>QWCC01000266.1_pt1 | contig 17929 bp, 20 predicted proteins | sample 1972491 | NCBI WGS metagenome assembly QWCC01 (sample SAMN09866718, study PRJNA288562) | Human oral metagenome isolate term5_saliva, whole genome shotgun sequencing... | isolation source: mouth | host: Homo sapiens | place: USA: California
TGTTGTAAGAAAATTTCTTTTTCCTTTGGGTTGTCCAAATTTTGGACAAGCCTATAAGAGTTTATGTAGTTGTAGGCATTACTTTTAGAAATTCCCTTGCTTGCAACCCATTTTTGAAATGTTCCGTTATCATAACTGGCAAGCTCCTGTTGCGCTTTGTAAAGCACTTCACCAACAACGACTGAATAGTTTTGATAGATGCCGTCAAGTTGATTGCTTAGCGCCTTTAGCTTTTGTGCTGTTTCGGTCTCAACTAGCGAATAGTCAAAATCGGATAGTTCATTTAAATAATTCATTAAAAACTCCATTCCATAAACCGCTCCACTCATTGTATGAGTGTTCTACTTGCTCATTAGTGACATGGACAACTAAAATATCTCTTTCGGCCATAAAGTGGTCTTTTAATCTATCGACTACCCACCCAAGTTTTGTTTTATGGCTCTTTCCATCGATTTCGTAAGCAATTTTGTTTTCTTCATCAAAGAAGTCAACTGTAAACTTTTTTGTCATCCATTTTTTATACCCGCCTTTTCCAGTCCCAAATACAACTTGCCTTTTAAGGTGCGGATGCATTTGAGCGAACATAATTTCATGGCGAGTATTTTCAAATTTCCTAACCTGAAAATCGTACTGAGCCAAATTGTTTGATAAAGTGATTTCGTTCATGACGTCCTTTCTAAATTTGGTATAATGAAATAAAAACGATTGGAGAAACACAATGGAAATATCTACTGTTGAGTATTATTTCAGTACACTTGGAAAAACTATAACCATTCAAATTCCTAAAACTTGCCCTTTGTGTGGCATCGGAAATAATCCTACCAACAATGAAGCAGGAAAGTTAGAAATCCAAGAAGGTTACATTATTACTTTGCACCATCGTTGCCCATCTTGTAAGAAATACCACATGACAAATCAAGAATACCTGCGTCAATCTGATGAAACGACTATGGCCCTTGTTTATCCTAATAAAGTTGTTACCGATATAGACCGTCTTTTCATTGACCACGCTCCTAGATTTGTAGAATTTTACAGTGAAGCGATTGAGGCTGAAAAAATGGGGTTGGAAAATATCGCAGGAACAGGTTACCGCTCTGCTATTGAATGTTTAATCAAAGACTATGCCTTAGATTTTGGATTAGATGACAAAGAGTATCTATCTAGCCCAAAACTATCATTTAATAATGCCATTGATCGGTACATAAAAGATGACGAACTTCTAAAAGGTGCATTGCACTTTATTAGAGAAGTGGGAAATGACTACACGCATTGGGATAAAAACTCCAGCATTTCTCTTCTTACAATGAAGCATTATGTTGAAATTATTATTCAAATCTTTAAATCTAAATTTATGATGAAGTATCTTCCGGATGCTTGATTCCTAAACGCATTTCAATTTCTGAGATGCGTTTTTCTTGTTCTGCAACCTTCACGAATAATTCTTCGACGGAATAAGCAATAATTTTTTCCATTAATTTTTCCTCCTACTCCTCAAATTTTTCCCATGACTCATTAATTCGCAACTTTTTATTGATACGAAGTTTCAAGTCATCACTACCTTTACCAACATTGAACAGCTGCGTGATAGCTGAAGGGCTGACACCCACTACAATAGCTAGATCAGTCTGTGACCACCCACGCTTTTCAATGCGCTCTTTCACAAGCTCAATCCACTTACGATGTTGTTGACTCATGTAACCTTCTCCTTTTATTTTTTTATTGAAGTTAAAGAGTTAGTAAATCGTTTTATAAATTGCTTGACATTTTTAAATAAATAATTTAAAATGAAAGCATAATTAAAAACCTTGATAAAACATGAAATCTATCAATTTTCTTGCTCGCCAAAGCTATTTATTTTTGGATTAGTTTTTACTTGTTTTTTTACTAACTCATTAACTTACAAAAACTATTTTAAATCATTTGTTTAATTTTGTCAACACTTTTAAATAAATAATTTAAATATTTTTGTCAATCTCTCAGAAAGGTTGATAAATCAATGTTCCCAACATTTGAAAAAGTTAGAGAATTAGCTCGAAAGAAGGGCTTATCTCTAAATCAAGTTGAAGAAAAACTTGGATACAGTAAAAATACTCTGTATTCTTTAAAGCGACAAAAGGTCAGCTCAGAAAGATTACAAGAAATCGCAGACTATTTCAACGTGTCCACCGACTACTTACTAGGACGCACAGAAAATCCAAATATTGCGAAAGATGGTGATGCTTCTGCACCATTAGACCTCAGAGACATTGCTGCGCAATCAATGTTGTTCGACGGTAAACCACTTACTGAAGAAGATATCGACTTTATCACAGCAGTCTTGGAGGCACACTTAAAAAATAAATAGAGGTGCACTTATGACTGTAAGAGAGCTTTGCGCCCAAGAGGGTGTAAACCTATGTTACTTTGACGGAAGTGATTGGCATAGTCCTGGTTTCTTTAATCCTACTTTGAACATTTTAGCGTTAGATATTAATTTATCAGTTGAAGATCAAAAGCAAGTTGCTTTGCATGAATTGGGTCACAAAGAGCATACTCCTGCTCAATATGAGCTAAATAGAGAATACTGCGAACTGCAGGCTGATAGGAGTATGATCCACCACTTGCTGGAAGAAGAATTACAATTAATGGAAGATGTCAGAGATTTTAATTACGTAAAATTTATGGAAAAGTACAAATTAAAGACCATTGCTGATGAAACAATGGTCAAAGACGAATATAATTCACTAATTAGTTAGAATAAAACAAAAAACTCCCCACACTCGCCTTCGCCAAAAATTGAGTGTGAGGAATGCTGTATAAGAAAAGCCATTAAAAAGGGCACTTTCTTATACTCATTTTATCAAGAAATGAGGTGAAACGCAATGGAAATCAAATCTTACAAAAAGAAAAATGGCGATACAGCGTATAAGTTTAGGATCTATGTCGGTAAAGAAAATGGAAAGGACAAGTATGTAAAGCGTCAGGGGTTTCAGACAAAAGCCAAAGCAAGAGCAGCACTTCTCCAACTTCAAACTGATCTTGAAAATAGCGAGGAAATCACTGTCGAGGAAATCACTGTCGAGGAAGTCGCTGAAAAATGGCTCAAAGAATATGCTGACACAGTACAGGATAGCACCTATATCAAGACAGAACGGAATATAAAAAATCATATCTATCCGACTTTAGGAGATAAGAAGATTTCTACTCTAACTCCTCTGCAACTTCAGGAACAAGTCAATGACTGGTCCAAAAAACTTGTTTACGGACGTAAAATGAAGGGCCTGATGAACAATATTTGTAAGTATGCTATTAGGCATGGCTACATCTCAACAAATCCGGTTGAAAGTGTAACAACGCTTGTCAGAAAACAAGTAGATACAGATAGCGATTTTTACGACAAGAACGAGCTAAAATCTTTTCTTGAATTAGTAGATAAAACCGATGACCTAAGAAAGAAAGTCCTCTTCCGTCTTCTAGCCTTCACAGGAGCCCGAAAAGGGGAGGCTTTAGCCCTCAAATGGGAAGACTGGACCAATAACACTCTGAGCATAAATAAAGCCATTACGAGAGGATTTGACGGGGAATCTGTCGGTCCTACAAAAAACAAAAGTAGCAACCGATTGATCAGCTTGGACGAAAGGACAAGTGAACTACTCACAGAGTGGAGAGAAATGAATCCTACTACTACTTTTATCTTTGAGAATGAATTTGGAAAACCAATACCAGGAACACTACCACGGAAATGGCTACAACAAATTGTCAAAGATTCGGATGTGCGTCCTATTAGGATCCACGGCTTCCGACATACACATGCCAGTCTATGCTTCGAAGCTGGAATGACACTCAAGCAGGTCCAGTATAGACTTGGACACTCAGATTTAAAGACAACCATGAACATCTATACGCACATCACTAAAGAGGCTAAGGATGACATTGGTGAGAAATTTGCAAACTATATTGATTTTTAAACAAATAACAAAAAAGCAGACCCTTTGGATAAAAAAGGGTCTGTTTTTGGGTCTGTTAGTTTCAAAAAGGTTCAAAAAAGAATAGAAAGTATAAAACAAAAAACGTTGTTTTTACAACGTTTTAGAAACTTTTAGAAAACTTTAGAAAGTATATATGGAGCCGGTGGGGGTTTCTAAAAGTTGTTCATATCGCTGTTTTTAGCTTTTAGGGTCTGTTTTAGGTACTGACCTCTAAACTTTCACGGCTTCATCATTTGTATTACTAGTTTAGCATAGCTTCCAAGAAAGTTCAAGCTTTATTATTATCAAATATACGGGGGAAAGGTATTTAATAGGTAAAGATTTTTTGATAATTATTTGAGGTTATACAAGACAATCTCTAAAATGTCTGTTATAAACACAAATTTCAGAGCAAATAAAAAAAGCCCTCCCAAAATGGGAGGGTTGTGTCTTACTATAGAGTTTCTGGCCAAGGATCGTCCGTGATATATACTACGCTAGAGAAGCGGATATCTCCGATGTCTCGGTCAGTAGGTACGGGGTCATCAAATTGCAAGCGGAATTGATTGCCGTCACCCGACCCGCCCAGATACCAAGTGCCCAGCCGTTTGCCTTTGTCATTAGTGATCATACCGATTTTTGACCCAATCGGACGAAAGCCAACTGGGATTCCTTGAACGTTTAAGATAACCACGTTTCGCTCTCTGTCTGAACCTTGCGGAACGTATCCCTCCGCACCTCTCCGCTTGATACCGAACCAACCCCACGATAGACCGCCAAAATTGATTTCTACGGTCGAGTTGATACGTCTGAATTCCATGTAAGACGCACCGAGAGTAGAATTTATATTTCTTGCCCGAACTTTCCCAGTATCACCAGCGAGAATAACCCAGTTATCACGGCCAGCACCAGCACGTTTTTTGATCCACTTAAATGCTCCGTTTTTGGCTGTAGTGTCGATGTAAGTCACTCCGATATCAGCATCTAGAGCGTACGGGAAGCCTTGGCCTTTTAGCTCTGTGCTTGTGCCAGTTCCAGATCCGACTGATCGTTTCAGCTCTTCCAAATCGTTCTTGGTAGCAAGCTGGCTTGTGTCCACTGTGGGGAGTTTTGAGCGTGTGACGAATGGATCACCGCCATTTGCCAATTTTGTATCAATCAATGCATCCAGACCCAATTCAAGGTGCTTGTCTTTGATGTTATTGGCCATCTGGGATTGCAAAGTTGCATAGGTTGGAAATAGTTCGTATGCTTTAGAAGCTGATAAAAAGGAAGTCTGTTGTCCTTGAAGCGCACCTATATCAACCCCAATCGCCTGAATAACTTGTTTTAGTTTATCCATGCTTCACCTCCTTAGAGGGTATTTTTAGCCGTTGTATAGATTTGTACGAAGTCAGTATTTTCGAGGTCGGTGAATTTTTGGCCAAGCTCTGTCATTTTAGACACAATAGCTTGGTATGCTGATCCTGCACCATTTGCGATACGGTCAGCGATCTCTTTGAGAGTATCTAATTCTTCTGGTACTCCATCGCCTAAAATGGCAGTCTTGACACCAGCGATAGCCGTGTCTAGTTGTTGTTGTGTGATTCCAGCTTGTCCAAGTTCTGACTTGTCAGCTTTGCTTGCAAGTGTGGTTTTAATTTCCTTGATGTCGCTACCGACAGCTTGAGCAAATGATGTTAATTTTTCAGTATTTAAAGTCATAATTTTTCCTCTCTAAATTTTTGCAAGATTGTATAGTACTGTTAGGTCTGGCAACTCTTCCGTTTGTGATCCGTTTGGATGCTCTGCAATATACTTGTCGATTTCTGCTTTAACATCATTCTTCATAAGTGTTAAGATTTCCTCTGTTGTAAATTCTTCTGCAGATTTCGTGACTTCAAGCCTAGTGCTTCGATCGCTTGGGAAAATATAGCCATCGCAAACGACTTCAACGAGATATGATCCAATCGGCAATGCCTTTTCGATTTTAAAAGTAACTCTTGATTTCTCTACTGTACTCTCAAATGTAGCCTTTCCTTTTTGATTAAAGATCCTGATTGTGGCATTTTTGCCATTTAGATCACTAATTGGGCGCATATTCTCATCCAACAACTCATAACCAAATAGAGAGGCAGAGTCACCTTGCTTGACGACTGCTCCTCCTTCAAATTGTTGTAAATTTGTAGAATTTAATAGTGCCATTAAATCCTCCTTATTTTAAGCGAATGAGCCGAAGTCTGTGATGCGTTTACCATTCTCTGATTGACCTACTGCCACATATCTGCGATTTCCAGAACCTGCGACATACGTGATCCAGATATAGCCATCATTGTCTAGCCAGCCATCATAATTGATTTCTTGACCTGCTGTATAGACTGCTACAATCTCACCTAAAAGCCCGGCAGAAGCCCGCACATTGAGTGCTGATACTTCGACTGTGAATGTACCAGTCTCATCGTTAAATTCGCTAGAATCTACTGTAAGAGGCTCTGACGGTTCGATATATGATACTTGTGCTGGTTGTCCGTCTACTGGGAAGTAAAACCAACCTACGATACCGTTAAAGTCACGGGTGTTATATCGTGCTGGGCCACCAACATACAGAGCATCTTCATTACCGTCAATATTCTGCTCAATGGTGCGCATGGTATATCCATCTGAATCTTCAATCACAATACCAGTATGCCCATAGCTGTGGCCATAGATGTATGTTGTATCCATAACGAATACTGCCCCAGCCCGTGGCTTACTATCGAGATTCCCCTCTTGATTATATTCCACCTCATAGCCTAAATCACGGGCAGAATTAAGCAGATCAATCGCATTACCCCAGAGTGTCTTACCGAAAAAGTAAGTAGAGATTGCATTTGGTAGTGCAGCACATTGCATCCCCCATTGACTCATAGATACACCAGTGCCAGCATCTGCTAACCCTTCTGCATATCCCAAAATATCACTTAAAGTAGCCATTTATTGCTCCTTTCTAAAGTCAAAAGCCACCACCCAGAAAAAGGCAGTGGCTAGTAAAAAGATTGTTACTTTAAGAATTAGCTTCTTAATCAGCGTTTGGCTCATCGTAGTCAAGCGCTCGTGTGCTATCACTCAATCCTGATGTTGTAGGGTCGTTAACAATCCCTACAAGAACAAGAAAGGCAAATAGTACATTGATAAATACAAGGACTTTATCAATCGTTTGGCCAAATTCCAATTTGATACCAAAAATATCAGCAAATGCTTGGAATAGCAAGGCCAAGGCTGGCACAAGGGCAAGCCAAAAGTTTTTGTTTTTCAAACGTACATTCCAGTTGATTTTCATAGTGTTACCTCTTATTAATTATTTTTGTTTTGAATGAGTGCTTTAAGCTCTTTCATATCCTCGCTCAAGGCTTTGACCTGCTCTGCGAGGATCAATAGAGACTTATTTTGTTCGTCATGGTTGTCTAATCGTCTGACAGCAGTCAGACGGAAGTCACGCATGTTCTCAATATCTTTTTCGAGTACGACCATACGTTTCTCTTGTGCAGCGATATTGCCCTTGAAATTGCCGTAGATGCCAAGGAGGATCCCGACAAATCCGAACATCATCGAGATATCTTCTGGTGTAAAGTGGATCATAGATCACGCCCCTTTCTGATTATAGTACTGGTTGTGGTGTAGCTGTGGCTACTGGTTGTGTTTCAAGATCTCCGCTTGGTTGTGCTGGTTTGTTTTCCTTTGGAAGTTCCCATTTCCATACTGCCAATTTTCCATCTTGCGACAATTTACCTTCAAGTTCTTCCACAGTTTCTCCGTTGTAAGTAAAGTCAGAGTTTACTTGCACAAGCACACGAGTACCTTCGCCATATTTCGCAGTATAGTTTGGATTGTTAACAACAAAGATGTCATGTGCTTTGTATTCTTTGCCAGTTTCTCCAGTCTCTACTAATTCCAATCCACGAGCATACAGAGTTGGATCGATTGGATTGTCTGTATCTGTGACACGAGCGAGAACTGCCCAATCGGCCACTGATTTGACGCTTTGGATTTGTTGCGTCATCGCTTCGTTGTCCTTAGTAAGAGCTTGGATCTTAGCGATAGCGTTATTATTGGCTTCGACAGACTTGTCAAGCTCTTTCTTAATTGCAACGACTGCGCCAGATGTGTCAAGTTCCATGCGGACGATGTTTAATACTGCTTCGACCAATGCAGCATCATCTTCGGTCATGCGATTGTTTGGGAGGATTTCTTCAAATACTCGATAGGGGAAATCTTGCTTGATTGCTACCTTGGTTGTGTTAGCTACTGCATCATATGATTTAAATTGTACTTTGTAATCCATTATTTATTTACCTCGTTTTTGTTCTTGATTTCTTCAAAAAGATCCTTCAAGCCCTTATCGGACTCTAGGACAGAGCGATAGCTTTCAACTTCCTGAGCGAGTTGAGCTACTTGTGATTGCAGGTCAGTTAAACGAGCCTTAAACTCGATTTCACCAAGCGTCTTGTCACTCAATTGCTTATTCAATTCAGCAACCATTGACAGTAAAATGTTTTCGTTCATTTGTTCCTCCGTAATTATTAAATATGAGGTCTACTATAACCAAAATTGTTAAGAAACCCTTGTATAACGGTTTTCATGGCCTCTGTCATACCTATTTGGCCAAGGGCGTGCGCCCATAATTTCCATAGAGCAGCAACGCTATCATCTAGACGGATAAATTCGGTCGGGGTGTCTGTATCTGACTTTGTTTTTTTAGGGATAACAAAATGCCTGCACCAAATTTCTGAGTTTTTGCTCCAAGTACCCGGGGTTAATCCCTGTGTTACTACACTAAAATTCCAGCCATCGTCGCCCGAAGCGTGACGCATGTGGTTGTAGTCTCCATATTGAAAAATTTTATCAACTCCATTGTTCGAATTATTGTCGATCACAATTCCTGCAAAAGAGGTAGAATTCCAATTTTTTGAACCATTCCGATTGCTACCAATGATTGTCTTTGAATGCTTCTGATTCTGTTCGACACTGGACTCATATCTTATAAATTGTGCTGGATATCCTGCATCTTCTCGTATGATAGCCGCTGTGTTATTTGACATAGTTAATTGATTTTTAACTAGATCAAATACAAGAGAGCCATCTGATGACTGTATGCGATCCCCTGTGAAACGATTTGCGGCAATATCAATCGAATTCAGTTGCGTGATAAAAGCTTTTTGTGATGTAAGCTCTCTGATGAAAGCTTGATTTGATACAAGTTTGTTGATCATGGCAGAGTCCACTAGTAGCTTATCCGCTGTTACTGCATTACTAGCAAGGATCTGAGTTGTTACTGATCCAGATTCCATGTGGCCTGTCCGAACGCTCTGAGAAGCCAGATGCCTGCTTGTGATGGATCCATCAACTACCATGTCACCTTTTACCTTAATCAATTGAGCTATCAAGGCAATAGAGTCTGGTTCTTGGACCATTAGGGAGCTGATTGTTTTCCCATTGATGCTCTTGCCGGTGCCAAAAGAGATTTGACTTGGTGTGATCTGGATGTCTGTTTTTCTCAACATGTCACCCATTTGATTGGTGATTGTCGTGAATTGTCCATCTACCGTCTGTTTGTATTCGGCAAGTTTAGCTTCAATCACGGATGAACCGTCATCTGTTGGCGGTTGGTAGGCTCTCTTGATTGATCCTTCATATACATCAATATCACCAAAATAGAGACTTGCTGGCTGTCCATTTGATGATCCAGTATTGTCGAATCGCAAAAATGCTTCATCATATTCCTCAGAATTGACTGTGAAATAGTAGCGTGTGATTCTATCTTGTGGGATAGCGATCTTGTCAGCAAGCGTGAATACTTTTGTAAAGGTTCCCGTCTCGCCTTTCTTCCTTGCCAAAAAGTAGAAGGTAGCAGCTTTAAGATTATCTGAACCAATCGCATCAAATGAAATTGTGTATGTTGTATTTCTTTTGATGTTGAAGCGCTGGGATGCTGCTACTTTAGTAGTGTCACTTGCATTTTCAATCTTAAAGAGTTTTCTGGATTCATTGTAGTAGATTGGATTAGTTGAAACCGTTACTACTGGAATCAATCCGGGATCATAATACCCCCACCCCTCCACATTTTGAGGATTACCGCTGTTTTTAAGCAGGTTCTCTCCTGCTTGTACAATTTCATCAAATCTTCTTGTGATTCCAGCAACATCTTCGGTATATTGGGATTTAGCAACATACCCCTGTTCTAGAATCTGTCTGGTTGCTTTTACAGCATCCACAGCAGCTTTCTCAGAGTAGGTCAGCATGCGCTGCTCAAGTTCACCGGTTGGGCCAGTCTTAGTCTCTAATTTCGTTAATTGAGTAGATAGGCCTTCAACTGTCTTCTCAAAAGTGGCTTGTGCTTGCTCTACCAGATAATTTTGATCTTCTGGGGCTGGTTGCCATTTGCGGTCATTCATACCCTCGTAGAAGTCAAGTTCTGTCATAAATAGGCCTGCCCATCTGCCGTTGTCATTTCCAACATATTCAAATTGCAAGTAGCCATCGTCAAAATCACCTACGTTAAACTTAAATGATTTTTTAACAGCCATAGAGCTATCAAAAATCGGGCTTTCGTTTTTTTCGAAAATTAATTGTTTTCCTTCAAAATCCGCTGTACTTCCCTTTTTACGTTTGCAAAAATAAACTTTAAAACTCTTTGAGTTAGCGTCGAAACCGAGCATGTTGAGCATATAATCAGCATTACGTTTAACGATAAAACGTGGGCTTTGAACAATTGCTCCTGGTATTAAAGAAAAAATTCTCTTTTGGCCGTTAAAATAAAAGGTGTGAGCTGTAAAACTCATCTTTCCATTTGTTTCAGTCCAATATTTCAGTCCCTCATCTGCTCTGGAATTTCGGAGCATGTTAGGGCCACCACCGACCCCAATTGTGGTGAACTCTTCTTTGACTCCTGCCACTGTCTGCTCAACATAAGAGCGATCTGCCTTGCCATTTGTGACATTGGTCAGGTCAGAGATGGCTTTTTCTGTGGTCTGCTCAAAGCGTGATTGTGCGCCTTGGATTCCAGCAAATTGGCTTTGTGTCTGAGCTTTGAAATCATTGATCAGCTTCTGGATATCAGCATCGCTAGTCTTTAATTGATCAGTAGTAGTTTTCAAACCTTGCATCTTAACTTCGATGCCATTGTACTGAGCTTTAAACTCTTCTACAATTTCATTCTTGTTTGCTTGGTTTGCTGCTGCGATCTTCTGAGTGACTTGTGCTGAGATTTCTTGCTTAACTACTTCAGCTTGTGCTTTGGCCTGTTCGATCCCGTCTGTGATTTTATGTTCCAGCTCTTTTGCTTGCTTGTCATACTCGGCATTGGCATTATCTACAAGCTTCTGCACTTTCGCTTCGTATTCAGCATCATAAGACTTCATTTTCTTGTCAACAGAGTCGTTGACCATGCCTGAGATAGAGTCTGCTAAAGTTCTAGCAACTTCACCAAACCCTATGCTGACAAGCTTGATGCTCATTGGATTAAACTTGTATTTCGTGATCTTTTTTCGCAAATCGACATCGTAGCCCTCGTGGAAGATGCTCACGATATCAAACATATTTACTGGTTGATCTCCTTGGCCTACAACATCGATCTCAAGGCTTTCTTCGATCATGTCACACAGAGTTTCATGAAAATAGCGCTTGCCGTATTCCTCAAGCGTTTTTTGATCCACAACATCCTGATCTTGTACTTCCATATCTGCTTCATAGATATGCTTGTATTTATTGATCAGTGGGCTATCAATGGTCACGGTTAGGATTTGATCTTTCTTACCTTCCTCGTGAGCTTCAATAACCTTTTTAAAATGGATCCGTGTTCTCAGTTCTTTAGTGGATTTTGATTCTTGGAACGACTTCATGTTTTTCTTGTAGGCAAACAATGATTCGTTTTCGATTCCACCGTTTTCTAACAATCGGACACTGTACTTGTCTCGGACGAGATCCCCACCCCACTGCCCAACGATGGAATGCTTATCTTTTGCCAAAGCTTCCATCGCTGAGATATCTTTAAGATTGAGGGTGTGTTTTGACATCACATCAGAAAAAAAAGTGAATGGTGTCTCCCGTTTGAATCCAGCAACAAGCGCATTCATCACAGTTGCTCCATTTACTCGATCAACATTGATCTTGTTGATCGAATAACCATTTAACAATGTAGCTACTTGGTTGGCATATACAGTGACATATCCGTGTTGCTTTTCGACTTCAAAGATAGTAAAGTACTGTTCTCCGTGCAAATCATCAGCAACTAATTCTGTTTCCGGAATTAACAATGCCCATTTGGGGTCTGATGTGGGAAATTTAAAGGTAAGCTGATAGGTGCTGTTAGCTTCCTGGACGATTTCGGAGCTAAAAGCTTCGTTAAGAGGAAAATTTCCCTCTTGCAGATAGATCATACTTTATACCTCCAATTCCCTTTTATTGTGATTTTTGAGACGGTACCTGAAACCGCAATACCAGAAGTGCCTGGAGCAATTTCGAAGAAACCACCTCGTTTTCTCAAGGTGTTTTTCAGATTTCCATTTTTGTCATAGACATTTTGTTTTTTATGACGGCAATCGATTGTTGCTTTCGTATCAATCGTGAGTTGCATGGTTTGCTTCCCGATAGTGAGAGATATATCTCCATTTCCTTCAATTGTGATAACTGGTTCAGAATATACAGTTCCTGGATTGTTTACTGTACCGTTACTTGACAAAGTGACTACGACATCATTATTTAAGTAACGGAATGGATGCATCTTTAACTTAATTTCTAAAGTCCAAGCATGCAAACCGTTCTGTTTAAATGATGCGCTCTGAAAATCAGCATAAAAAATAGAGCCTGGTCGATGACTGAACTCTATTTTATTTTCCTCTGGTTTGAATTGATTGACAATCATTTCGATTTCACTTGTTTTGACAACGTATAAACTTACTGTCTTATCGTACCCGTCATAAGCTCCATCATAAAGATTATAATCTCCGTTGGCACCATAGATCGTATTTGATTCAACTCTTGGTGTAGCTGTCTGATCTTCTCCAAAATCTGTCACATAGCAGTTTGGGATCGTTCCAGTGTCAAATCCATTTATAATCATGTTAAACATTAGATTCCCTCCCTCGCCATGATTTTAGAATATCTTTGATAGCTGTTCTGCGCTAAAACATCACCGTCCAGATAGGTTTCTGACGGTTTTTCAAGGATAGCAGTAAGGATCTTTTCTAAACTTGCTCTCAGAATTGCGATCTCAGCAACGATATTTTCACCAGCGTAGCTATTCCCGTTTGATGTTTCTTTAAATAAGAATTGCTGGCTGGCATTTTTCATTTCTTGCAAGAATTTGGCATCTTCTGGAATTCCGACCCCTGTCGCATATCTTGGAAAACCGAGATTTTTCATCAATCGTTTAGTTCTATCAGCTCGCAATACTTTGGATCCACGAGGCAAGTTAAGTACAACATCCCGTCCATCTGGTATAAATGAGCTTCCATCTGGTAATGTTACCATTTCTTTATAGACCGCATTTCGCTGGTCATTGACCATTGCGAGTCCACCTTCGTGGAAGTTCGTACCTTTTTCGTGTCTTGGTCCGAAAACACGGGAGAATGAGTTGACCACTTTATTTACTACTTCTGTAGCAGTGATAGTTGTGTGGTGACTTGTTGGAATACCGTTGATAGCATTGGTAGCACTGTTTGCAGCATTAACCGCACTAGTGCTATCGCCTGTTGCGTACTTAGTTGGGCTTGGTGTAGCGTTCCAAGCGTTTTGATTATCAATCGCTTGTCTTGCAGCGGTTATCGCACCAGTTGGATCACCTAATTGTGGTTTAACAGGGCTTGGAGTGTTATTCCATTCTTGCTGTTTGTTAATCGCTTGCTGTGCAGCATTATTCGCATTGCTTGGATCAGCGGTAATTTGTTTTGTTGGTACGTTAAATCCGTTATATAATCCTAAAGCGCCCATTGCTTGGTTAGTTCCAAGCGTTACACCGTCTGGAGTTGCAATCAAGTCCGTCTTATGGTCGGTAGGTAGTGTTAAGATGCTAGACATTGCACTAGCGATAGCGCTCTTGGTCTTGTCTTCTGCATCCAAGTTAACTACGTGAGCCATACCAGTTAACGAATCAACTGCCAGTTTTACACGTTCGGCCTTATCGCTCGCAGCATCTTTTAAGATCAGTTCTTTCTGCTCTGGTGTGAGTGTATTCCAACGCTCAATGATCGCAGTAGCACGTTCACCCGATGATAGGAAGTCAGTATTCTTCATTAAGAGTTCTTTAACTTCCGCTGGCATAGCATTGTATTGTTCTAACAATGTTTTATTATCAAGGATGGCTTGCATACCTTGATTGTTGCCAACTACTAACTCTTTTTCTGCTGGAGTTAGGCTGTCCCATTTACCGACTTCAACCAATGCTTCACCGATTGTCATCTTGGCATTTGTTTCAAGATTGGCATGCTTGAGAATAAATTGCATATTCTCCCAACCGTTCTCAGCCTGCAATGCTTTTGTGACTTCTTCCTGAGCATTGGTCTTGACTTGTCCAGTTTTAGGATCAAATACCATTCCGTTCCACAAGAGATTTGCATCTCTTGTCTCTTGTGACATATTCTGGACACTTTTAGCCACAAGACCGGATGAACGACCTACGATGTCAGCAAATTGATCTGCCTTAGCCATCATCTTATCGTAATCAAGCCCAAGTTCGGCCCAGCTCTTTCGTAACTCTCTAAAATACAAGTCACGTTGTCGATCATCACCAAAATTGAGAGGGACTTTTTCGCTCAGTTTCTTTTGAAGAGCAGCATACTCACGGCCGAATGCTTCCATTTTGGACTTATGTTGAGCACTTAACTCTTCCATTTTTTGGTTATATTCAGCTTTATTGAGAGTTCCTTTGTCATACTCTTCTTTTAAAGCTTTTGTCTGGTCTTCGTAGAGTTTGATCTCATCTTTCAACCATTTAGCAACGACTCCGGATCCTTTCCTTAGCTGGGTTTCGTTCAAGTCGTTTATTTGACCATTCATCGCTTTGATGATGGCTGTGCGCTCATCTGCAGAAAATTTCTGTATTTCCAGTTGTTTGTTGATAAATTGGTTCTCGTAGTCGTAAATGAGAGCTTGTTCTTCACGAGTGATCTTACGTTTTTTGTCAGACGCATTTTGGTAGATCTGGATGATCTCATCAGTCATTGTCTGTACGTTTTTCTTCTGCTGTTCTGCTTGTGCTACAGCACGTTTTTGGACTTCTTCAGAAGCTCCAATTTTCTCAAGGTTTTTTTGAGTGCGTTGGAGATCCTTATCAATTGCCTTTTGCAGATCGCTCGAAAGTCCTTGCACACTCTTACGGACATTTTCAACGGCTTGAGATCCACCGTTTCCAAAACCAATCATTGCTTGATGGGCATCATCGATTTTAGCTTTTAATTTCGATAGTTCCTCTGCTTGGACCTTGTTTACCGAAGTTCCCCAGGTCCGAGTCCTCTCGTCTGCGTCTGCCATTTCTTTGGCCACTGCAGCAATCACACCAACAGCAACACCGCCTATTAGGACTCCCCAAGTGACAGGGTTCCCAAGCAGTGCGATCCCTTTTGCTAATAAGCCAGTGGAAGCTACTGCACCTTCTGCAGCAGTACTTGTCGCAGTGATGCCACTGGTTGCAGTTTTGAATGCAGAAGAAAGACTACTACCTTGTTTAAATAGTTGGAATGTCTTGCCTAATACAGAAAGCCCACCTCCGACTTTACCAATTCCTTGAGTAAGGAATCCGATACCTTTAGTGATACCTCCGATAACTCCGATACCTTTACCAAGAATAGATAAGGCTGGTCCTGCGCCTGCTGCAAGAAGTCCCCATTTGATGATATTCTGCTGCTGAGACTCGCTCATTTCGCTAAATGCTTTAGCCATATCAGCCAATTTTTGAACCCAAGGTTTTGCAGCCTGCAAACCGGAATTCATTGCCTTCAAAAGCGGACCGCCAAATTCAATTGCCAAATCAGTAATCTGGTTTTTAAAGATTTTTAATTGAGATTCTGTGGTTTCGTAGCGTTTACTTGCTTCATTGGTAAGTGCGTTGTTTTCTTTCCAAGCACTATTAGAGCGACTAACTGCCTCGCCCATCTTATCTGATGCAGATGCAAGAGATTTCAGCATATTTCCTTGTCTGATACCTGTCATACCAAGTTCGTCAAGGATACCGTCCATGTTCTTGCCTTCATCGTGTGCACGTTGTAAGCCTTTGATAAATTGTTGTAAGGCTTCCGCTGGTTTCTGTTTCCAAGCGGTAGAGAATTGTTCTGCAGTCATTCCTGCGGTTTGTGCGATGACTTCTAGTTTCTCTTTCGCACCTTTACCAACACCCGATACGGCTTTACCGATACCAGTGAGGGTCTGCGTCATTGCAGTTCCCCCTGCTTCTGCTTCGATACCTACGCTACTCATTGCAGTCGCAAGACCTAAAATGTCTGGGGTGGTTAAACCAGCTAACTTACCGCCTGCTGCTAAACGGTTTGTCATTTCGACAATATCACGTTCTGTTGTTGCGAAATGGTTACCAAGATCTACTACCGCTGATCCAAAGTGCGCAGACCATGTACCCAGATCTTTTCCAGAAACTTGCATGATATTTCCGATTTTAGCAATTGATGATGCTGCTTCTTCAGAACTCAAGTTGGTAGAAACACCAAGATTGATCATGGTCTTTGAAAAGTCCTTGATTGCTCCAATTGGCACCCCTAATTGTCCAGCTGCTTCCGCAACATTGGCAATTTCAACTGCACTTGAAGGCATTTCTTTTGCCATCTCACGAATACTAGCAGACAGCTTATCAAACTGTTGCGGTGTTCCATCTACAGTCTTTTTGACTCCTGCAAATGCCGTTTCATAGTCGATTGCAGCTTTTAAGGCAAATCCAGCACTTGCAATCAATGGAGCACTGACACCTTTTGTCAATGTCCCACCAAAATCAGAAACTTTCTTACCGAATGTTTGAATGTGATCTCCACTTTTAACCAAATTCTTCCCAAGGGCTTCCATTTTACCTGAAAAGCTATTTTCACGGCCTACAGCCTTCAATGCTTGTTCAACTTTGTACAGTTGCCCTTCCATTGCTGATAACTTAGCATTTTCTCGCTCAATATCAGCAGCAGCTTTGTCAAATTTAGCAGATCCAGGATCGAGCTTGTCGAAGTTCTGCTTCATTTGATCGAGTACTTTTTTCTGTGCTTCAATGGCTTGTCCTAAAGACTTGTATTTTGCTTTGAGGAGTTCTGTACTCTTACCATTGTTTTTCAATGTGCTGTCGAGCGCTTTGACATTATTTTGGAAATACTTCACAGCGTTCTTTGCACTTGTTAAGCTAGGATTGAACTTTGACACGTCCAGCCCTAGCTCAATATACATTTGTCCTAGTGGCGTTCCACCTGCCATTTTTCCTCCTTTTACAAACAAAAAAAGCCCAAAGAGGCTTTATGCTTCCATTTCTCCAAAAATGTCAGCTAGATCTAAAGACGCATTTTCGGTTTGATCTTTATCAAGATCAATAATTCCGATCAGATCTTCCCAGCTTAATTCCATCACATCATGGACATTCATATTATATGGTCCATCAGCAACTTCCTTAACGAATTTGTAGAAACGTTTTAATGCATTTTTAGGATCTATTTTTTCCCCTTTGGGTCCACATCACCCACAAGATGAGCATAAATTTCTGTGAACACTTCGATGATTTTTGCAAAATCAGTATGTTCTAGCAATTGCTCTACTGTCACATTTTCAAATAGTGACGCAATGAAGCCTAATTGTTGATCCAATTTTTCAACTTCTGTCTTATCTGATGTGAGTGAGTCGTTCAATACAAGGTAATCACGATAATCGCGAGTAGTAATTTCTTTACTAGAGTAAAGTACATCTTCTCCAGCTTCGTTCTTCATGGTAAATGTAATTTTTGACATTGTTTGCCTTTCTATAATTAAAAAAGCACCGAATGGTGCTTATTT
>QWCC01000267.1_pt1 | contig 17901 bp, 20 predicted proteins | sample 1972491 | NCBI WGS metagenome assembly QWCC01 (sample SAMN09866718, study PRJNA288562) | Human oral metagenome isolate term5_saliva, whole genome shotgun sequencing... | isolation source: mouth | host: Homo sapiens | place: USA: California
ATCTGCGACGGCGGGTGGCGCTTCGTCGTCGTGGAGCGCAACCTCCTCGTCTCGCTCCAGAGGACTGAACCCTTCGGAGATAGTGCCACCCTCAGCGAGGCGATCCGCAAGGCAGGTCTCATGAGCCTGTGCGTTGGGTGCAAGACCGCCAAGGCTATGGGCATCTCCCAATGGATCAACATCGAGATGATCAACGAGGACCACTACGAGGCGGCTCTGAGCCTCGTCACCGCTGTCGAGGCGGGCAATGTCCTGATCGAACCGTTCAAGACCGCGCTTGCAGAGATGGAGAAACACATCTCAGACGCGTTGTAAGCCATTCTGAGACGATTTCAGCCCCAGGTCAGTACGAGACACTGGGGAGAGGTCTAGAGGCCCTCAGATTGGCTTACAAACAATCACACAACCACAACCGACCCAAGGAGATACCATGATCAACAAACTGAGGCTCAACACCCGCCACACCGCTAAGGAGGCCAAGCACGTCCCCGCCCGTATACCTGACCACACGCTCGGGGCTCACATTCTCGCAGTAGCCGCAGAGCAAGGGCTGTACAATGTTGAGGCGTGCCACGATTCCGGAGGAATTCGCATTACCTTCGCCGCCACGTTCACACCCGCGGAAGTGGACGTATTGTGTCTTGAGTACGCACCAGGCCGCGCCAGTGTTTACGGACCGTCACACACTGTTCGAGGTATCGTCAGCACGGCGTTCACACGGGAGGCGACTTCAAAGTGAACCTCAAGGCCGCGTTCCTGTACGCCGCTTCGGCCGCGTTCCTCGTCATCACCGGGCTCGCCGTGTACTGCGCCGTCATCACGGCCGTCACGGACATCGCGGCAGCCCAGAAGCTCTACGCGGTGTCCGCGGCGACCTTCGTCGTATCCGCATTCCTCAAGGGAGCCGCGAAATGACCACTCTCTCGCGCGACGAAGTCATCACCGAGATCGTCACCGCCATCATCGCCGGGAACGCCGAGGGGTGCACCGACATACCGGCCGTGGTGGGGGAATGCTACAAACCCTTCAGCGTCAGGGGGCGGAAGTACTACGAGCGCACCACACCCAACATCATCGACTCAGTCAGGAGGAACACCAAGTGATCAACCAGTACACCATCGACTACGGTGGACCCGAGATGGGGACCGTCGCCACCGACTACGTCAGCGCCTACCAGTGGCGCTCCGAGGTCGAGGTGCGGGGACTGGAGTACGCCATCCGCATGGACAACGGCGCCATCTTCATCAACCCACCGGAGGACGCTTCTACGGGTCGTGCCGAGATCGCCAAGGAGACCGACACCGGTAAGGTGATTCAGTACCTGATGCGCATGTTCTACCCACAGGCCACCGTCCGCAGCGTCTACATCGACAGCATCATGATCAACGGCGGCGATCACGTGGACATCAAGTGGGTTGAGCTCGACAACGGGTTCCAGGGCGATTTCGACTACGCCAACGAGCACTACACCATCACCACCGTCAACAGCGACACCCGCACATCCATCACCATGAAGCGGCGGGGCACGCTCAACCCGGTGTCGGAGGTGACACTCAGCACCAAGTTCCAGCGGCCACTCGTCTACAACGCGCTGACCATGGTCGGCCCGCTGGGTATTGAGCGTGTGAGGCCCGTCTCATGATCTGCGCAACACCTATCCGCTACATCGACTGTGGTGATCACACCGTCTGCGACATTGAGTTCGATGACGACAGACACGCAGTGACCGTCAGGTGCAAGGACTCGCACGGCAAGTACCGGGTCTACGTCTCCTACTCGACCTACCTCTACAAGGAGTTCAAGGAGAGGAGGCTCAAGTCGGGGGACACCTTCCACATCCAGGACTACTACCACAAGTCCCAGCGCCGCCTGCACCTTTGCTAGAATAAAGGCCGCCGAGGGTTTCACAAGAACCCTCGGCGGCCGACTCAGATAAACACAAGGATATTATACCATGAACATCTCAGATCTGCGAGCCGCCGTCGCCAAGGAAGAGGACAAAGCACGTCGCAAGATGGCTCGCATCAAGGCAGGCACCTACAACCCGCTCGGTAAGCGCAGTGTCCTGTCGGAGATAGTTCCCACCCCAGACCGCGTCAAACAGAGCAAGCACTTCAAGAAGGGGCGCCCTCTCCCCCACTACGGCGTGGACATCTCGGGCACTGAGCACGACCCGCTGCGGAACTCGAAGTACATGAACGGTAAGGCCCTGAAGAACTACCTGGAACGGCTGAAGGGGTTCAACACACCCAGCGTGGGCTTCTTCAAGGGCATGAACGGTACCGTCATCACCGCGCAGACGATGCGCAGCCTAATCCGCGCTAACAGGGCCAACAACAAGCGCAAGGCCGACATCGTCGAGGCCAACCGCGACGTGCGCGTGCCATGGCTGAACCGCACCGTGGGCGAGTACGACGAGGAGGTCAGGAAGAACTCCTACCCCAGCGACGCCGGCGGGTGGGACCTGAAACAGTACAAGACGCCCAAGCCCGCGAGTCTCACGCCCAAGGGCGTGCAGAAGCTGCTGGACAAAATCAGCACGGTGTCGGGTGTACGCGCGCTCACAACCCTCTCGGAGGCCAACCAGGCGTCGCTTGAGGGCATGCTCCCCTACCTGTCGGACAGTGCCCGCAACGCCGTCGCCAATGTCGATGCACGTAAATTGGCGTTCGCCGTCCAGCACGACGACGAGTTCTTCAACAGGCTCCATGAACTCTACGTGATCATGGGCAGTGAGGACGGGTCTGCGACCAACGCCATGATCGCCAACGAGGCTGAGGAGTCGTTCCTCACATACCTCGGCGATGTTAATAGCCTTGAGCTCAAATGACGCGGCGGCCGAGGAATAGGAAGAAACGGATCGTGATCGTTGCTGACTTTGAGACCTCGCGCAATGATTTCAACACCACCGACTCTCACGTGTGGTGCTGGGGCGCCGCGCGGTGGAACAACGGCCGGGTTGAGGACGACGAGTATCGGGACGGGTTCACCATCGAGTCCTTCATGGAGTATGTGTCCAGCCTGGAGCGGTCCGTCAACGTCTTCTTCCACAACCTGAAGTTCGATGGCCACTTCATCATCGACTGGCTTCTGCGTACAGGTAATCGTTGCGTTGACCTGAAGCCACCGCACGCACTGACACCTGGTGAGTTCCGCACAACCATCTCCGACATGGGTCAGTGGTACAAAATCGTGTGGAAGGCCAGGCGTGGGCGCACCGTCGAGTTCAGGGACTCATTCAAATTGCTGCCCGTCAGCGTCAAGGCGCTCGGTGATCTGAGCGGAGGGACCACTAAGGGTGTTATCGATTACGACAAGGTCCGACCCGTCGGCTACTCCCCCACCGACGCGGAGCTGGACTATCAGAAGCGCGACGTCACGATCGTGTCCAACGCCCTCCACATCATTGGGGTGAGCAAATTAACCATCTCATCGTTGGCGTTCAACGACTGGAAGGACACGCTTACATTCACGAAGAAGGATGGGACGAAGTTCAAGGATGGCAGTATTTGGCGCAACATATTCCCACGTCTGAGCGACCACAACGATGCCGCCATCCGATCGGCGTACCGCGGAGGCTTCACCGCTGTGGCCGTCGGTAAGCAGGGTTACATGTCCGGTCCCGGGCGCGTGTACGACGTCAACTCGATGTACCCGTCGGTCCTGCGCGACGAGCCGCTCCCATGCGGCAAGCCCATCCCCTACCACGACGGGCTCCCCGACGAGGGTTATTGGGTGGCCCGGGCCACCGTGTCGTTCCGCCTCAAACCCGGCGCCATCCCCTGCATTCAGTTGAAGAACACCCCCGGATACCGCGGCAGCGAGCACTTGAAGACAGGTGAGAGTGTTACACTCTCCTTCACGAACATCGACTACCGCCTCTTCCAGGAAATGTACGATTTCGAGATTGAAGCACTACTGTGGTGCTACACGTTCAATACGTGCACCCACGCCTTTGATGCGTACATCGAGAAGTGGGGCACTATCAAGGAGCGCACCTCTGGCGTGAAGCGGAAGCTAGCGAAGCTGCACCTGAACAGTCTCTACGGCAAGTTCGGCAACGCCCCGTCGCTTGGCTCGCGCACACCCATAATCGACGAGTCGGGGGACGTGCACTACGTGCCGGGGCCCTCGACCGACGACGAGCCCAACTACGTCCCGTTGGCCGTGTTCGTCACATCGTTAGCCCGTGACCGCATCATCCGCGCCGCCATCGCGTGCGGCGACCGTTTCCTGTACGCCGACACCGACTCGCTGCACGTTGAGGGCGACTACCCTGTGGAAGGGTTGGATGTCGATGACAACCGTGTGGGCGCTTGGGCGCACGAGGCCTCCTTCGCATACGGTGTCTACAACCGTGCCAAGCAGTACGGGGAGGTCATCGACGGGAAGCATGTCATACACATGGCCGGTGCACCTGAGAACATACTGAAGGACGTGATGGTGGACGCCATGCTGCACGACATGGTGCTAGATGGTAAACTAGTGCCACGCATCGTGAAGGGCGGTCAGTTGCTACAGACGACCACTTTTCGGTACGAGTACGCCGGCCCGCCCGGCGACGCATGAGGAGAAGTGGACGCCACCGGTTGAGTCCGGCCACTCCCCTATTGGGTTGGTGCCCCCTGGCGTCGCCGGGCGGTGACCGGCATTTGCTACACTGATTGTGTAAGATTCGCAACTTAGGGAGCGATAATGGACTTTCATGGACTTCTCGACACGCTGAGGAATCCGCCCGAGGAAGGTCTCCCGGAGGACATATACGACAACCTCCAGGGTGCCTACGACACGGTGAGCGAGAACTTCGACAACGCCAGCGCGAAGATCGACAGCCTCGTCAAGGAGAACGACGGTCTGAACTCGACTATCAGCGGTCTCAATGACACCGTGTCGGGCCTCAAGAGCAAGGCCTATGATCTTATGACGCAAGTTGGCGTCACTGGCGACGACAAGCAGGACGACTCCGAGCCGGAAGCGGGTCGGGGCATCGACGACTTCTTCAAGCAGGAGAGTGAGTGACCATGGCAGGACCGCAGAAGCCCCGCCCGTTCAACAATGTGGACATGCTCAACCGCATCCGGTACGACGCGTCCAGCGACTACCAGCGGCGCGTCCCGGACGTGACCAAGGCGAACGTCGATGAGGCGCTCAACAATCTGACGAACTACCGGCCCGCGTGGAACGAGTTCTGCGACGCTCTCATCAACCGTGTCGGCTCGTACATCACGCGCGATGTCGTCTGGCAGAACCCGCTGGCGAAGTTCAAGAGGAACACCCTCACCTACGGCTCTGACATCGAGGAGGCACAGGTCGGCCTTGTCAAGGCCTACGGCTACAACGAGGAGCGCGACGCCCTGGAGGGTGAGGTCTTCGGCGTCTCCAAGCCCGACGTGCAGTCGCAGTACCACACGATCAGCCGTAAGGACAAGTACAAGATCTCTGTCAACGAAATGGTGCTGCGTCGCGCATTCCTGGAGTCGGACGGGCTGTCGAAGTTCGTCAACCAGGTGCTCCAGTCGCCTATCACCTCTGACGCGTGGGACGAGTTCCTCCTCATGTGCTCCCTGCTCCCCAAGTACGAGGAGAAGGGCGGGTTCTTCCACATTCAGGTTCCGGACATTCAGGGTCTCGGAGCCCCTGACAGCGACGTGAAGACGTTCATCAAGAAGGTTCAGGCGACCGCTGGCAATCTTCAGTTCCTGGACACCAAGTACACGCCGTCGCGCATGCCGACGTGGGGCTCGCGCGACAACCTTGTGCTCCTGACCTCCCCGGAGACCATGGCGAGCGTCAATGTCGATGCGTGGGCCGCGGCGTTCAACCTCGATAAGCAGATCATGACGGAGAACATCGTCGAGATCCCGCGCTACCTCCTCGGCGACGATAAGACTCAGGCGGTCCTGACCACCAAAGATTTCTTCGTCGTGTGCGACACGCTGCTGGAGAACACCTCGATGTACAACCCGGCCGCGCTGAACACCAACTACTGGCTGCACCACCACGAGATCATCTCCGCGTCCCTGTTCGTCCCGGCGGTGAAGTTCTGGACAGGCGCCAGTGACGACAAGGTTGTCGCCGGGCCGACGAACCTGGAGCTCAAGCCGGACGCCGTGCGTCACGCCGACGGTACCCCGATCTCGGACTCCAACAAGCTGAAGGCCGGGGAGAACGGGTACCTCTCCTACACCGTCGTCGGCACCAACCTCCCGAAGGACGCTGAGGTCCCCGTTGACTTCTGGGTGACGGGGAACAAGAGTGCCCGCACCCGCGTCTACAACGACGGGACGATCGTCATCGCGGCCGATGAGACCGCCACCGAGATCAAGGTCGGCGGGAAGATCACCGGTGGTGGCACGCTGAAGGCTGCTGCTGGTGCTGTGAAGGCTGGTGGCGAGTTCGAGTGGACTGTCAAGATCGACGCGTCGAAAGCCCTGTGGCCCAAGGCGTGATATACTAGGACCACTTCCTAGGCGAGCGGAAGTGTGTTGAAGGTGCGACGGCCCCACTGCGACGATGGTGTTGCGGTGGGGCTGTCGTGTTGTACTCTGAAGGTGTTGCAGCGCCGTTGCGACCGCCCGGCCGGGCCAAAGCGTCGTCGTCGAAGGCCGGGCGCAGGACTTGACACCAACTACAAGATGTGTGTACTCTTCACATGTCAGCCCCAATAGGGGACAACCCAACCTGGAAGGGGATACTTCAGAACCGAGTATGAGATGACTTCAGGGTTGTGAACTGGAGGCCCCACGGAGTGTCCGACCGTGGGGCCTCGCCCTATGTGCGGTGGTGTTTGTTAACCTTGCACCATTATGAGTTACCTTGATCCTGCCGACAGTCCCGCGGAGTTCGGCCTAGCATTCGATCACAACGTGTGGACGCCAGGCACACAGATCATCCTGTGCAATGTTCCGTGGGACTCCACCTACCGTGATGTTGTCTGGTGGGACGACTACGACCAGTCCTTCGACGCCATCGTCAACAAGCACGGGCGGCACAAGACGTGGGTGACGATCAACAACCTCACCTACCTCAAACAGGGCCACCCGATCCGAGTGGACATGCCCTTCAGCAAGGCGAACCAGTTCAACTACGTGATCGCCCGCAACAACGCCGACGGCATCAACTCGCGGAATACGTTCTACTACTTCCTCCGCGACGTCGAGTACGTCGCGCCGAACACCACGCAACTGAACGTGCAACTCGATGTGTGGCAGTCCTACATGCACGAGTTCGAGATCTCTAGGTGCTATGTGGAGCGTGGACATCTGGGCATCGCCGCGGAGGACCAGTGGACCGATTTCGGTCGCATGCACCTGACGGTCCCCGAGGGTATCGACGTCGGGGACGAGTACATCGTTGGTGACGCGTGGCGAAAGTTCATCGCAGCCACACCCTCCCCCGATGAAGGCCAGGAGTACGACACTGCCGATTACGACGTGATCGTCACCTCCAGCATTGACCTGGAGTCCAACTACGGGACTGAGGACGATCCGACGTTCACCACCGCCAAGGGGTCCATCAGTGAGGGGCTGCCCAACGGTTGCAGTGTCTACGCGATGACGGTTGACTCGTTCACCACCATGATGGACGCGCTCTCCCACGCCCCATGGGTCTCCTCGGGTATTGTGTCGATTACGGCCATCCCCAAGGGCATCATCGACTGGGACAAGCTCGCCGACAAGAAGACGAAACTTCCCGACGTCTCATACGCCGACCCGGGCGACAAGAAGAACAGGAAGTCGGCCACGAACGCTGAGGTGTTCGTGGCGACCAAGGGCTTCGGCGACGCTTTCTTGAACAACAAGAGCATCGAACTGACGCATATGTTCCGTACCGACACGTCGATACCCGACAGGTACAAGCACTTGTGGAAGTTTTACACGGCGCCGTACATGTGGTATGAACTCACCACTTTCACCGGGACACCACTGTTGATCCGCCCGGAATCGATCAACTCTGTGTCGTTCAACGTAACGCAATGGGCCCATGTCGTGCCACCCAACCCGCGTGTCATGTTCACGGTGGACAACCACAACGAGTACTCCCGGTACTCTGGTCCCCGGGAGCTGTGGAACGGGTTCGGTGAGCACTTCGACGCCATGACGGGTTTCGCGAACCTGCCGACGTTCTCGCTGACGAACAACGGGTACCTGAACTACATGGCCGGTAACGCTCACTCAATCGCCTACCAGCGCCAGAGTGCGGACTGGAGCCAGCAAAAGGCTCTCAGAGGGGCTAGTACGCAGTACGCGCAGGCTCAGGCCTCGCAGGCGCAGGCCTCCGACATGACGGCCATGGGCAACTACTACAACCAGAAGATGACGCAGTACAACGCCGACCAGAAATTCATGCGGCAGGGCGTGAACGCCATCGGCGGGGCCCTCGGATCTGCTCTGGGCGGCAATATTCTCGGTGGAGCCATCAACGGTCTCACCGCGGGTTATGCAATGGGCAACGAGTATGGGACCGCGTTGGAGAACCAGCGTATGAAGTCCGAGGCGGCCACCGCCATGACAGGACTGAAGAACTCCTACTCGCAGTACTTCGCGGACTCGAACCTGGAGATGGCCAAGTTCGCCGCCAACGGTGACTACGCCAATGCCATCGCGGGCATCAACGCGAAGGTGCAGGATGCTGAGGTTATTCAGCCGACGACCAGTGGGCAGTCCGGCGGTGACGCATTCATCCTCTCCGTCGAGGGTTGGAGTATTTGCCTGCGTCAGAAGCTTCTGAACGTTGGCGCCATGTGGCGGATCGGGGAGTTCTGGCTCCGCTACGGCTATGCCATGAACTGTTTCACGAAGCCTCCGAAGGATTTCCGCTGCATGCAGAACTTCACCTACTGGCAGATGAAAGAGTGCTACCTACGCGCCGCCACATGTCCTGAAGGTTTCAAACAGGCTATTCGTGGCATCTTCGAGAAGGGTGTCACGGTGCATCACAAGAAGTTCACAATCGGATCACAGGAGATCGGTGACAACGAGCCGTTGAAAGGAATTCACATTGGCGCATGGTAAGAGGCCTGACTATGTCGGCGAATACATCTACCCCACGACCGCCGGTGTGGCGGTCGGCGAGCACTACGCGCAGAACACGGCGATGGCCCGTGAACAGGCGCTCATCCGCATGTACCAACGTTTGCTGACGGAGATGTGCTCCAACCGCTTCAAGTGGTCCGGAATGCCAGACAGCATCAGCGAGCGGTACCTGGAGATGACCCTGTTCGAACAGGCTCTCGCGGTGTTCTACTTCGACGAGGAGTTCGACAAGTTCCTCGCACTGCGAGCCTCGGGTCTGGGTGCTGTCAATATGTACGACGACCCTACAGGGTTCACGGTCTATGGCAATCAGCTGTTCTCCCGACAGCTGTCGGCCGCGGACTGCGTCCCGATCTGGGCGAACCAGACTCGCATCCCGGACCATGAGATCGTCTCGATCTACTCGCAACGCCTGGCCGCGATCGACCGCACGTTCGAGATCAACATGCTCACGGCCAGACACCCTGTCGTGTTCGCCGTTGACTCCAATGAGAGGAAGACGTTCGAGGAGTCGTTCAACAAGGTGATCGAGGGCCAGCCGGTGATCTTCGGGTCGTCGCAATTGTCCCCAGAGAACATAACCAACAAGGTCTCCATGTTCGATCTGGGTTACAAACCCGGGCAGGTCAAGGACATGCAGGAGGCCAAAGCGCGCGTGTGGAACGAGTGCATGACGATGCTCGGTATCATGAACGTCAACAACGAGAAAAAGGAGCGCATGGTCGTCGAGGAGGCGTCCGGTGCGTCCGGACAGGTCCTGGCCATGCGCGCGGTCGCGCTGAACGAGCGGATGCGCGCGGCAGAGAAGATCTCCAAGAAGTACGGGCTTGAGGTAACGTGCGAGTGGAACCTCGACGAGGTGTCGTCAGCCCAGTACGCGGTCGCCTCGTCAGTGGCTGGCGCGGTCGGTGAGGGCAATGCAGCACTGGGCAGCACCGACATGGAGGAGGTGCATAAGCGTGGCTGACTTCACTATAGAACTCCGCAACGTCGTGGACATGGTCGGGGCCGATCATATCGGCCTGTCGGACTACCCCATCTTCGATGAGCAGTACCGTGAGTTCCTGAACGCCAAGATCCTCGACCACTACTGGTACCGGGAGATCGGGCTGGAGACGGTTGATATGTTCATCCGACAGCTGCGGACGAAGATGCATGAGATCATGCCGTACTACAACAAGTGGTACCAGGCTGAGGACATGATGGCGGACATCAACCCACTGTCCACTCAGGACATGCACTCCAAGGGCAGCGCCAACTCCCACACGTCGTCGTCCGCGAAACAGAAGCACAGCGAGAAGGCGGACAACACGACCGACTCAGAGTCGAGGTCCAAGGGGCGCACGGTGCAGTCCGAGACACCGCAGACGATGCTCTCAGGCAACCAGGACTATGCGACCGCGGCGGCTGACAACCACGCCTCCGTTGACGGCACCAACAAGGTGCACAACACGGGTTCCTCGGAATCCTCGACCGACAACGCGACAACTAACGGCAGTGCCAACGAAGCGCACACGTGGGGGTACTCGGGGCACGCCCCGGCACTCATCGACGCGTGGAGGTCTACTTTCGCGAACATTGATATGATGGTCATCGACGAGTTGGAGACACTATTCATGGGTATCTACTCCAGTAACGACGGCTTCACAGGAAGGAGGCACCGCGCTTATGGCCTCTGGTACTGAGGTTCAGACGAACATCCCAGACGCCCCGTGGAAGGCCGAGGATGTTATCCGCACGGACGACTACCTCCTCATCCCGAGCGACTACCGTCTGACGAACACTGTGCCCTTCACATACAGGGACGGGTACACCTATTTGCAGATTTTGGAGGAACTCCGCAAGTGGGTCAATGGGGGTCTGAAGGACAACCTGTCCAACAACCTCCAGAACTTGGCGGCCGACTACAACACTCGCATCGCCCGTCTCATCGGCGACGTGCACGCGGAGCTGGAGCAGTACCACGTGCTGCCCCGACAGCTGCGCGACCAGCTTGTCGAAATGGTCTCGAAGTACGACGACGAGTTCCGCCTCTTCCAGGAGTCGCTGACCGCGTGGGTCAAGCGGCGCTTGGAGACCGACGGTGTCGTCGTCTTCAACCCGCTGTCCGGTGAGACTTGCGATCTCAACGATTTCATCAAGGATCTGTGCAACCAGGCGTTCGTCAACGGTCTGAAGGCAAGCGACTATGCGCGATACGGGTTCACGGTCGGTGAGATCGGGGAGTGGCCGTACACGATCGGGGAACTCCAGACGAATGGGAAGTACATCCTTGCACTACTCGATGGGCAGCGCGTCTACTCGCCGTTGACGGGTCAACGCACCACCGTGCAGCGCGTCCTGTCCGACCTGTATGAGGCGTCCCGCACCGGTGAGGGTCTCCTGGAGACGACCGCCGACAACATGAAGAACATGCAGATTCACGATATTCAGAACAGGAAGATTCGATGAGCGCCACCAACAAGACGAAGAATTTCAGCCTGCCCATCTACGTGGCCAACGACCGTTACGACGTGTTGGCCGACGGCAACGCCGCCATGCAGAAGATCGACGAGGAGCTGGGCAACGCCATCAGCGTGTCCAAGGCCGCCTCCCGTGACGCTACCAGCGCGCTTCAGGCCTCCAACGATGCTCTTGAGGACTCCAAGACGGCGAAGACGCAGACCTCTGCCGCCCTGAACGAGGCGAGCATGGCCAAGGGGGAGTCCTCGCGCGCCCTCGACAAGGCCACGAAGGCTCTGGACTCGTCTGCTCAGGCTGGTTCCACCGCTCGTGAGGCGGGGCTCGTGGCCACCGGGGCCAGTGACAAGGCCAACGCGGCGCAGGCTGCTGCGCAGGCGGCGTCCACCCGTGCCGACGAGGCCGCCAAGGCGTCTTCGAGCGCTCTTCAGACCGTGTCCTCGCTGAGCGATAGCATCAACAAGGCAACCGCCGCAGGCGACGCCGCGAGGACGGTGCGCACCCGGTACAAGCAGATCGACTGGGGTGTCGGCCAGACCACCATTGACCTCGTCCAGAACCAGGAACGCGTGGTCTTCGGCGGCACCATCGAGTTGGCGGCCGACGACGTGATTGTGGCGGTCGCGCAGCTGCACCACGATGTGCGATCCCAGCACGATCTTCAGTGGGGTCTGCGACTGACCGGTCCGGACGGTGGCATTCAGAAGAACTGGCAGGCCCCGACCGGCGGCGCCTTCACGGGGGCGCTCATGTGGTCTCAGGTGACCGCCATCTTCCAGGCGAACCTCCCTGGCGCCTACACCATCGAGGTCATCGGTCTCGGCCCCGAGGACAAGAAGACCCTGATGAAGAAAGAGACCTGCAACATCAAGATCCACTGATTAGTAACAGTGGTAGGGGCGGTGGACTGTGCTCGGCCCGCCGCCCCTATTCGTCTGGAGAAGTACAATGAGTTTCGACGACACACACAAAAAATGCATCATCGCGGTCCTGGCCACAGTGGAGGCGGGCGGCGACTACGGCATCATCAGCGCCCCGGACACCCTCTCGCTGGGTATTGGTCAGTGGACACAGGGGAGGGCCTATGACCTCCTGATGCGGTTCCCGTCCGGGACGTCGTTCGGGGCCACGGTGGACGGGTGGCTCAGTGAGGGCAAGGGGTCGTGGACTATCGGTGCCCGCAAGTACCAATACCTGTCGGGCGCGGACCGGTCGGCGCTGTCAGGGGCGCTGGATTCGGCCGACGGTCACCGCATTCAGAACACGCAAATGCTGGAGGACCTGGAGAACTCCTACATCCCCCGCTGCCAGGAGCTCGGGTTGGACCCCGAGTCCGAGACGGAGGCGTGCATGATGCTCATTGTCGTCATGCACCGCTGGGGCAACTACGGGCGCATCCTGCCGGGTATTGTCCAGGGCGCGGGCCACCCGGCGACACTGGACAGTATCTCCGCGGCGATCAAGTACTCGGGGGAGTGGTACGCGGTCGGGCAGCGCTACGAGATCGCCTACGACATGATCTCCCGACTGGACACCGGGGGCGTGGAGCTGAACCCTGGCGATTCCCAAGACCACCGCGGCAACGAGGCCGCTGACAAGGAGAAGGACGCCAAGAAGATCAAGCACGTCAAACAGGCTCATGACGGGTCGTTGACCGTGACGTGCTCCGACGGTTCCAAGGCACGCTGCTACCCCGCCGGCAACGGGTACTGGAAGGCGTCGTCTAAGGGGCAGGACAAGTCCTCCGAAGGCCAGGGCGGCGGCGGCGGCGGCGGCGGTGGACCTGTCGGTGAGGGCATCAAGGCCATGACGAAGTTGGCGTGGGACTCAATCGGCAAGTTCGCCTACCATCAGTGGTACGAGGCGAGGCTGCACCCGGACCAGACAGGCGTCACGGATTGTAGCGGATTCTGTTGGTGGCTGTACATGACATGCTGCAACATCGACATTGGCAGTGGGGGCACCGCGGAGATCTACGGGTCGTCGGTGGGCTGGGTCGTTGCCTCGGGTTCCGGGCCGTTTGATGCCGCGGACCAGGTGCGTGAAGGCGACCTGGTCGTGTGCCGCTGGTACAGTGGGGGAGGGCACATCGAGTACTGTACGGGCGGCGACGGCGGCTGGGAGAGTATCGGGGCCCGTGGCCCGGACGGCCACCCGGAGCCGAACGTCGGCTCGCTGTCCATGTTTGGATCGTGCTCGTGGGAGTTGCGCCGCTATGTCTGACACGAAGTTCTCCTACTACTCGTTGGACGCTCTACTGTCCCACAACGGGATCATCAACATGGCAGTCGGTGCGCGCGGTCTGGGGAAGACGTACTCGGCGAAGCGGTTGGCGATACGCAACGCGATCCGCAAGGACGAGGAGTTCGTCTATGTGCGCCGGTTCAAGACGGAGTTGAAGCATGTGAGGACGTTCTTCAACGACATCTCCGCGGAGTTCCCAGAGTTCGAGTTTCGTGTGACCGGTCGCACCGCCACGATGCGACGTCGGGGCGATGAGGACGCGCCATGGCGGACGATTGGGTACTTCATCGCGCTGTCGAGTGGTGCCACCCTGAAATCCGTGTCGTACCCGAAGGTGACTCTCATGATCTTCGACGAGTTCATCATTGAGACCGGGAACCGGCGCTACCTGCCAGACGAGGTGGACACGTTCCTCGACCTGTACTCAACGCTCGACCGTAACGACGACCGTGTGCGTGTGCTCATGCTGTCCAACGCCGTGCGCTGCGTGAACCCGTACTTCGTGGAGTGGCACCTGAACCCTGGGAAGAGGTTCCAGAAGCGGGGGAAGGGGTATGTGGTGTGCGAGATCATCGACAACGAAGAGTTCGCCTCACAGGTGTCGGCGACCCGGTTCGGGCGATTCATACGCGACAACAGCCCGGAGTACGCGAAGTACGCCATCGACAACGAGTTCTCTGACGACACGCCCGCACTTCTGGGCAGGAAGCCCCCGGACGCGCTCTTGGCGGGCGTCATCCGGACGCGGGTCGGCTCGTTCAGCGTGTGGGTGACGGATCGGAGGTACTGGGTGCAGAAGCGTCTGCCGAAGGATGCGAGGCGTTGGTGCTATGCGGTACGACCCAACGACGGCGAGACGCTGTTGACCCGTACGCACCCGTACACGGAGATGATGAGGTCGGCGTTCCGCAACGGGCGGATGCGCTTCGACTGTGTGGAGAGTAGAGAAATGTTCTGGAGTGTGATGCTATGAGCCACGGGTTCTTCATCGATATCGACATGTTTGTCCCGTTGTGCTCCACGGTAGGGATACTCGCGGGTTTCGGTGTGTGGTTGCGTAAGTTGATGCGACGTCTAGACAATCTTCTTGAGGACTGGAACGGTAGTCCCGCAAGACCGGGTGTACCCCGCCGAGCTGGTGTGATGGAGCGTCTTGAGAAGATAGAGACTGATGTGGCCGTCATCCTGCGCGGCCCAGGAAACCCGACCAGGGGAGAGGACGACTGACATGGCGATGGGTAGAATCACCGGTAACCTCGTGAACGCGAGTGGCGACCCCGTGGAGGGGACGCTTCACGTCTCGCCGGATCCGCGGGTGGTCACCGACGGCGCCGGTTCGATGGTTCAGACGACGACCGTGAAGGTGCGGGGCGTTTTCGACGTGCCGGTGATCGTGCCGGGCGACGACACGAACCCGAGGGAGTGGACAAGCCATGTGCGGCTGACGCGGTTGAACCCGCAAGTGAACGTCATCGACGTGCACGACAAGCTCGTGGCGGGTGAGAACCGTCTGCGAGACCTCGTCAACAGGAACCCGATCGCGCCACTACACATGACGAAGATCGAAGGTGAGATGGCGACGGTCCGCAAGGAGGTCACCGCTCTTCAGACCGCGATCCTCAAGGGGCGCATCAAGGGCATTCAGGGCGACCCGGGCCCGGCTGGCCCTGCCGGTCCTGCTGGACCGCCTGGCCCGCCTGGCGAGACGGGTCCGCGCGGTCGTAAGGGCGACCGCGGCGAGGTGGGTCTGAGAGGTGTGCCGGGCGTCATGGGCAACCAGGGCCCCAAGGGCGAGAAGGGCGAGCGAGGTCCCAAGGGCGAGATGGGTCTCCCGGGCGCCACGGGAGCCGACGGTCCCAAGGGCGAGACGGGTCCTCAGGGTCCGCAGGGTCCCCGGGGTCCTGTCGGGCCTCCGGGTCCCAAGGGCGATCGCGGGCCGCAGGGTCCGGCGAGCGAGAACGTGGTGCTGTCGGGGATCTCGAATTACCGGGCGTGCCCGACGTCGAAGGTGGCGGCGGATGGGTGCACGTTCACAGCGCCGGCGGCGGGGCAGTGTGTTGAGAGTTCGTACGTGCGGTCCCCGGACATCTCCGGTACGAGTGGTGTCGTGATCCCGCGTGAGTGTGAGTACGTGGTGCGCGTGTACGCGGTGTGCACCGAGGCTACGAGGGTTGGTGTGAAGCCCCGGTACTGGAACTTCAAGACGAATTCGTGGGGTGACGACCACCTGTCGGGGTTCTACTCGACACCGTTCCCCAAGGGGTTCACGATGCGGGAGTTCCATCTGCCGATCGCCGCGATAGATGACACGTTCGTATGCTTCGACATCCTGGGGAACCAGAGCGTGAAGGTGACGAATGTTGTGGTGATGCCGACGGGGGACGCCCGCGACCTGAATACGGCGTTCAAGCGGATCGACACCCGCTACAACGAGGCGATGGAGCGTCTGAAGGGCGACGAGGTGAAGCTCCAGGCGGTGGAGACGATGGCCTCATCGGCCAACGGCTCTGCACAGTACATCAGGTCGAAGTGGGTGTCGAAGGTGTGCGCCTATTACTACTGGTCGGACCTGTACCGGTGGAACACGGATAGGAACTACTTCGACGTCGAGGGTCTTCAGGGCGACAACTGGAACAAGGCTACGGGCGTGTACGTGAAGAATGCACGGAACGCGGGCGCGGACGGGGTCTCGTTGCTGCTGCCGTGGCAGGAGTCCACGGTTCCGATCATGTTCCATGGCTTGGTGGAGATGTGGTGCGACGAGGATTTCCAGGTGGACTGTTGGGTGGAGATGGCGGACAAGAATGACGCGAGTGGCACGCTGGAGCTCCAACATTTCTCGAAGTCGTACAGGGGTGCACGGTTCTGGCAGATGGTGGCGTGGAAGTGTGCGGTGAACGCCCCGGCGTCGAAGACGGTGGCGCGCATGCGTCTGACCGTTAAGGGCACCAACTCGAAGGTGTGGTTGCGGGGTCTGGAGCTCGGCAGCTACTTCGAGGCCCTGTAAGCCCTGTAGAGGGCATGAAACCGCCCCGTCAGTGTCTGGTACTGGCGGGGCGGTTCTAGTCGCTTCTAGACCCCTTACAGAGCGTCTGTGGAGGCCCTGAGGCGTTCCATGACCATGGCTTCGGGGACGAGGGTGGAGACGTCGCAGTAGTCGGCGACCTCGTCCTCCTCGGAGCAGCACAGGTCAATGCCAAGTCCGAGGAGCCGGTCGATGATGTCGCAGACGTCCTCGAGAGGGCCGGTGTGGGATGAGATGGTCTCCTGGTTGATGATGAAGACGGTGGCGTGGGGGTTCTCCATGGACTGCCAGACGAGGCCTCGTGTGCCCATCAGCGTTGCGGGTGTAGCGGCGAGAGCGGTCATGGTCGGGTTCCTTCCGGTTGAGGGCTGGGTTGTGGAGTTGTCGTTGTGAAGACTACACGGCGGGCGGCCTAGCCACAACCCGCTGTGAGGCGATCTGAGAGCCTTTCAGAGCGTCTCTAGTACTGGGTACTGGCCCACGTGTGTTAGGCCGTCTACGGGGCTTAGAACGAGTCTCAGGGGGTGTTGGGAGTGCGGGGCGCCTTCCAGGTGGGGGTGTCGTGGCCGTCGGGGGTGAGGGCGTGCTCCTCGGGGGAGATGTCTCCGAAGGGCTGGGTGAGCGCGGGGCGGTCCTCGCAACCGGCGTGTGTGTAGTGGATCACCTGGATGGGCTCACGGGGCGTGACACCGGAGTGAGCAGCCCAGTGGACGCACAGAACCGTGGCGAACTGGGCGGTCATGACGAGGGTGGTGGTGATGATGGCGAGCACGAGGCACCGGTAGATGGTGCGGTTGATGGTGAGTGGCTTCCTGGGCATGTTGGGAAACTCCTGTGTGAGAGGGGCAACTTTCTGTTGCATGAGACAAGTTTAGCACAAGACGCCCAAGACGACCAACATGATATGTGTGACGCGGGACATATGCACGAACGTTGACAAATAGGGCTACTTTGTCAGGACAAAATGGTGTGACTTGCGCAATAGACGGAGCTCACATTAGGTATACCTAAGTTATAAAAATATATATATTTTCATATAGAAATGTATATTTTTGGTGTGACATGAATTACATAACAAAAGTGTAACGAAGCGGTTTTCGTTGGAATGACGGGGGAAAGTGAGATCGTGGGGGTTGG
>QWCC01000273.1_pt1 | contig 17581 bp, 18 predicted proteins | sample 1972491 | NCBI WGS metagenome assembly QWCC01 (sample SAMN09866718, study PRJNA288562) | Human oral metagenome isolate term5_saliva, whole genome shotgun sequencing... | isolation source: mouth | host: Homo sapiens | place: USA: California
AGCTGCATGGTAATGAAACCACAAATAGCGATTCCGAGAGCTGCAAGCGCGGCCACAACCTCGGGGGTCGCCATGACGGCGACCAGGGGATGTGTCGCGTCGTACATCACTCAGTCCGATCCTCGATCCAATCGAGGAGCCCGGTGGGCTTGAGTGCCGTATACGTGACCTGGGCTGCAGCGATGACGCCGCCCATCTCTCCGAGGATCGCCGAGACAGACTCGGGATATCGGGTGAGCGCCCACACGAGGCCCGTCAGCGTCGCCGATACGGCGATCGCTGCCCAGCGCTTCGCGGTGGCTGACCAGCCCGCGCGCGTGACAGCCGCGATGATGAGTGGTGCGAGGGCGCCTGCGGAGGCAAGCAGGGGCGTGGTGTCCATCACTTGCCTTCCTTGAGGGCGGCGACGATGTCAGCGACGAGGATCTGACGCCGCGCAGCGCAGTCGGCGGCGATAGAGCCGATGTCCCCATCGTCAAGGGTCACCTCATAGGAATTGTCAAGCCCGTAGGCCTTGACAAGGTCACCCCACAGTTTCACATCGCTGATCGGGGTCACGGCCCACGGCGTGATCGAGTAGATCGTGCCGGTCTGTGCTGAGAGTACGAAATGCATAGGATTCTCCTCGCTTGTCGTGTCGATTGGGAGCTGCGCGGATTCGCCGCGCACCAGGCCCATGTAGTAGGACCAGGGGAAGGATGGGCCGGGGTCGGTATGGTCGCTGCGCTTGTACACGCGGCTGACCTGGTCGTGTCCGACAAATCCGCTCATCCCCGCCGCCAGCTCCTCATCCGTCAGATGACGGAGAGGAATGCCGAGGCTGTCAGCGATTTCACGGGTCGCGGTGGCGGACAGCTGCAGCATGCTGACAGATGCGGCATCACCCCACTCCTCAGGGGACTGCCGGGCGTACCCGGCATGCTCCACCTGGTACCCATCGTAATTGCAGCCGGGGGCTGCGAAAGCTACCGCCGAGCTGGGCAGGCAGTAGACGACTGAGTCCTGGTCGACGCACATGTGCGCCGACGCTACCACCTGCCCGCTCGCGAAATACCTCGCGACGTTTTCGGCGGTTTGGGGGCCTTCGGGGGCCTCCATGGTATGGATGACCATGACTCTGCATGGCGTATCGCGTGACTCAATGTAGTGTGCGGGCGTGAATTCACCCATATTGCACCCTCCTTCCTAGAGTGTGGTCGCAATCCATTGGGCGCTATTTTCGCCCCCGGACTGCCCATCCGTGTCATTCCAGATGTAGTACGTGAACCCTGTCGCGGTGATGGAATACACTGCCACACGGAGACGCTGGGATGCCACGGAGATAGTCACGCGCGGCACCGACGGGAATGCTCGGGGGAAATTGATGGTGCCCTCATAGGCCTCACCGGGCTTGTAGGATCCGGTCGAGAATGTACCTGACTGGATGCCGGTTAAGCACTTGTCAGCCAACGCCTTAAGCTCGTTAAAGTTCGAATTTACATCTTCTGCCCGAGCAATTTCGCCCGGCACAAATGTCTTCACACTAGCCTCCTTATCGGGGTGCAAAATTGAGCTTGGTCACCCACTGTGTGGGTGTGAGCCTGTGCGTCACGCGCGTGATGCGCGCGGGGTGGCTATCTCTATTGTACTCCACGTTCACCGCTCGCAGACTTTCCATGTCGACGCAGCGTAGAATGTCAAGCGGCGTGCGTGGCCGGAGCGTGAGCGACGACGGGACCCAATCGCGGGCGCGCTTCGTGATGTACTCGGCTGCCAGCGCAGGCAGATCGGCGGCGAGCCGGGTCGTCGGGACGCGAATCTCTGTGCCGCCCCACACCTCGGAGCCGGTCACGTCGTCATGCGAGACGGTAGTGTCGTCAGCCCTCCACTCCCCGTTTTCGACTTTACAGGCGTGGTTTTCGAGCGTCACACGAGCGACGACATCCGTCGCACGCCAGCCCCCGTCCAGGTCCGTATACCACATGACAGGCGGCACGGAGGCCCTTGACAGGTCGCTGTCGTCAGTGAAGGTCATGGATGACGTATTGCCCAGCTCCGAGTAGACATTGACCGTGCCGTCGCGTGTGACATGCCAAGCCCCGCGCACTGAACAGCACAGTCCGTCCAGGTGCTTTGCCAAGTTGGTCTCCCACACGACGCCGGGGACCCACGGATTCTTGACAGGCGCGCGCGGCGTGCTGAAATTTAGTAGATAGGGGCGGCCTGCCATGAGGCGGGACAGGCGCTCGCTCCACAGCTCCATGCCGAGCGTGCCAGCCCCACGCGCACCATAACGCATGGTCGACGCCATCTGAGCGACGACATCGCTGGCCGTGATGATGGTCTTGTAGTGGATCGCGCCGCCCGGCTTGGAGGGCGTGCACTCCAGGTCGGTCACTGTGCCTGTAAACATCACCTGTCGGGTAGGCCAGTGCACGAGGCGCACGGGCGCCCCCTGACGCATGCCCGTCTCGCGTGGCGCGAGAGCGTTGATCGCCGTCGCCGTCAGCGTGCCCACCTGAGCGAGGTAGGCGGGACCCTCGCTCTTGACACCTCGGGTCACGTCGATCTGAGTGCAGGGGGCTGTGATGTCCTGCCATGCCTCCACCTCGCGACTGACGCCCTCCCATGGGATGGTGTTCCAGGCCGCGAAATTCCAGGCGAAAACGATGCCCGCGCGGGGTCCGTTCCACCGCTGCGCCCCCCACCGGCTGACGTTCCACCGGAGAGCATTGGTGTCCTGTACAGGGAAATAGGCCTGGAGGGAGAGTCTGTCAGCGGGCCGGAGGCCTACCTCGTCATCTAGGATGTACCAGAAATTCGCTTTGATCAGGCCCGATCGTGCACCCGACAGGTCCACAGGCAGGGTAGTGCCCGAGGTCATGGTGCCCTGGAGTAGATGTGTGCGCCCGCCGCCCGTGCTGGCGGATCGCCCGGCACGCAGCACCATCCACGTATCGTCGTCGGTCTCCACTGTGATGGAGTACCGCAGGGGCAGTCCCGGCTTGAGGTTGTCAAGCACGAACGAACATAGATTGTCCGGACCTGTCACATAGCTCCATCCGCCGTTGTGGAAGATCGCGGACGTGTAGTGTGTGAACTCTGTCAAACGGATCGGGGAGAGTGGGTGTAAAACTGTCATCGCCCGTTCATCCTCACGTACTGATCCAACGCGTCAGCGATGGTGCGCCCTGCCTCCACGGACGGCGTCAGCATGTCCGCCGCAACGTTGATCGTGTATTGATTGACGACGGTAGGACCGCCAGCCACAGCGAGATCGGAGGCCGGTGAGAGCATGTCCATCTGCGCGATGTCGCGGGTGAGACCAGTGAGGGAGTCGCGGACGCGCGGGTACTGAGATTCCAGGCCTCGCACGAAACCGCCAATGACCATACGGCCCGCGGGGACCAAGAGAATCTTGTCAAGGTCTTCCGGTCCCTTCCACGAGGGCAGCATGTTCGTCAGTCCGCCGAGCGCAGACTGTACCGACCCGAACGCCGACTTGATACCACTGACAAACCCATCAATCAAGGATTTGCCTGCGTTCCACAGCGTATTGCCAAGATTGCCAAGCGCGCTTTTTGCCTTGCCGGGTAGGCTACTGATCCACGAGATCGCTGTGTTGACACCGCCGCTGATCGCCGAGGTCATGGACCCCATCGCGCCGCTAATTGTCGACGAAATCCCGGACCCGAGGCTACGCACGTACGCCATGGCCGACGATACCCACCCGCTGATCGCGCCGATCGTGGCGTTGATCGCGCCGCTGATCACGCTGACCAGAGTATTCCAGACGGACATGGTCACGCTGTAGATCGCCTGGAAACAGCTCGTAATGAGCTGGGCTATCCACGTGATTGCGGGGCCAACGACGCTCATCACGAGCGCCATACCTGACGTCATGATCTCAATGACCGACGCAATGATGGGAACGATCGCCTGGATCGCGACGGTGAGGACCGACGCGAGGACGCTGGCTATCATCACGATGAGGTCGATAATGGGGGTCAGGGCCGCCATGATGATGGACAGCAGCGGCCCGAGCATCTGCCCGATCACCGTGATCAGCGGTGACAGAGCGACCAAGAGCGCCGCGATTGCGTCACCGACGGCGGCTAGGAGCATGCCGATCTGCGGCAGCAGCGGTGCGAGCGCCGAGACGACAGTGCCGATGATAGAGATGATCACCGGGATCAGGGGGGCGAGGGCGTTGAGGATGCTCCCGATCACCGTCGCGACAGCCCCCAGCAGATTGCCGATCATGGGGAGCATGGGTGCGAGCATGCCGACGACGGCCTGGATCACCGTCGTGAGGATCGGCATGAGCTGCCCAATCGCGGGTATCAGGGTACCCGTGACGATGCCGCCAATCTGAGTCAGCAGACCGCTGATCACAGGGGCCACCTGCGCGAAAAGCCCAGAGAGTAGACCCGCTAGGCCTTCCAGGGCGGGGGCGATCTGAGGGAGCGCCTGCCCGAGAACGCCGGCGAGGGCGACGCCCACCTGTCCGACCAGCGTAACGACCTGTGGTAGGACGGGCATGAGGGCGTGGAAGATCAGCGAGACAGGATTGAAGGCGCTTGACAGTTGCATGATTGTCGGGATGAGCGCGCCGATCTGAGGCAGTAGAGGCGCGAATGCCGAGATGAGCTGCCCGACGACGGGCGCGACGGCTGACACGATGGGACTGATCGCTGCGACGGCCTGATCCTTGATTCCGGCGAGGGCTGTCAAGATGCCCTCGCCGCCACCCATGGACTCGAAGACACTTGACACCTTGCCCTTGAGGCCCGCGAACGCCGTCCCGATCCCATCGACGGCGCGGGACACGTATGGCTTCGCGTTCTCGAAAGCGCCACCAACGGCGCTTGTCACTGGCGCGAGCTTGGCCGGCAGGCCCGTCGTAAAGTCGGCGAAACGCTGGCCAGATCCTTGCAGCAGCCCCTCGATCTTGGGGCCGAACGTCGCTTCGAGCTTTTCAGCGGCGGGCTTGAGGGCGGTTGTTACGCCATCGACTCCAATTGACGCTTCCTGGAAAAGCGTCTTGGCGTGGGTGAGGGCGGGGGCGGCGAAAGCCGCGCCAAGACGCCCCAAAGCGGCGTTCATGTTTTTGAACGCACCGCTTGTCGTATCTGACATGATACGGCCCGCACCGGAGATATTCTTCTCAATGGCGGTCTGGAAGTCCTCCAGGGAAACCTTGCCGTCAGAGACCATCTGACGGAGCTGGTCATTGCTGACACCCATGGACTCGGACAGGTACTTCCAGATGGGCACGCCGCGGTCGGCGAGCTGGTTCATCTCTTCGGTGGTGACCTTTTGATTGTTTGCCACTTTACCGAAGATGGCTCCCATGTCCTCCATGGAAGTGCCAGCGACCTGGGCAGTGTCAGCCACCAATCCCAGGTATCGCTGCAAATCTTTGCCCGGCTTGATCTGGGCTGCGACGGCGGTGCCCGCCACGGTAGCGGCGGCGTCGAGACCGAACGAAGTGCCCTTGACACTCGCAAGAGCATCGCTCATCGTCTGCTGAATCTGCTCACCCTGCATGCCGAGCGCCTTGAGCTTGGCCGTGGCCTCCTCAATGCCGAGCGCGCGAGAGATGCCCTTTTTGGCTGCGAGGCCGACGACACCAGCGCCGAGGCCTGCGAGTGCCCCGACTCCGACGGCGGCGGTGGTGCCGAGCTTGGCCCCGAGGTCGCCGAGGGCCGACGCGGCGTTACCCAGACCGCTGCGGAAACGCTTCGTATCGGCTAGAACCGATACGATCACGGACTGTCGTCCCACGTCTACACCTCTCTATCTGCGACTGGCCTTGACGGCGTTGATTAGGGCCTCCCTCTCTAGGAGGGTGAGCGTTTCATATCTTGGCGGGGAGCACACCCCGGCGACTACGAGGGCCGCCATGTCGCGGGCGCGCTCCCTCACATAGGGGGGGTGTCCTCCTTGAGGGGTGCCAGGATAGCTTCCGTCTCGGAGACGGGGAGGGCGTCGATTTCAGCGACGCTCATTTCGCGGCCAGCGCGCTTCATCATGATGTACACGAGGGCACGGAGGACGCGGCCCACGGGCTTGTCATCACCGATCTGCGCGAGCGGGATACCGGCCATATCTTCCAATTCGATAACCTCGCCAATACTCAGAGAATCGAAGTTCACTTCAGTTCCTATCACTTTAGATTGTTGCGTTCTAGCAGCTCGCCAATGCCAGTGTCTAGGCGAGCTAGGACCTCACCGCGAGTCTGATCCATGGCGTCCGCCAAAAACTCGTCGGGGAGGATATTACGGGCTGGCCACCCATAATGGACGACGCCCGCATAAGGCATGCTCTTATGTTCGTACCCCGCGCGCACGACAGCCTTAGTCTTGCCGCGTCCCGCGCGGATTGAGGCTTTCAGGCGTCGGCTCTTGCCGACGGGTGCGAGCTGACGTGCACGGACAGCGACGATCTCACCGATCTCATGCATCAGGTCCCGCATTTGTTCGGAGTCCACGCCCGCTTTTTCGAGGGCACGAATGGCCTGCCTGAGGCCACGGACGCGGACCCCTACAATTTCGCCCATCAGCCAGCCGCGCTAGTCTTCTGAGACCATTCGACGACGGGCATCTCAAGATCAAACGAAGACACTTCGTTAATCTTGACAGGCAGCGAGGGCGGCTGCTTGATCGTAACCTTCCCCACGTAGTGAGGCTGGTCAGCGCTGGGCGTTTCGTTGCCATTCGGGGAAAAAACGAAGGGTAGGTCCTTCCCCACGTTGTCGAACAGCAGTCGCCAGAGGCTTGTCGCGGCGGTTGACACGACGCCGCTAACCTTGAGCTGCATCGGGGTCCCACCGGCAAGAATACTGCCGAACGTTGCGTACGAGTCGTCGGACGACGGGGAGAGTTCAGCACCGCTCATATCAGGCCAGACGGCCTTCCCCTGGATTTGAAACCCAAGCTTCTGCCCCTTAATGCGGGGCGATTCCCTCTCGTCAGCCATTTCAGTTCTCCTTAGTTTCGGATCGGGCCGTGCACACCGATTGTGACGGCGGGGAGCTGGTACGTCTCACCTGCCAAAACGTATGGCTGGGAGACGCTGTCTACTGTCCACAGGCCCCCGTAGGCGAGGGCGCTGAGGATGAGCGAAACGCTCATTTCCATGGCCTCGGTCACCTCAGACTGCTTGCCGCGGGGGGCCGTGATGATGAGCTGCAGGTGCACATCCCAGAGCTGGCCGTACGTGGGCATCTCGGAGGGCTGCACCCACGGGGACCCCGCGAGGATTGCCACCTCCGGAGGGTTAGGCCGGTCGACATCGTGTGCGACGACGTGAAGGCCGGTCGCCTCCTCAATCGAGGTGGCGAGCTGGGTCCTAAGTTTTGTCAGGTCAAACACGCTGTCACCCGATTCCGAGGGGGAGATACGGTGCGAGGATTGGCCGCGCGGCGACCATTGGGTCACGCGCGAGACGCAGACCCGACCCCATGTCCGTGTACCCGGTCACGATGCCCCCGACAGCGTCGCGGGACGCCCATAGCTCCGAGCCGACCTTATGGACAGCCAGTAGTAGGATTTCATCGGGGACATCGCGAGAGCCGACGTACTGGTTGACCAAGAGCCGGGCCGCGTCGTAGACGGGCGTTAGCTCCTGGTCGGTCCCAGTGCAGCGCAGGTAGGCGCGAAAAGCGTCGATCTGCGCGGTCGTTGCAGGCTGCACGTCAGGCGCCGATCTTGAGCGGGACGATCAGCTGAGGTCGTTCCTGCGCAATCGCCGTGTAGTAGTACACGGACATGTCGCGGGTGAGGGTGAGGACGTTGTCGTCCTGGAGGTGCGCGATGCCGGACGTGTACACTCGGAGCGCTTCGCTATTGAAGAAAGACCCGGCAATCTTGTCACCGCGCGCGGAGGTCGCCTTGAGGTCGGGGATGACTCGGAGATTTCCGAGGGTGCCCGCGAGAACGTCAGATGCGATGGTGCCGACGACGCCCTGGCCGTGGCCGGACAGGGCCATGAGGGGGACCCCCTGGCTAGTCTCCAGGGACATGAGGGCCTGCCACGTCGCACGGTCGACGATCAGACCGTCACAGTGGCACCCGAGGTCCTGATATGCGGCGTTGGCATCCAAGAGCATGCCGATCAGATCGGCGTACTTGACAGCGGTGACGGCCTTGTTAATGCCGATCGCGTTCGCAGCCTGAGCCTGGACAGCGGCTTCGAAATTCTGGTGGAAATCGGCGGCGGCGGCCCGGCCAGCAGCGACGGCCATGGCTCGCACAGTCGTGCTGACCATATTGGCGCGCGAGCGCTGAACTTCTTGAAAAGACATCGTATTGCCCCCACCCCAGGTGTTGATCGGGGTGGTACGAACCTTGGTAGTCACCTTGCCGATAGGCAGGGCGTCACCCTCGTGCTCCTGTCGCTTGACAGTCACCGTATTGTCGGCGACCTCAAGGAATTCGAGGGTCATGCCCTGAGCGGGCAGGGGGCCACGCGAGAACAGGGGAGAGATAGGATCAGCGGCCTCGATAATCTCGGTCAGATCCTTGAGGAAGGCGGGCTGCTGAGTCAGGGCGTCATCCGCAGTTGTTCCGCCCTGGTAGGCGCGGGACGCATAGGGGGCCAGGCGCGCCATAACCTCACCATCACCCGAGGCGAGCGCCTGCAGGTACTCACCCACACTCCGGACATCAGGCTTTGCCGGGGCGGGCACGGCCACGGGGGCGGTCGACAGGCGGCGCTCCAGGTCGGTGATCTGTGCCTGGAGGTCGGCAATCTCGGACATACGATTCTCCTTGTCGTTATCAGTGCTTCGCACTTCGTTAATCTTCGCATCAGAGTATGCAGGATTGAGAACCACGCTGAATTCGATTGCGCGGGCCTTTGTCACCGTGGTAACCGGGATGCCGTCAACGGTGTCCTCACGGCTTTCCTCAAGCTCGAAGCCGATTGACATGCTCTTGAGGACGCCGTCCTTAATGAGGGTGTAGACCTCGTCCCCGCGACTAGTCTCGGAGATGTGGGCGTCGATCTCCAGACCGGCGTCCGTCTCCCTTGTCGCGGTGATCGTGCCGATGGGGTCGGCGTGCTGGTAGACAAGCACGGCTCCGGAGGCATCCACGCTACCCGGCTCAAAACGCTCTCGGTAGTAGCCGAGATCATAGATCTGGCCGTACGGGACGCCAATCGCTGTAAAAGAGCGGGTTTCCTCGTCTACGGAGCGGACCTCAAGCGCGGCGTCACGCGTCTGCATCGTCATGGGTTTCCTCCTTTGTCAGTGGCGGTAGGCCCTCGATTGCTCGCACCTCGTCAACCGTGAGGAATCCCGCGCTGAGAGCGGTCGCATGGGCTTGATAGCGGGACGCCGTGTCCGGTCGCAGCAGGGCGTCAAGATTGAACCGCACCCTCTGACCGCGCGGTAGCAGCCACGTGAGGGCGTCCTCAATCGGAGAGAGGTAGCCCATCAGCATGTCACGAACGACCGCAAGGTTCGCGCCTTCTGCGCTGTTGTACGTGAGGCTTCCACCTTCGATAGCCACCGCGAGCTTGGCAGGCGGGATACCGAAAAGGCGCGCGATTCGCACGACTGACCATTTCTGGGAGTCGAGCCATTGCAGGTCAGCAGGCTTGACGCCCACGGGCTGGTACGTGAGGCCGCGCCCGAGGACGGCGGTCTTGCCCGCGCGTTGCTTGCGGTCCCACTCCCTGGAGGCTTCCTCAGCCATTTCAGAGGTGATCGCCTCGTCCGTACTGAGGATGCCGGACGGGACGCCGCCCGTCATAAAGAGGGAGTCCGCATAATTTCCAAGCCTGACCATACCTTCCAGGCCACGGCGGGCGGCCTGGATAGGCCCGAGGCCAACCGGGTCCCCCGGCTGCACGAGATAGCGCAAGTGCGCAATATCGCGGCGGTCGATCTCTACACCGTCCACGGTGTAATGGACACGACGCCAAGCGTCAATGGTGACGCCGACGCGGGACGGGTCGAGCGTTTCGAGGCTGACGATACCGCCGCGCTCATCCCTGCGGACCTGCCAGAACGCATTGCCGTGCAGCGCAAGCGCTGCGACGGTTTCGACGATCCACGAGCGTTGCGACGCCCACGGATCAGGTCGATCCACGAGAGGCGAGGCGATTTGCTCATTACCGCGCCAGACGTCAATCGAGAGCTGCCCGGCTAGGGTCTGGATATACGAGAGCGCGCGATATACGCCGTCGAGGCCGACGATTTCCTGCGCTGCGACAGCGGCGTCACGGGACGGGGGTAGGACGGCGGGGGACAGGCCGTCTACGGCCCGCCCCCGCTTCAACCATCCGAAGAGGTTCCAACCCATGCCCCCAGTATACCACATGCCTAGAACAGTTGGAGACGGCCCGACCGGCGGCCCGCCTGATACCCAGCGATAGTCAGCGACCGCAGGGCGTCGATAGGCGCGGGGGAGCGGCGCGCGTTGAAAACGAGCGCACCGGCCATGGCTGTCACCGTCGCCGACTCCAGGGCCGATCTGACCTGCTCGTCGCCGTCGTGGCGGATCGTACCCGCTCGCGAGCGGTCCTGGAGCCACTGGCAGGCAGACGCGTACTCTCGCGTAGACAGGCGGACGACAGGTATGCCCACGTCGTCCAGGTCGTCGACGATGGTGCCGGTAGGGCCGACGGCGTCTGCATAGATAGAGGTGTACCCAGCCTCGTATGCGCGCATGACCGCGCCCGAGAGCCAGGCCGTGCCGGGCCGAGTCTCCACCACGCCCATGACAACGTCGTCGCCGTCCCTGTAGGCCCCGCAGATCGTGGCGGCCGATCCGTCTATGGCGGCGTCGATCCCGAGGACCACCCGGGACGGCGCTGGCCACGCCACCGTGTCCGGAGCTGCGAGAGAGTCCCAGACGGCGAGATCGATCGCCGACTCTGCACCGCTTAGGTCCTCCAGATTGAGGTAGCTGCGCTTCCACGTCGTCAGTGGCTCATCCCGACCCAGGGTCAGGATTTTGTCGTACGACTGCGTATGGCCTATAGCGGGGTGGAACGCTAGGGTCTCACGCCCGTACGGGTCCTGGGCTGCCAGCTCCAGATCGGCTGACCACTCGAAATAGGCGGTGCGGCTGTGGGGGTCGTTGACTGCGGCGCGGCCCTGAGCGATGAGGCGGTTCAGGTAGGCCGACTTGGCAGTGCCCTTGGTAGATACGATCCAGAGCTGACTGTCAAGCACGGTCGCGAACGTGGGATTCACCGCCGCAATAAGGGCGTCGCCGCTTTCCTCGTCGAATGCCCAGGCCTCGTCGATCATGACCAAATTGAGGCTATCGCCGTGAATACTCTTGGGTGTGGGCGCGAACGGCATGAGCTGGGACCCCGTGCGCCGGTAGGTCAAGCGCTCACTCCCCTTGGACGCGTAACGCTCAAACTGGGTCGGGTGAGCATCAGTGTCCAAAGCCCTACAGATTTGATCCCAGCGTTTACGAGCGTCTTTTCCGGTTTGTGCAGTCATCTGCACAATATGGTCGCGGTAGGACAGGATGCGGTCGGCTGCGACGGCGCGCATGAGCGCGGTTTTACCCGACTGGCGGGGCACTGACACGATCACCGTCGTGTACTGCCACTCCCCCGGCGTCTCCAGGCTCAGCTCCATCGCCACGTCGGCGACCTGACGCTGCCACGGCATGAGGGGCGTGCCCATGACCTCGGCTGCGACATGAGCGACGCGATTACCGAACGTTGGGCGCGACGGATCCCGGCGGGTCGCGTATTTAGCTACGGCGGTCACTCAGGGCCTCCTCTGTCAGCGCATGCAGGGTGGCGTCGAGCGCGTCATAGTAGGGGTCCTGGCCGGTGAGCGGCTCGGGCAGCTCATCCAGGGTCTCCACTAAGGTCTTCATGATCGTAGTCGTGGCCACAGAGACTTTGGGCGCGGTGAGGCCCCTATCGAGCGCAGTGGCCGCGGATTCGAGGACGGCCGCCATCGCGAGGTATTTCCCAGTCAAAAGGCCGGCCTCGGACAGCTCCTCCAGAGTCTTTTTCGTGCTGAGTTCTACGGGACCGGGCCCATCTGGTCCGATCTCGAATAATCCTTGATTTTTTATCACGGTTCGTTCCTTTTCTGCCCGTTTTACCTGATCCCGGGGGGAGAAGGCAGGTGGGGGCGGGGTTTCGGCGGCTGAGGGGGCTTAAAAAAGTCCCAAAATGCGGACAGGCCTCAAATTGCCAGATTTTGGCCTATTTCCCTTCCGGACGTTGCATGTGTGGTGTGCGACCCTCAGATTGCTCAGTTCGTCGGTTCCGCCGCGCGATCGGGGCACGAGATGCTCCACTGTCGGACTGAGTGGGTCTGGATACCGGAGGCTCATGTCTACGGGCTGGCCGCAGATCGCGCAGCGCGTACCCCACGTGGCTGCGGCCTGCCATAGCAGGCGGCGCACTTTGACTCCACTCCATCCCATGGCTCAAGTGTACCAGGCTAGGGTGTCAAGCTGGGTTGGTACCGGATCAGGTGGTACTGGTACCACCTCCGAAAAAGGTTCCCCTAGGGAGAACTGAGAACTGAGTGCACTCTATCAGTTTCTCAGTTCTCTAGTTTTTCAGAGCTAATTAATGTAGAAATGGTACCAGTGGTACCAGGAAAGACTTTTCGTTGGTATTACAACTGAAAGTCTGGTACCAACTTTTGGTACCACTTGGTACCAGGTACCACTTTTTGACCTCCCTCCTCGCTTTAGCTTGTGAGAACTGATGGTGAAAATCGCTCAGTTCTCTCAGTTCTCACCCCTCTCTGGAACCCCCTGAGCCGGGGTGGTACCAAAAGTGGTACCGGCCTGGTACCGGTCTGAGGGGGCGAGTGTAAAAGCCGATGTGTATGCGGGCATAGGGGCGTCGCGACGCGACATGCGGGTGTTTCGCCTCACCTCGGCCAGAGTGTCCGGCGGTATCCTGAAGCAGGGCATCGCCTTCTCTTGACAGCGTGTGGGTCGCATGCCTATACTGTGTGCATCACGGAAGATCCTTTCGGTGGTAGGTTTGGTTGCATGAGACCCCCGGCTTGCAAGAGTCGGGGGTCTCATGTATTTTGGTATCAATCAAATCCCCTGTAGATAGGATCTGCTCATGATTATCTCTTGGTCCCCCTCAATTCGCGTCGCGAAGATGCAGCAGCGTGAGCTGAGTATCGATGCCTTCATGGCCGCGTTCGACCCGGCTACCGTCCGAGAACAGCCGGCCAAAGATGGCCCGAACTACATCGCGGGCCGACTCCTCGACTACGACAAGCCCCGCGGCAAGGGCAATATTGTCGACCGCTGCGCTGTCGTCCTAGACTGCGACGACGCCGACCAGGCCGGTATCGAGGCCCTGTGCGAGGGTGTCCGAGGCCTGGGCGTCCTCTCTGTCGTGCACTCCACCTACTCGTCGACGCCCGCCGCGCCTCGTGTGCGCGTCGTCGTCCCCCTCACTGCCCCCGTGGTGCCCGGCGATTACGTGAGCCTGTGCCGGGCGCTCATGGCCCACCTCAGCATGGTCACGTGGGATGAGTCCTGCGCGCAGGCTGAGCGCGCCATGTACATGCCTGCCAAGCCCGAGGGCGGCGACTACTGGGCTATCCGGACGGACGGGCCGCTCATGGACGGCCTCGAATGGCTGAAAACGCACGCACCCGCGGTGAAGAGCCGCAAGAGCAAGGGCAATGTCGCCAAGCGGGACCGCCGCCGCCGCCCCAAGGATGACGCGGGGATTCAGGGGGCGTTCAACCGCGTCTACTCAATCGAGGACGCTATTGAGACCTACGATCTCCCCTACGAGCCATGCCGAGACGGCCGATGGACGCTGTACGGCTCCCACACGGAGGGCGGCCTGCGACTGGTCGAGGATCGTGAAGATCTGTGCATTTCTGAGCATGCAAATTCCGACCCGGCGCATTTCGTCGACGGAAACGGTTCAATCCGCGCCCTGAGCGCGTTCGAGCTGTGCGCCGTGCACCTGTACGGTAAGGGCGATGATACGAGCGTCCCGCCGCGTGAGCGTGCGTCCATGCAGGCCATGGCCCGCCGCGCAGCCGAGGATGAGGCCGTACGAGCCGAGCTGAAGCAGGCCGTGGGCGGCTCTGGTGAGGCCGGTGACGTGGTGTGGCTGGCCGACGCCGTCGACGACGTGGATGCACAGGCGCAGCGGGCCGCCGACGCCCTGCAGGATCACCTCGCGTATGCCGAGGGCCTGGGCTGGCTCACCTACGCGCCGGATCGCGGGATCTGGGAGCGAGCGAGCGAGTCGGCTGGCCTGAATCGCATCGCTACCGTCGTGCGCGGCTGGTACCGTGGCGCGATGCTGACCGGCAATGAGGGACTAATCAAGGGCGTGAGCAAACTGAGGACAGCCCGCAGTCTACGGGCTATCCTCACGCATATCGAGGCGTACGTGTCCGTCCCTGCGTCGGGATTCGACGCAGATCCGGCGCTGGTGTGCACGCCGACCGGCGTCGTCGATCTGCGCACCGGAGAGCTGCGACCTCACGGGCCTCACTACCGGATGATGCAGTGTACGGCGGCCCCCTACGTGCCCGGCGCGACACACGAGGCATGGACCAGGGCCCTGCAGGCCCTGGACGCGCCGGAGCGCGCTTGGTTGCAGCGGTGGATCGGCTGCGGTCTGACCGGCTACCAGCCGGACGATAATGGGGCGGCGACGCCGATCCTCACCGGCGGCGGTTCCAATGGCAAATCCGTGATCATGACTGGCGTGGCCCGCGCTTTCGGCGGATACGCTCACATGGGCGCTCACGCCCTACTGACGCCGGACGGCGGCAAGGATCTGCTGCGCGCCGCCGCCGGCCTGCGCGGCGTGCGCCTCTGCTACGTGGAAGAGCTGCCCGACGGAGTACTCAACGGCAACGCGGTCAAACAGCTGAGCGCAACGCCGACTGTCAAGGGCGAATTCAAGTTCCGGGACGAATTCGAGTTCGCAGCCACGCACTCGCTCATGGTGAGTGCAAATGTCATGCCACGACTGGATGAAGGCACGGACGCCGTGGTACGCCGCTTGGCCGTCCTGCCCTTCCACTACCGCTACGTGCCGACCCCGACACGCCGGGGTGACAAGCTAGCAGACGCAGGCCTTTTGCGGGCGCTAGAGACCCGTGAAGCGCAGGCCGCGATTCTCGCGTGGGCGGTCGACGGCGCGCGCGCGTACTTCGCTGCTGGCCAGCACGTCCTGCCCGCGTCCGAGGGTATGCAGGCCGCAAAAGACTCGTGGCTGGGCAATATTGATACGCTGGCTGGCTTCTTTACAGATATGCTGGTCGCCGACGAAGACGCAATGATCCCATGGACTCATCTGTACGCGGCGTTCGCCGACTGGCAGCGTGAAAACGGCGGAAAAGCCTGGAGTAAGGCCACATTCAAGAATCGCGTAGCCTCGCACCGCCTCTTCGCTGACATGACGGACGGTAAGCTGCGCACTACGGGAATAAGTCTTTACAGCGATGGTATCGGTGGCGGCCCGGCGACGCCGACCGGGGGCCGCGTGGCGGGCCTGCGGGGCCTGCGCTTCCGCCGCCCGTCTGACGACGTCGAGCCGATGGCGACGCCCGAGGTCGCTGATGACGCACTGATCGCCGCCGAGGATATCCCCGATGTGACGCCCCACGTCGCTCCGGAGCGCGATGAGGTCGAGCGCCGTGAGGTCGTGGCTGCGATTGATGCCATGGTGCGTGAGCTGTACGGGATGCCTGGTGGCCGTGATGAGGTCGATCGCCTAGCGGCTGAGACGGGCTGCAGCGGGCCGGACGCCCCTCTGGGAATGCTGCGAGCGTTCAGGATGAGGCTGCACGGGGCGTGCAGTGTGCTGCAGGGGCACCGGTGAGCTCTTTGTGACGCGCATCTCTTCAATACCTCTTGCATTAGAGTATAGGGGTGTATATACTTGAGTCATCGGCAAGGGAGAATGGCTCCCTCCGAAACTGAAAGGAAACTGACATGCTGACCAACATCTCCGACGTTTACAACGAGATTCGCGACATCCTGGGCATCGGAGTTAGCGAGGTCGAGATTGAGGCGATTGCCGACCGCACCTACGCTTACAACCCCACGACGCAGACGTTCGACCCCACTGCCAACGGCGATGACTTCTGGGCCGTCGTGGCCGACGTCCTCGGAGACAACTGACCAACCCAATACCCCGGGGGCGCAAGCCCCCGGGGCCACACGAAAGGAATAGTGAAATGCACATCATTAGCGACAAGGTCCGCAAGCTCATGAACTTCGAGGGCGGCATTGAACCCGGCTTTAGCGTCGGAGCGGGGCTGCGTCTCGTGCTTGACAGTTCTGGCACCGGCTACATGCTCACCCGCTGGGACGGCACGATTGTCCTCGCTTGGCCCGGTCAGACAGGCATGATCAGCGTGACCACCGCCGACCTGAAGCAGCCGGAAAAGGTCGCAATCACGCGCGTTGTGCGTGGTATCCGCCAGTATCGCACGCCTAATTGGCCGCTGTGGCACGCTATGCGGAAGCGTAGCAAGGGGGCCTTTACGCTTTTGCCGACCGTTGATTTCGTCTGATCCACTGAACGCGGCCCCGTCATCGGGGCGGGGCCGCCACACCACTACATCACAGAAAGGGATATGTGAAATGACTAACGTTTACCTCGGCACCGCGGGATTCTCACTCATCACGGGACTCGCACACAACACGGTCATGGCCTACCGATCGCGCGGCGTGCTCCCCGCGCCCGACGCTATCGTGCAGGAGGGGGGGGTTGATACGTGGGGCTGGTACCCCGAGACGATTGAGCGGTGGATGCGAGAGCGGCCGCGGAAACGACCTGGCAGGTGCCCCTCTGTCACTTGGCTTGAGGACGTGGAGACCGGCGATATCATCATTCTCCCTGAGAAAATGGGTCGCGAGCCCCTGGCCGCCTGGCTTGAGGGAGCGTGCGAGTTCCCCGTCGATGTAGCGCAGGAAATCCTCTCACACAAGCGCAAAAGCGACAAGGTTATTCCGGCCCGGATCGTGACGCGCCGCACGCCGCGCCTGGAGACCGTGCCCCCGGGCATCACGCGCCATGACCTGCGTGAGCTCGCACATGCGACGTGCGTGACCTGCCTCGGTGCCACCGCCAATCAGGTCGCGACGGTGCTCGCAGCGGCCCGGCCCGTAGAATACAACTGCCTTATCGCGTCACGCGCGATGGCATAACGGAAGGCCCCCTACCAATCTGGTAGGGGGCCTCCTTGTGCGCTCAGTGCCGAGGGCAGTCGTCCAGAACGTCACGCTGTGCAGACAGGTCATCACGGATCCTGCCCAGGTCCTCACGCAGCAGCCGAATTTCGGTCACGCGCTCATTGTGCTCACGCTCTGCACGAGCGTCGGCACGATTCTGAGCGGCCTGGATAGCCGCCAGTCCCTCACGGACCTGTCGCGCGATCTGGTCGACGTCCTCCCGGAGGTTGGTCCCGTGGTAATTCTCCATCTGAGAGCGGGCCGCCTCTGCTGACTCGTGTACGGCGTCGATCCGCTGACGTAGCCGAGCGGACAGAGCCTTGAGCTGCATGGTAATGAAACCACAAATAGCGATTCCGAGAGCTGCAAGCGCGGCCACAACCTCGGGGGTCGCCATGACGGCGACCAGGGGATGTGTCGCG
>QWCC01000292.1_pt1 | contig 17438 bp, 14 predicted proteins | sample 1972491 | NCBI WGS metagenome assembly QWCC01 (sample SAMN09866718, study PRJNA288562) | Human oral metagenome isolate term5_saliva, whole genome shotgun sequencing... | isolation source: mouth | host: Homo sapiens | place: USA: California
TCTGGAACCTTACTCATGGTCCTGGCGATGCTATCCAGTTCGGTAAGCAGGCAGCTCAGCTTGGTCTCTTCGTTGGTTTGAACTACAAGTTCAAGACTTCTAACGGTACTCATAACTTCAAGGTTTGGAACGTTGGTGAGTTGAACGATGAGATTAACTCTCTCCGTGATCAGCTTAACGCTAAACCTAAGGAGGTTGTTAAGGAAGTTGTTAAGGAAGTTGTTAAGGAGGTTCCTGCACAGCAGACTCTCTGCATCGACAACTTGGTATTCGTAACCTTCGCACAGGGTAAGTACATCCTTACTAACGAGGCTAAGAAGGCTCTTGATGACGTTAAGGAAGGTCGTCACGTACAGATCGTAGGTACTGCATCTCCAGAAGGTCCTAAGGATCTCAACCAGCGTCTGTCTCAGAACCGTGCAGATGTTGTTGCTAAGTACCTCCAGAGCCGTGGTGTCATCGTTGATGAGGCTAAGGGTGCAGGTGTACAGGGCGTAACTTCTAACCGTTTGGCTGTTGTTTACGTAAAGTAAAGCATCTAACCTTTTGATTAGTCTTCGTGATTAATCGAGAGAAATAATATAAGTGGGGATAAACCGAATGATGGTTTATCCCCACTTTTTTATGTTTATACTCTTCAACGGTGTATCTTTTGAGGTCGTGATCTGGGAGTAGTTGTATGTATATGGGTGTTTTTGAGGTCGTGTTCTGAGAGTAGTAGTGTGTATATGGGTGTTTTTTGAGGTTGTGATATGGTAGTATTTGTTTGTATATGGGTGTTTTTTGATGTTGTGATCTAGGAGTAGTTGTATGTATATGGGTGTTTTCTGAGGTTGTAATCTGGGAGTAGTTGTATGTATATGGGTGTTTTTGAGGTTGTGATCTGGGAGTAGTTGCATGTATATGGGTGTTTTTTGAGATCCGTGGGGCAATTACTGTTCTTAGGTATATAGCCTTATTTATTCTTTTTTCCTATTGTCTGTTTAAGTCTGTGCCCTGAAAGTGAGGATGAATGATTCCTGTTGATGATTCAAAAGGGTGGGGTAGACAAATCCTGGAGATTTGTTTTTGCAGTTTAAGAACAGTCGTTCTGTTATCTAATGGGTATGTAAGTCCGAGATAGAATATGCCTGTTATTGTAAAACAAAATTCGAATAGCTTTTCAATAGGGCATCTTTTACGTTTTAAAAGGGCGTCTTTTGCATTGTAAAAGATGCCCTTTTAAGTTGTAAAAGGTGCTCTTTTACATCGTAAAACATGCCCTTTTACAAGCCTATCTGTAACCGTCTGGCAATGTGAAGGTTATAGAACCATGAAAAATTGATTTCCTTCTGTTTTATCCATTATTCTCTTTTTCTGTTTGTAAGGTTGTTTTACTATCGACAACCACAGCGCCTTTGCATTCTTTTTTATACTCTCGGGCGAGATGGTTGCGTATGTGTGTATAATAGGAACGGGCTTCTTTTTACCATAAAAAATACCCTTCCACATTGCGGAAGGGTATCTTTAAGTCCTTAAAATATAGGTGTATTCCTACATGCTCTATACTATCTTTTCATTTCTTTTTTATTGGTTAGGAGTCTGTGCATACACTTTCAGACCGAACTCCTGCGCATAAGCATATACATGTTCAAGTATATCCGACATGGCATGCTCATGTGGTATGAAGTCTTTTGTGCGTAGGAAGAAATAGAGTTCAACAGGTACGCCATTCTGTGTTGCCTCTAATTGATGTACTAGGAGTGGCATTTGGTTATTTACATCATCGCGTTTGGAGAGGTAATGTTCCATATAATGGCGGAAGATAGCCATGTTAATGATGTCCCCTTTCATGTCATCTTCTTTTACATATCCTTTGGTTATCAATCTTTGTTTCAGTTCATCATCTGCCACACGGATGCTACGAACGTCAAAGTAGATCATCTTCTTTACTCTTTGTCCATTCACATCCTGCACTCCATTCCAGTTTTGGAACATCCCACTGACGAGTGTTATAGGAGGAACAGTGGTGATGGTGTTATCTGCCTGACGTACCTTTACAGTTGTAAGGGTGATGTCAATGACCGTTCCATCAACGAAAGCGCCGGGTACTGTGATACGATCTCCGATGTGAATCATGTCGTTACTGGTCAGACGGATACCTGCTACGAGTCCGTTTATCGTATCTTGGAACACCAACATGAGGATGGCTGATGTTGCGCCCAAGCCCGCCAGTAGTGTCATTGGGCTACGATCAATGAGGATTGCGATAACAACGATTACGGCAATGAAGATGAACAGAATCCTCAATACCCCACAGAAGGATTTCAGATATTGGCTTCTTGAACTTCCAGGCTTGGAGTCTAAGTATTGTAGACGGTTGATAATGCTAACAACCAATAGTGTTGTCATGACCGTAAGGTAGACAGCACACAGTCGGGCAAGCATATCCTGCACTATTGGGAACTGATAGAACACCAACGGCATGAGCTGCCAGATGACCAAAGCTGGTACGATACGACATGCGGTGCGCATGACTTTATAGTCGAAGAGGATGTCATCCCATTTGGCTTCAGTCCTTTTTACAACCTTAAGAAGGATGGGGATAATGACGAATCTGCAGAATCGTTCTGCAAGGAATGCCAATAGAATGGTGACAACTGCCAGCAAAGTATGGCGCAAAACAGGTACGGCAGAACCATGTACACCTGATGAAATGATGATGTTTTCGACAAAGATACGAATCTGTTCCATTACATCATTGAGCAGATGATGGGGCAATTTAGGGAGTATTGCCTTGTCTAATTTTAAAGCTACTGGCATAAAGCTACACAAATTTTATTCTGAAAATTACGCATCGGACTGTTCGTCAGTCCACCATTGTTGATGATTGCAAAACAGATAAGGTGTCCGTTGGATGCTGTAAGATAGCCTGCAAGAGAGCTGACACCCTTTACCGTGCCCGTCTTAGCACGTACATTGCCTTCTGCAGGTGTTCCTCTCATTCTCTTTTTCAGTGTTCCATCCGTACCAGCAATGGGCAGAGACGGTAGCAAGGCACCGTAGATGTCCTGTTTCTGATAGGCATAACGGAGCATCTTCACTTCTAACTCCGCACTGACATAGTTGTAAAGGGACAGTCCAGAACCGTCAGCAACATAGTAATCACGGGCATTAAGACCTAATTTCTCAAAGAGTGCGTTCTCGTATTGACGCCCTGTTCGTGCTGACGCCCAGCGTGTTCCTTCGCTTGCAGCAAGCTGATAGAATACTGCTTCAGCATAAAGATTATCGCTCACCTTCATCATTCGCTGCAGCACCTGGCGTATAGAGTGGCTCTGAGTAGCGATGGGACGTGCCTCAGCAGGCGTCTGTCGCTCGTCAGTAGTACCGTTAAAGGTTATACCAGAGCTACGTAGAGCACTGCAAAAACGACTGATGAACTCGTCTCTTCGCTCAATCAGGAGTGGAGATAGCGTCGGATTCTTATCATCCCAGCACCATCCTTCTCCCAAACGGTTGCGTTCTTTGAAGGATAAGTCGGTATATATGTTGCCATCAATCTGCGTTATTCCTTCGTTACGAATGGTGTTTACAAGTTCTCTCATGTCCGAATTGTCAAACATGGGGTCCATTCCACCTAAGCAATAGAGGTCACCATGCAGCACATGTGTGGAGTCTTCAATCTCGCCTGTATAGTAAACACGTGTCTTGAGGGTATAGTCTGACCCCAACTTGTCCAATGCAGCAATGGCAGTGAGGCACTTCATCGTTGATGCAGGACGCATGTGCATACGCTCATTGTACTGATAGAGCGGCACATCATCTGTCAGATCCCATATCATAACACCTGCTTGTACAGTCTGAAGTAGTGAGGTGTGGAAGATACCATCAAGTCGAGCCGTGATGTTTTCCTTCCATGACAAGTGATTGTCAGTGGCAAATGCGGGGATAATACTATCTGTTTCTTCATCCGAATCACTGTCCTCAACAGTAGTCTTGGACTGTATGACAGTTGCTTTCGGATTAAGAACCTTTGCTATTTCAGTACTGTCTAAGTAAATCTGCGCATGAATTGGCAGGCTCATTACTATACTTAAAGCCAGTACTGATAATGATTTCAGTTTCATTCTATGTTATCTTTTTTACTAATCTTCTTCCTTATTGCAGCCAGAAACGAGTCTACATTGTCGGGCTGGATGCTTATTGCTGTGTTATCATTGAGTTCTAATAAGGCGTAATAGCCTAAACGGAAGGCAAAGGGACGCTTGTCAACCGTCTTTATCTGGGTAATCTGTATGCTCTTAGGGCGTCCTATTCTTCCTGTTTTAATCTGTAGTTCTCCGTCATCTGTCAACGTATAGGATGAATGGATAGCACGATCCACAGCTCGAAGGGTAACTGCAATGAGGATAAAGCCAAGGATTACCATCACACTGTTCGTACGATGCCACAGACAAACGAAGGCTCCAAGGGCAAAAACCAGGATACCGCCTATGTCATTTATCGTCACTTTATGTTGGAAAGTTCTCATATTGAGTGCAAAAATACGAAAAAAAAGCTATGGACATACATATATGTCATGAAAAGATAATGGCAACCATCATCTCCAGAGGGCAGATGATGATTGCCATTTGGCGGTATCAGCAGAAGTTAAGGGTAACTTCCTGACCTTTCGTCTTATACCAATGTTGAGATAATTTCCTCACGACTGCCTGGCAGCATGTCGATAACTGGAATCTCAGGCATGGTGTAACAACCCGGAGCAAGACGGAAACTGGCACGTGCAACATTCACAAGTACCTGTGCCGTAAGGGCTGGATTGTTGATGTTCATATCGAATGAGAAGTGCTGATTGTGGGTCTTTCCACTGACACCCTTACGTGTCATGTGTACGCCATGACCAACATCGTTCAGTGCAGCAACGCTTGGTACAGCGAAGACGTGCAGCTCATCATGAGCAAAGTAGTCGTCGGCTTTCAGCTCTTTTGTTACTTCTTCGAGCTTTGCACCATCCTCTAATTCTACGTAAACCATACGGCGATGGATGCCTTCACCAAGTGGAATGGTCATTGAAAGCGCGTCTTTAACCCCCTTCTTGCTACGTGCTACTACGGAATGTCCCATAGAACGACCCGGTCCGAAGTTAGTGTATGAGAGGCCTTCTGGTGCAAGACTCTCCATCAAGACACGTACAATAGAGTCTGATCCTGGGTCCCAACCAGCTGAAATCACGCTGACGGTATTCGTACGAAGGTTGTTCTGCATCTGCTTTGTACGATAGTCGAGGATTGAACCGTGGATGTCGAAGGAGTCAACAGTATTGATACCGAGTGCGGTAATCTTCTCTGCATACTCCGGACAGCTGCGTGTTGGAGTTGCAAGAATGGCTACATCAACGTCCTTGAGCTTGACAATGTCGTCAACAACCTCATAAGGAGTGAGCTCTAAAGGTTTGTCTTTGTCACCCTGACGGCGTACAATGCCTGCTATCTCAAAGTCTTTTGCTGCCTCAAGTGCCTGAACACTGTACTGTCCAATGTTGCCATAACCAACAACTGCTGCTCTGATCTTCTTCATATTTTCCTTTGTTTTATTATGTTTAATACTTTGTTTCGCCTACAAATTTACTGCTTTCTTCGTGAAATGTGTCGTTTCGGACCTCTTTTTTAACACATAAAAGGATTATAGTCAACTTATTACTGCCTCATAAGCATCCCTGCTTCTGTGAATGATGCGTGCCTTGTGACGTACTTTTTTACGACAGAAGCGGATGGGTTATACCGTATGCTTTCTTTGTGTTGATGCCCAGCACCATTATGATATGTCACTGCTTGATACCGCAGAGTGGGTAATTGAGTCTTCAATCTTTACTAAATAAGCCGAAAAACATCAATTAATCGATTTGGTAAACAAAAAATGTTAAATCGTAATAGATTGTGGGGGGGGGCTTGCAATATAGAAACTTTTATACTAAATTTGTGGTGTGTTTAGAAGTACTAGCTCTCTATTCACACGAAGATAATACCTAAACAGATATAACTTATAGTATGATTAAACTCAGATTTCTACACATTCTAACCTGTTTTCCCCTTTTGTTTTTTGCGTTATCCCTGCATGCGCAGAACCGTTTACACTCAGTTCGAGGAACGATAGTTGACGGTTTTACGGGTGAAGGATTGGCTGCAAAGATCTTTCTGATGACGAATGACAGTGCTGTTATTGACACAACGACGGCTGAAGTGGTAGAGCTCCCTGATGGAACGGGCGGCACAGAGGGCTGGTATGAGTTTCGTGGAGTGACGGAGAAAGGCCATTACATAGTTCGGGCTGTGCTGGATGGTTATGAAGACAGCTACAGAAGGTGTGAATTGAGGAGCACTCGAGAGGAGCATATATCAGTAGATAAGATGTATATGCATCAGCTTCACGAGCTCAATGAGGTGACGGTAACGTCAACGAAGATAAAGATGGTGATGAGAGGCGACACCATCGTTTATAACGCCAATGCGTTTAACCTGGCAGAAGGAAGTATGTTGGATGCTCTGGTAGCACGTCTTCCGGGTGCAAAACTGACAAAAGACGGAAAGATATATGTCAATGGGAAGTACGTTGAGAACCTTCTGGTCAATGGTCATGACTTCTTCTCAGGTAGTCCAAAGGTTGCTTTAGAGAATCTTCCTGCCTATTCTGTGAGTAAGATAAAGGTGTTCGATAAGGTTGGACACGTGTCTGAAATGATGGGACAGGACATGGGTGACAAGACTTATACCATGGATGTCAGACTGAAAAAGGAATATTCTACTGGTTATATGGGTAACCTTGAGGCGGGCATTGGCACTCAACACCGTTATACTTCGCGTGGTTTATTGATGAAGTTCTCCGATCGCGAGCGCATTGGAACTTACTTTAATATGAACAATCTGAATGATAATCAGCGAGCAAAACTCGATGGACAATGGTCGCCGGAGGATATGCCCGATGGGTTATTGGCTACGAAGATTGCAGGATTGTCATATATTCGTTTCTTGAATGGTTATAATGAGTGGTTCGAAAGCAGTGTAGACTGGGAGCATAACAGTGCAGATATCATGACCAAGACAAATACGCAGACTTATCTTCCAGGTGGAGATGTCTTCCGAAAGGCGGTGTCCCTGCAGCAGAGCAGTCGTGATAACTGGTCCTCACGCAATAGGTTGATACTGTATAAGAAGGGTGGATTCTCAAGCAATTTCCTCAATGTAAACTATATGAAGAGAACTGGATGGGGGACAGAAGCGCAGAAAGACTCTGTCAAAAACTCCATTCTGAGTCAGCTGATGGAGGATAACAGTTTCCAGACAAAGGACTTCAACTTCTCATTCCGTAGTAATAATGGTTTGAAAGTCATTGCGGATAACATCGGGTGGAACGTCAATCTGACTTATAACCGTAACAAACAATACACCTTAACCTCATCGGATGTGCAATATCCGACAGCTGGTCTGCCACATGATTTGCGTGTACGCTATCTGAATGCACCCAATCAGAACCTTAGATTGGATGCAGGAGCTGACTATACTTTTGGCTTCCATACACGGAATGTGATGTTAGGATATTCTTATTCTTATCTGTTTAATAAGTCCGACAATCTGCTTTATCGATTGGATAGGTTGGGCTCTGGTCCTTACAAGTTGGATGATCTCTTGCCATCTTCTGCCCTTTCAATAGCAAGTGCATTGGATAATGGCAACACATTCTTCTATCGTGAGCATCGGAATGAACATAAAGTGATGTTGAGGTATGATGCTCGAAAGAGCAAATTGTTCGGTGCAAACCTTACGCTAGAACTCCCGGTACGTCTCTTAAGTTCATCGTTGAGTTATGAAAGGGCAGGCAATTATGGAGTTTCTCGTCGTAATCTGTTCTTTGAACCAACGTTGAGAATAGAGAATCCCGAGGCATGGAACATACAGATGGGCGTGAAATCGGAGTTCCCAGAGATGACGTTGTTGGTCAATTACATGGATGACAGCACTCCTTTGTATGTACGTGAGGGTAATGCTGGGTTGAGGAATATCCATAAATACTATGTTGAAGGTGGTGCTTTTTTCCATAGTACACATCAGCAAGCGATAAATATTCGGGCAGGATATCATCAGACAGATAATGCCGTTGCTTACAGTCTGGTTTATGATAAGGTCAATTCCTTGTCACGTATCCGCCCTGTCAGTGTGAATGGAAACTGGAATGTGGATGGCAGTATAGGCTTTACACGGACATTGGACAAGGCACAGAAGTTCACCGTTGACAATCAGTTAACGGCTGAGTACAGACATTCTGTTGATATGGCAACCTTTGTTGGTAGCTTGGTTAGCGAACGAAGCGTGGTAAGGAACATGATACTTGGCGACGAGCTTAGGGTGGATTACCAGCCTATTGAGGGTTATTCCTTCTCGTTGCATGGTGCTTGGAAGTACTATTCAATCAGCAGTAAGCGTGAAGACTTTGCTGATATCCATGCAACAGACTATAACGTAGGGTTCAATACGACGTTGACTCTGCCTTGGGAGTTCCGTCTGACAACGGATATGACGATGTTTGCGCGGTGTGGTTATCAACAGTCAGAACTCAATACGACGGATTGGATATGGAATGCGCAGCTTTCTCGAGCTTTCTTCTCGGGGAGATTACTGACCAAACTACAAGCCTTTGATCTCCTTCATCAACTCAACAACATACGTTATGCCGTCAATGAGCAGGGGAGAGTAGAGACTTGGCACAACTCCATACCGCGTTATCTCATGCTTACGCTTGCCTGGAAGTTTAATATTAATCCGAAGAAGAAGCGGTGATGTAGTGTGTGTTCTGTGTAATAAGTAAAGGTCAGGTTATAACGTGTATACGTTTTAACCTGACCTTTTGTCTTGTTTCTGTGTGTAATAGTGCTATTGCAGCTGCATGACGCCGTTCTTTCCTACGCTCAAAACGCCTTTAACGCCCTTGAAGTAGGCAATGGCTTTATCTATGTCCCAGCCATCCCGAACCTTGATGGCTACTCCGTTGAACTCCTTGTATTTGTAGGTGAGGGTACAGTTGTTCTGCTTGATAGCTTTCAGCAGTGGCTTATAGCCCTTTGCCTTGTCGTAGAAGATGATCAGCGTGCGTGTTGTTGGGTCGGCAGGCTTTGCCTGTTCTTGCTTGTTATCATCTTCTCCACTGTTCATTATCTGCTCTTTTATGGGGCATTGAGCCGAAACTATTGTTGTTTGGGTGAACAGAAAGCCCATTAACAACAAGCTTGCTTTAAGATATATCTTCATATTCTTTTCTTTGTTAGTATGTGTTGCAAAGGTAGGGATATTTTCGTATATGACCATGTTGTACTGTGTTTATTTCTTATTTGAGGATGTTGCGCGGTGGTGTTGGTAAGGTCTGATGAGGCTTTGTATAGGAGAATAGTCCTGTAAAAGCCTTGTTGTAAATCGTTATATACTTTGGTTCGAAAGGAGAAAGCTCATGAGTTGCCGTGGATTCCTTCTTATAAAAGGATATTGGACAGGCGTGTCCAACTAATTAGACAAACGTGTCCAACTGATTGGACAGACGTGTCCAAAGGGCTGGACAAACGTATCTAACTAATTGGACAAACGTGTCCAAATGGTTGGACAAACGTGTCTAACTAATTGGACAAACGTGTCCAAAGAACTGGACAAACGTGTCTAAAGGGTTGGACAGACGTGTCCAAAAGGATAGATAAACGTTGATAAAGGGACAGACTAACGTATACAACGGGTTAGACCAACGAGTCTAACGGGCTGGATAAACGCTTCGAGAAGAAGAAATGACCTTGTTGAGATAAGGGCTTTAGCCTATAATGGATTAGAATCTTATGGCAGCTTTGGTTCCAAGTGTGAGTGTATGCACATACGCTCTGCTGTTCTGACTGTGTGCTGGTTGTATGTTGTAATCGGAAAACAGCCCGAAGCCGAAATGTTTCTTCACACGATAGTTGATACTAAAGCCTGTTCCAATGCCCCATCCAGTATCACATTGAATGTAATTATTCTCAATCTTCGTCGTGTTATATTGGGTTAATGTTGCCAATAGCTTCGTGTTAACCGTCCAGCGAAGCGTAAGAGGAAGCGAGAAATAAGGTCCGAGACAGAAGGTATAGAAGTTAACAGTATTGTCAGGTGATGCTGTGTCATTCACAATAAGCTGTATGTTGGAGAATGTTGTACGCCCTCCAAAGCCGAGGTTCTGATTGAAGAAGTAGGCTCCTTCTACACCAAGTACAGTGCCCATTGCCGCTTGATAAGTCGTTCCTCCATCTGTATGGAACTTGCTTAGAGGAACATTAAAGCCCATATAGAGTCCTAAGAATGACGGATTGTTACGTCCCTGTCGTTCCTCTTCTTGCAATTCTCGGATGTTCAAGCCCTTGTCTTTCATGAAAGCATCGGCTATCCAATATCCGAATTCCGTTGACAGAATACCTATTCCTGCTCCCACCATGACATCACTCAGCCAGTGTTTATTGTTTGCCATACGCATCAGTCCTGTTGCTGTTGCTACGGAATAGGCACCAACACTCACCCATGGAGAGATGTGCCCGTACTCCTTTGAGAGCATCGTTGCCGTCATAAAAGCTGTTGCAGTATGTCCTGAAGGAAAGCTTTGGTTGTTGGTTCCATCGGGTCGGGTCACATCAGTAGTGTGCTTAAGTCCCTGTACCACTCCTGTCATCAGGGCTATGGAGATGGCATCGCTCACCAACATCCTTCCCCATGATGACCTGCTTGGTACTCCTGCAGCCTTCAATCCGAGTAAGATAGCAGCTGGTGCCATCTGTGTGTAATTGTCTAATCTATAGTCAAACTCAGGCATAACACCGTTTCGTAGGCGTCTGAACTTATCATCGAAGTGCTTCTCAAGTAGTCCACTGGCAATCAGTGGAAGTCCCAGATAGGTGGCTTGGAACAGGCGTTTCTGCCCGATGTTGTCCATCTTTGTCTGAAGTTTAGATGGTATAATGGAGTCTTGTTCAGTCAGCAGACTGTCGTTGCATACAGCAGAAAGCGTGTCAGTCGCGCAGGCACGACCACACATCGGGACCAGGATAAGAAGAAACAGCATTAGGGTTGACTCTATCTTGTTTGCTTTAACCCGATTGACTGTGTTTAAAGTTGACTTATTCATAATCTTTATGGATAGTTCTCTTCTATACTCTTTATAGGTTTATATATGTTTATAGATGTTAGTACTTTGCTATTCGCATGACAGCAGGGTATTGTTCTTCATAACGATCGAACTCAATGGCATTGCCATCGTACCCCATTTCCGTGAATGCTGATCGAATATCTTGTTGCTCTTCTTCAGTTATTGCACGCTTCAGTTGCTTTACTTTGTAGTATACAGAAGCACCGAAGCACGACATAACATTGATCTTTACACCACGAAGGTCGCTGGTTCGCACGTTATCATAGATGCTGGAGATGCCCCATGCAAAGCGTTCTTTGCGGTCAGCTTCATAGATAGGGCAGGGCTGTTTGCCTGTAGTTACATTCGGATTTACTACTGTATAATAGTCGTGTTTGTTCGTCTGGAGCATGGTATAGACCGTATGATGCAGGCATTGACCTGCTTTCTGGCAGTTAGCACCAGCACAGTGGGCGTAGTCGTAATCTAATTGGTTATATTCCTCTTGGGTCATAGTGTTGTTTAGTTATTCAAAGGAAGAAAGGGAGAATGTGCTGTAACCTATCAACACACATCCTCCCTTGTCAATATCTTGCGTATTATTCCTTACGCTTCAACAGGTTCATCATCTACAGCTTTGAAGTTATCGAGGTCCTCTGGAGTGAAGTCCTTGATGTAAGCAGCGCTACCTGTTACCTCTTCCTCAGCCATACGAACGAACACATTGGCTGACTTCTTGAAGAGTTCTGGTGCCTTTGCTGCGTCTTCAATGAGGAGAAGAGAGCCAATGATGTCAGCAGTCATGTTATAAAGACGGCGTGCAAGGAAGTCGTGAACATCCTGATTATCGTAAGCATTTACCCTCTCAATAGACTCTTCGTAAAGCTCAACAAGGCGTGCAACACGGTCACGTAGCCCCTTCATACAGTCACAAGCAAGTTCACCTTCGAGCATCTCCTTCATGATTGAAAGGTAAGTCCCGTTGGTAATGTAGCGTATTGCAGCAACAACTTGCAGCTGCGTAGTACCCTCATAGATAGAGAAGATACGTGCATCGCGGAACAAACGCTGGCTCTTATACTCCATGATAAAGCCTGAACCGCCGTGAATAGAGATAGCATCGTAAGCAGTCTGGTTGGCATATTCAGAGTTGATACCCTTGGCAAGTGGTGTGAAAGCATCAGCCAATCGGGTGTACTTCTTCATCTCCTGGCGTTCCTCTGGTGTCAGCTTCTGGTCACGAGAGATATCTTCCAATGCCTTGTAGAGGTCTACATAGCGTGCTGTCTGATACAGAAGTGACCTACCGGCATCAAGTTTTGCCTTCATACGAGAGAGCATATCATAGACAGCAGGGAAGGTAATGATCTTCTTTCCGAACTGTGCACGCTCCTTAGCGTAAGCCAATCCCTCGTTATATGCTTCTTGTTCAACACCTACTGACTGGGCAGCGATACCCAAACGAGCACCGTTCATCAATGCCATGACGTACTTGATAAGACCCATACGGGTGTTACCACACAGTTCAGCCTTTGCGTTCTTGTATACAAGTTCGCAGGTTGGAGAGCCATGTATACCGAGTTTATTCTCTATATGACGTACGTCAACACCTCCGTTTCGCTTGTCATAGATAAACATTGATAATCCACGACCATCACGTGTACCCTCTTCTGAACGTGCAAGGACGAGGTGGATGTCTGAATCTCCATTGGTAATGAAACGCTTCACACCGTTCAGTCGCCAGCAGTTCTCCTTTTCATTGAAGGTAGCTTTCAGCATAACGCGCTGGAGATCGGAACCTGCATCAGGCTCAGTAAGGTCCATTGACATCGTCTCACCAGCACAGATACGTGGGATATACTTCTGTCTTTGTTCCTCATTACCGAACTCATAGAGTGTGTCAATACATGATTGTAGTGACCATATGTTCTGGAAGCCAGCATCAGCAGCGGCAATAAGTTCAGATAACATAGAGAAAACAACGTTCGGAAGGTTCAGTCCACCATAACGGCGAGGCATTGAAATACCCCATAGTCCAGCCTGACGTGTAGCCTCAATGTTCTCCAATGTCTTGCTTGCATAGTGCATACGGTTATCAATGAGGTGTGGTCCTTCCTGGTCAACAGCCTCAGAGTTTGGTGCAATGATGTTTGCTGTTATGTCACCTGCTATGTCAAGGATACGCTTGTAGTTCTCAATAGCATCCTCATAGTTTACTGGTGCATCGTCATATTGCTTTGCATCAGCGTAGTTTCTTTCCTTTAATTCTACGATGCGTTTCATCAATGGATGCTCCAAGTGGAACGCAATTTCTGGGTGGTCAGTATAATAATTTGCCATTTTCTTTACTTACTGTTTTGCTTATAATACTTTATCAGCTTTGGAACTACTTCCTCTACAGTGCCATTGATGACGTAATCAGCAATGGCATTGATAGGTGCATCTGGGTCATTGTTGATAGAAATGATGATACCACTGTCCTGCATACCAGCTATATGTTGTATCTGACCAGAGATACCGCAGGCTATGTATACCTTAGGATGTACTGTAACACCTGTCTGGCCAATCTGACGATCATGGTCAACCCAGCCTGCATCAACAGCAGCACGGCTGGCTCCTACTTCTCCGTGAAGCTCCTTTGCGAGCTTGAAGAGCAAGTCGAACCCTTCTTTTGAACCAACACCGTAACCTCCGGCAACAACGATTGGTGCACCTTTCAGGTTGTTCTGTGCTGCTTCAACGTGACGATCGATGACCTTTACCACGTAATCAATCTCTGGAACATACTTCGTTACATCAGGATAAACAACCTCTTCTTTGGCTTTACCATCATAGATTGCTTTCTGCATCACGCCTGAACGAACTGTAGCCATCTGTGGACGATGATCTGGATTGACAATCGTTGCAACAATGTTACCACCGAAAGCAGGACGAATCTGATAGAGAAGATTCTCATAATGTTTGCCTGCTTTCTTGTCATCATAGTCTCCAATCTCAAGTTGAGTACAATCAGCAGTCAGACCACTGGTCAGAGATGATGATACACGAGGACCGAGATCACGACCGATAACCGTAGCACCCATGAGACAAATCTGTGGCTTTTCCTCTTTGAAGAGGTTCACTAAGATGTCTGTGTGAGGTGCTGAGGTGTAAGGGAAGAGTCCCTCACCATCAAAAACGAAGAGCTTGTCAACGCCGTAAGGTAGGATCTGATCCTCCACCTTACCCTTAATACCAGTACCGGCAGCGATGGCATGGAGTTCCACACCCAGCTCATTAGCGAGCTTACGACCCTTGGTCAGCAGCTCTTGTGAAACCTCCTGTACGGTGGTTCCTTCTATTTCGCAATATACAAATACGTTATTCATAGGTTTCACCCCCATCCCTTCTCCGAATGGAGAGCGGTGTGATATGCTCACTTGTTGGGGGATTTATTTTTTAATATGATGCCTTCCCATGATGTTTGTTAATCGTTAACAGAACATTTTATCCTTCCTCTCTATTCAGAGAAGAGTTGGGGGAGCGGCTTTTAACCAATAATCTTCTCTCCTAACAGTTCTTTTACAAGTCCTTCTACATCCTCATCTGAGCCTGTGAGTGTCTTGCTCTCTTTGGCTTGGAAGACTATGTTCTGAACTGATTTAACCTTGGTTGGTGAACCAGATAGACCACATTGAACCTCGTCACCATCCACATCGGCAACTGACCATTGGTTCAATGTAAGGTAAGGACGTTCCTCATAGAGGTTCGACCATGGTTCATCGCCTTTACGTTCCATAGGACAAGTAGCGTACTTGTACTTCATTACGAGCTTAGCATTGCAAGGACGCGCTGGAGCAGCAGTACCATTTACGGTGATAAGTACTGGAAGTGGAGCGACAACGGTCTCAACACCACCATCAATATGCCGACGGATAGTAGCCTTACCGTCCTCAATCTTCAGAATCTCTTCAGCGTATGTTACCTGATTTAGCCCTAATTTCTGTGCAACCTGTGGTCCTACCTGTGCCGTATCACCATCAATAGCCTGTCGACCACCAATGATAATATCCACATTGCCGATCTTCTTCACGGCAGTAGCCAATGCATAAGAAGTAGCGAGCGTATCAGCACCTGCAAACTTACGGTCAGTCAGCAACCAACCAGTGTCTGCACCGCGATAAAGTCCTTGTCGAATGATCTCTCCAGCACGTGGAGGTCCCATGGTAAGTATTCCTACGGTGGAGCCAGGATTCTGCTCTTTCAGTCTCAGAGCCTGCTCCAAAGCGTTTAGGTCTTCGGGATTAAAGATAGCTGGCAGCGCAGCACGGTTCACCGTTCCCTCGGCTGTCATGGCATCTTTTCCCACGTTTCTTGTGTCAGGTACCTGCTTGGCAAGTACAACAATGTTCAAACTCATAAATATAATAATGTGTTATTTAGAAATCTCTGTCACGTGATTGGTGGCAAAAGTACTGTTTTTTTGCAACATGAACAAATAAAACAAACAAAAACGTCCCACCCAATAGCCCGTCGCTTCATTGTTCTGGAATGTTTTATGAATGAGGTATTGATGCTTATATGCTAAGGAACTCTACAGCTGATAATGGGAGAAAATACCACGTTGTACATGTGAATACAGGATAAGACACATAAGAAAAAGAAGCTGTTGTTTAACGATGTGATAAAGGTTTAGGTGCTCTTTTTTGTAAAATGAATTCCTTGTTGAATTTTAAAAGGGCGTCTTTTGCATTCTAAAAGATGCCCTTTTGCTTGGTAAGATAATATCTAAAAAGCAACTTATTGAAAATAAATAAGTTACCTTGTTTGTACAACTAAACTGGTAACGATTTGGAAACGAGCGAGCTACTTGGCTTCGCTGTTTTCTGCCTAACAAAGAACGCTTGTTATTCTGTTTGCAAAGATAAGACTTTGTTACCGAATAACAAGCGTTTTTGATGAAATATTCTTCTTTCTGCATTTTTGATTGATTGTCTGGTTGTAGGTTATATTCCTCTTCCTCGTCTTTTCTTTCTATTGGCTTGGTATCTGAGTTTACGCTGCCATGCCGTTTCAGCATAGTCATTGCCCTGTGCGGTTGGTGTAATCAAATCGCCCAGCCCCGCCACCACTTCATCGGCTGCGCTAACGATGGTGTCTGCCACTGCACCATTGGAGTTTTGCGCTCGTGGGGTGTCATTGTCTCGTGAGATAGAGGAACGGCTTGGAGGTACAAGTTGGTAACCAGTATCAGGTTGTTCTTTCTTTTCTATTGGCTCTTGTATCGTTTGGTGTGGTTTCCTTGATTCTTCCTTGTTGGTTGTTTCAAAGTTCTTCTGCAAGGAATGGTAGCCGAACTCCCTGCCTATCTCGGAAGCTTTGAATGTCTGTCCACAGTAGGAGAACTTCAAACCATAGACGTTACCTTGCTTATTCTTCATACGCTCAATAATAATGCCGTTTTTGTTCAATTCATAAAGGAACATGGAATGCCCCGTGACTCCTGTTCCTTTGTACTTGTCAAGCTGAGCATAACAGATTTGTTGCATCTCTTTCTTTGTTTGCTCTCTCGTAGGATTGGCTTTTGCTTTCTGATGCTTCCTTTCCGCCTTGACCTCCTTTGCGATAGTCAAGCCTGCTTATTTCCTCCGCCACTCTCGCTGCCCTGTTGCTCACAAAGGTGGTATCATAGACCTCTCCGTACAGACTGATGCGGTTGGCGATGATGTGAATGTGCCTATTATCAGTATCCTTGTGCGTTACTGCCACCCATTGGTGGTTGTCAAGTCCCATTCGCTTGGCAAACAGATGGGCTATTCCCATAAGCTCGGATACAGGCAGCTTTTTCTCGTCCTGCGGTGCAATGCCTATTTCGATACGGAGAAACTTGTTCCTGCAACGGCTGTTATAGTCGTTGACCACTTTCATTTCCTCATAGATTGTCTTTGGTTCCCTGCTGCAAAGATTGTGGAAGGCAAGCCGATAGCCGAGCTTGCCCTCTCTGAAGATATAGTCCAGAGCCGTGCTGCCGTGTGCTATCGCCTTACATTTTCCTATCATTTCTTGTTAGATTTAAGACCTTATATACCTCATCGTCCACACGAAAATGCGGGTCGTAAAATCGCTTAAATGCTTCTTTGGCACATAGCGAGAGGTTCTTTGTGATATGTAGCCAATCTTCGTCCTTGACCTTGATGAGATTGGAAACCTGCCCATAGAACCTTCCTGTATGCTGGAGGATGGCAATGGCTTCCCTCTCATTGTCTGTCATCTTGGGAACGGCAGTCACTTCTCCGTTA
>QWCC01000321.1_pt1 | contig 17115 bp, 9 predicted proteins | sample 1972491 | NCBI WGS metagenome assembly QWCC01 (sample SAMN09866718, study PRJNA288562) | Human oral metagenome isolate term5_saliva, whole genome shotgun sequencing... | isolation source: mouth | host: Homo sapiens | place: USA: California
AAATGTCCACGTCACTTGGTAGCCGTTACCTTCGTAGTATCCGGCATTTCTTCCCACTCTGTGGTGGTGTGTTGCTCCAATGACTTTGGCAATGTCAGCGGCAACGGAGGGTTTCTCGGCAATACAAACTATCATATTAGACGTTAGACGTTAGAGGGTCGCAGACCCTTTTTAGACGTTAGAGGGTCGCAGACCCTTTTATGCTCGCCCCGACAAGCGGAGCTCGGGGAGATTAGAGGGTTGAGGTTAGAGGCTGCGCGGTTGGGCTAGGGGTTCTAGAGCATCTAGTTTTTCTAGAAGTTCTAGAGATGCTAGAGAGACTAGAGCTGTCAATATAAGCTATCAATATAAGCTATCAATATAAGCTGTCAATATAAGCTATCATCATTACTCACTTGAAGACTTAATTGAGCTTTGTGCTGCCTTATATTGCTGTTCTGGATGATTTTTACTGGGGTACTTTCTTGAAAGTTTGCCAGAAGAGACCATAGGCGGAAGGACGTAATTTCTAACATACGCCACTTTACGCCCTAATATGGCAGCAATTTGTTGTATCGTTCTCCACTCTGTGCAATACTCACAGATGTATGCTTCTCGCTCATCTACATTCCACCTTTTAGGTATTTGCTGGGCAATTGTAGAAGGCGCATCTGCATGATGTTTCACAACATGGCTTTCACACTCGCAATGAACACCTGTGATAGCAGCATTTTCCTTAAGACGATAAACGCGTCCTCGTCCATTTCCTTCTCCCACCAGAACTCCATCTTGACAAAGCTTCTGAAGTTTAACTGAGAGGTCTGCACGGTGAAGAGGTAGCATCTCATTCAATCTCAGATGGTTGGTGGTTTGTTCTGTCAAAGTAGTAACCAATATGCGCAATTCATCGGAGTCAACATTGTCAATATAGTTTCCAAAACGATTTTTTAATTCATCAATGATTCTGGAATCAATCAACAAAGCTAATGGCATCACGAGTTCTACGACATTAGGGTTGCTTTTCTCTCGAGGATAAGGCGACTGCCATTGCACATCACTCCATCCCTTAAGGATTTTGTCCACTCCACTTCCAGCCTTTTCCACTGCCCCCATCATCATAAACATTTGTTGGATGGCTGGATTGCGACATACACTCATGCCACCATTGAAAAATTGTTCTCTAGAAATAAGCATCACTCCTGGGTTGGAGAATATAATTTCTTTGGTGCTCTTCGTGATGAGCAGCGCAGCTTTTTCGCTATAATCAGCATGCACACAAAGATTGGCCATGGCCTCACGTAATGCCACATGGGCAGAAGTTTCTTCCTTGCGTTGGCTCTCTTCCAACTGAAAAGGTGTTGGGAGTACCGACTGAAGTTTGGGTAATACTTTCCGAAAGAATTGAAAGAGATTGGGTTCCCACGTACCATCAAGACAAACACGATCTGTCCAACGCGACACAGCATCATGACTAGCATTTTTTGGCATGCCATCATTATCGTCTTGTAGTTCTCGATAATCAAGAAAGTAGTGGGGCAAATAATACTGGATTGCTTCACATTTGCCAAACATCAGTAAGCCCGCGAGGGTAAAACCCTCTGCCCCACTTTCACGGTCTTTGCGATAGCCTCTTAGTTTGACCATAAGACTATGGTCGTCCAACAGAAGCCAGGGATGAGAAGGTTTTGTGAGATGGAACAGACGTTTGTATTGTTCAAAGGAAGGGATATCAATGTCGTCCCAAGTGCAACCTTTGAGAATACGACTATCTGTGGTATGCGACAAATCAGCATCGGCCATCATGCGTAGCACTTCATCACGTTTGCATTTGTAGTCCCCCGAAGCATTGCGTCGATAAGTCTCATCAAATGGGACAGTCTTTAGATAGATGGGGCGTTGTTCGTGGGTAGCTTGAGGGACATCGAACTTGACAACATAGCATTCTTCAATCTTGACAATTTGTACATCATCATTGCTCAATAGGCTATGACTCACTACCTGCCGATTATTCACGTTTCTCCAAAAGTCTTCCTTTAGTTTTTTGGCTCTTCCTTCGTCTAGTCCACTTAAAGAAAAACAATGGTTGACCAAATCTTCCTTCACACCTAGCACAATAATGCCTCCATGCGTATTTGCAAAAGCGGAATACGTGGGCCAAAAGTCTTGCGGTAAACCTTCTCTGGCACTTTTGAACTCCACTTCGTCACTCTCTCCGAGTTGAAGCAATGCTATGATTTGCGAAGCTAACGCTTCTGTATCCTGTGATGGTAACATAAGGGTAGACTTTAGACGTTAGAGGTCACAGACCCTTTTTAGACGTTAGAGGTTAGAGGCTGCGCGGTTGGGCTAGGGGTTCTAGTTTTTCTAGAGATTCTAGTGCTTCTAGCTTTTCTAGCCCTTCTAGAGCTGCAAGACTTGATGGGCATGGCGTTGCGCCCAATCGCGCTGATGAGTGGCCACAATGATGATTTTGCCCTGCTGCGCCAGATGGGAGAGGAGCTGAAACATCTCGTCTGTGGCCTCAACATCCAAGAAATTCGTGGGTTCGTCGAGCAGGAGAATCGGCGTGTCTTGTGCCACGGCGCGCGCCAACATCACGCGCTGACGCTGCCCCGAAGAAAGGGTCTGCACTTTGCGCGCTGCCCAATGAGAGATGCCACAAAGTGCTAAGGCCTGCTCCACTGGATGCAATGAACTTGAAATGCTTTCTCCAAGATTCGATGACCCAGAGCTGCTTTCTCCAAGATTTGATGCCCCCAAGGGGCGATTTCCGTGGGGTAAACGACCGAGGGATACGAGTTCTTGCACGGTGAGGGGCGGTGTTTCGGCAGTGGGCAACAGGATGCTCACCCACCGTGCACGCTCCTGCACCGACATTTGGTGCACCACGAGCGGACGCTCTTCTGGTGAACCGTCGTTGTGCCCAAGACTGATGCGCACTTCTCCACTGATGGGTTTGAGGAGTGCGGCCATAGTGTTGAGGAGCGTGGATTTCCCACTACCGTTTCTGCCCAAGATGGCCACGATTTGTCCGCTCTCGAAGGTGGCATTCAGGGGCTGCGCCAAGGCTCTCCCCCGATGACCATAGACCAATGATGCTAAACTGAACTGCATAGTAGGGCAAAGATAAGCATTTATTTTTGATTAGAGGGTCGCAGACCCTTTGTAGACGTTAGAAGTTAGACGTTAGACATTAGAGGGCTGCGCGGTTGGGCTAGAATCCCTAGAAAAACTAGAAAGACTAGAAGCTCTAGAAGAACTAGCCCCCCTAGAAAGTCTAGCCTTCCGAAGAACCGAGCCCCGCTTGTCGGGGCGAGCGAAAAAGGGTCTGTGACCCCGAGCGAAGAAGGGTCAGTGCCCCTAAACAAACTCCATTTGTTGGAGTTCTCGGCCAAGATTGTGGATGGCCTCAGCTATTTTCTGCGTCGTTGCTGGAGAAGCATTGCGGTGACCGTTGAGATAGTTAGAGAGTTGTCGCTGGTTGATGCCCGTCAATCGTGCGATGCCAGCGAGGGAAAAGACCTTGCTGTAAAAGTTGAGGAAAGACGCCACGTCGTAGCGGAAAGTAAAGTGCAAACTAGGCCACACCTTCCCCTCTTCCTCATATTCCCGCTTGTAATCTTCGAGCATTTCAAAGAACTCCGCTTTGGCCTCTGCCACACTCTCTCCTGCGGCTGCCAACACGAAGTCCAATCCTTCGGGTCTTTCGTAGGAGATGCTGAATCCGCCATCGCTTGCAAGCTCAATAATAGCCGTAATGTCGTAGTGTCGTTTCGTCTGACTCTTTCTCATTGTTTTCCTTTTTATGGTTATCCCCCTTCGTGGAGGATTTATCACCCTGCAAAGATAGTAATCCTACCACCAACCTACAAGACGTTTTCTAATTATTTGCAGCGATGAAGTGGCATTTCAAAAGAAATCTCTGTTTTTTAGGAGCGGCATAGCCCACAATCACAGATTTATAATTACTTTTGCAGACGGAAAGAAACAACAACACGGAAAGAAGAGTATTTTCCTGTCGAAAGTAATGAAATCGGGTGTTCTGCAATTTGGGGAAAGATGCTATAGGGAGGACTATGTTTGTGAACACCATGAGCAACGCAAACATGAATCTCAAAAAAATAGCAATACAATCGCTCGAAAGCAGCCAAATCAATCTCGATGCGCTCTATGCCATTGCTCCTTCGTGCTTCACAGAGGTGAAGGGGGATGATGGACAACTGACTCACAAAGTGGACTTCGATGCCCTGCGCGAACTCTTGGGCGGTGACATCGCCGATACCGACACAGAGACCTTTGGTTTTCAGTGGGTGGGCAAACAGGAGGCGAAGCGCACGGCTGCTGCCCCCACGCACAAGACGCTGCGCCCTGTGATGGCAGACAGTGTGAACTGGGACACGACGGAAAATCTCTACATCGAGGGAGACAATCTCGAGGTGTTGAAACTCTTGCAACGTGCTTATCTCGGGAAGGTGAAGATGATTTACATCGACCCGCCTTATAACACGGGCAAGGACTTTGTTTACAACGACGACTTCGCCATAAGCCGTGAGGAGATGGACAAGGGAATGGGCAACGTGGATGAGGAGGGCAATCGCCTTCGCAAGAATCTCGACTCCAATCCTCGCTATCACTCTGACTGGTGCTCCATGATTTATAGTCGCCTGCTGGTGGCGCGCACCCTTCTCTCTAACGATGGGGTTATCTTTATTTCTATTGACGACAATGAGGTGCACCATCTGAGAAAGATTTGTGATGAAGTATTTGGGACTGAGAATTTGGTGGCTGAAATCCCATGGCAATCTCGCTCTTCAATTCAAAATGATACAGATTTTAGTGTAAATCACGAGTATATCCTTGTTTACGCTAAAAATAGACGAAAAGAGAATAGGCGATTAAAAGAAAGCAATAAATCTATATGGTATAATCGAGATTCCTTCGTTTGTAGTCCTATTCCGCTGAATATGTCTAAGTTTGAGAATCCAGACAATGATCCTCGTGGACCTTGGAAAGCCGACCCATTTGATGCTCCTAACATACGTCCAAATCTAACTTACCCTATAACTAACCCCAATACAGGAGAACAACACCTTCCTCCTCGCGGAAGATGCTGGCGTACCGACTGTAAACAATATGCTAATGCCTTAAAGGAGGGGAGAATACTTTTTGGTAAGAATGGTACTGGAAGACCGCAGTTGAAAGTATTTTACGAAGAAAAGAAAGACTTCGGTTCAGTTGACAATTCTTGGTTTTCTGCTGAGCGAATTGGTACATCTACACAAGGAACAAAAGAGCAGATTAAGCTATTCGACGGTATTGCCCCTTTTGATACTCCAAAGCCTTTATCTTTGATTTACAAACTGCTCCAGCTTGCTAATTTGAGAAAAGACTCCCTCATCCTCGACTTCTTCTCTGGCTCCGCTACAACGGCTCATGCCGTGATGCAGCTGAATGCCGAAGATGGAGGTAACAGAAAGTACATCATGGTGCAGATTCCCGAACCCACTCCCGAGGGAAGCGAAGCACGAAAGGCAGGCTACAACACGATTTGCGAAATCGGCAAGGAGCGTATTCGCAGAGCTGGAAAACAAGTAGTGGGTAATCTCTACAAAGAACAGCTAATGCAGCAAATGAAATTTATGAAAAGTGAATTGGGAGAAGCTGTTGTAGAAAAAGACTATGCTTTGTGGAAACACATTGAAGACGAAGCTACGCGCAACGAAGCCCAACAAGCCATAGAAGCGATTCAACAAAAGATAGATCGACTAGACACCGGCTTCCGCGTGCTGCGTGTGGACTCATCGAACTTCAACGACGTATATTTCGAGCCTGCCAAACTTAAGCAAGACGACCTCTTTAAGCAGGTGGACAATCTGAAAGCCGACCGCTCAGAACTCGACTTGCTCTTTGGTTGCATGGTGAGTTGGGGCGTGGCGCTGAGCCATCCGCTCCGCCAAGAAAGCGTGGAGGGCAAACGCCTGCACATAGTGAATCTGAGCCAAGACGAAAGCTCCACTTCGTGCGCGATGGTGGCTTGTTTCGACAAAAACATCTCAAGGGAAGTGATAAAGCGCATAGCAGAGCTCAATCCGCAGCGCGCCGTGTTCAGAGAAACGTGCTTTGCCACCGATGCCGACAAACTCAACATCTACGAACAGCTCAAACAGCTCTGCCAGTGGAGCGACGATGAGGCTTATAAACGCATTCGCGTGCTCTAATCGCAACGACCAACAATGAGACTACAATACAAACATCAGGCGTTTCAGCGTGATGCCGCACAAGCTGTGGTGGAGGTGTTTGGCGGACAACCACTGCAAGACGCCTTTTCCTACAGCATGGACGTGGGGCGAGGCAAGTTGGCACTCGAGACGATGGGATTTCGCAATCAAAGCCTCCTCCTCAACGACGATGCGCTCACAGCCAACATTCGCCACATACAGCGCCAACAAGACCTTGCCCTCGTGGAGACGGTGCAGCGTGATGCCAACGGCACGCTGGCACTGAGCATCGAGATGGAGACCGGCACAGGAAAGACCTACACTTACATCAAAACGATGTATGAGCTCCACAAACACTATGGCTGGACGAAGTTTATCATCGTGGTGCCTAGTGTGGCGATACGCGAAGGCGTGGTGAAGAGTCTGCACACGATGGCAGACCACTTTGCCGAAGAATATGGGCAGCGTATGCAGCACTTTGTATACGACAGCGCGCGCCTCACCGCCATCGAGCAGTTTGCTTCTGATGCTCACCTCCATGTGATGGTGATCAACACGCAGGCGTTCAACGCCACTGGCACGGATGCCCGACGCATCAAGATGAAGCTCGAGGACTTTGCGTGGCGACGACCTATAGATGTGATAGCTGCCACGCATCCTATCTTGATCATCGACGAACCACAAAGTGTGCTGGGGGCTGACAAGAAAAACAAGACGCGACAGGGCTTGGCAGACTTCCAACCGCTCTTCTCCATCTTGTATAGTGCCACACACCGCAAGGAAGATATTTACAACCAAGTGTATCGCTTGGATGCTATCGATGCCTTCAACCAACGCCTCGTCAAGAAGATTGAGGTGATGGGCGTGGAGCAAGTGGGCACCACAGCCACCAATGGCTATCTGTATCTCAATGAGATTGTGATTTCAAAGCGAAAAGGCGAGGCACCGCGCGCACGCATCAGTTATGATGCCACCACTAAGACTGGTTTGCGCGCAGCCACACGCTTGGTACAGGAGGGTTTCGACCTCTATGAGGCAAGTGGCGAACTCGAAGCCTACCACGATGGCTATCTCATCGAGCGCATAGACGGGGTGAGGGGTTGCATACGCCTGAGCAATGGACAAGAAGTCTATGAAGGTCAGGCCATTGGTGCCGTGACGGAAGAGACCCTGCGACGCATCCAAATCCGCACCACAATAGAAAAGCATTTCGAGCGCGAACATCAACTCTATAAGCAGGGTATCAAGGTGCTGAGCCTTTTCTTTATTGATGCCGTGGAGAAATATCGCATCTATGAGGAAGGCGGTCAAACGCAGAAAGGACGCTGGGCAGAAATCTTCGAAGAGGAATATCGCGCTGTGCTCAATGAGGTGTTAGACTTGTTTTGGGACAAGGAATATTTGGACTATTTGCGCAAGATAAAACCCCAAGACACGCACGCGGGCTATTTCTCCAAAGACAAGAAGGGCAAGATGGTGGACTCGAAAGTGAAACGCGGGGAAACAGCTGCCAACGATTCTGACGCCTATCAACTGATTATGCGCGACAAGGAGCGACTGCTTTCGCTCAGTGAGCCCACACGCTTCATCTTCTCTCACTCAGCACTCAAAGAGGGCTGGGACAATCCCAATGTGTTTCAGATATGCACGCTCAAACAGAGCGACAGCGAGGTGAAGAAGCGCCAAGAGGTGGGACGCGGTATGCGCCTGTGTGTGAATCAGCAGGGTATGCGACAAGACAGAGAACTGCTCGGCGAAGGAGTGTACGACACAAATGTGCTCACGGTGGTGGCGAGCGAGAGTTATAAGGATTTCTCCGAAGCACTGCAAAAGGAACTTGCCGAGAGCGTCACTTCGCGCCCTGTGCTGGTGACGCACGCCTTGTTTGAAGGCAAGATCATCGTGAAAGCCAATGGCGAACGACTCACTTTGTCGGAGCAGCAGGCAGCAAGCATCTTGGAAGAACTGGTGTCGGCGGGTTATGTGAAAAAGCAGAAGCTCACAGACAAGTATTTTGACGACAAGCAGGCAGGCACGCTGCAGTTGGAAGACTGGCAGGAAGACTTAGAAGCCATCGTGAAGATACTCGACAAGGTGTTCAACCCCGAAAAGCTCAAGGCTGAAGATGGACGCGGCAAAACGACGGCTCAATTCAAACAAGAACGGTTTGCCAAAAAGGAATTCCAAGCCCTCTGGAAACGCATCAACCAAAAGACCTACTATGAGGTGGACTTTGAGTCGCAAGATCTCATCGAGAAATCTAAGAAAGCTCTAAATGATTCGCTCCACGTGACCCGAATGCGCATCGCCATCACCACTGGTGCGCTGACAGACATCCGTTCTAAGGAGGAACTCGAGGCGGGCAAGGCGATGGACATGGGCAAAACACGATCCATCACGGTGAAGGAAGCGGTGGCAAGTGGCGTGCGCTATGACCTTGTGGGGGAATTGGTGCAACGCACTGGGCTCAAACGCAGCAGCATCGTGGACATTTTGGGAGGCATCAAGGCGGAAACCTTCGGGATGTTTCGCATAAACCCTGAGGAGTTCATCATTCGCGCGAGCAACATCATCAATGAGCAGAAGGCAATGGCGGTGATCAAACAAATCGTTTATCACAAGACCGACCATCGCTACGAAGAAAATGTGTTTGCCGAACAAGAACTGCGCGGACGCATAGGGATAGATGCGATAAAGAGTGAGAAATCGCTCTACGACCTTGTGGTGGTGGACAGTCAGGGTGTGGAAAAGAGTTTTGCCAAAGAACTGGAACGCCAAGATGTGGTGGAGGTGTACACGAAACTGCCCCGCGCTTTCTACATCAACACTCCTGTGGGCAAGTACAACCCCGACTGGGCGATTGTGTTTCGTGAGGGAGATGTCAAGCACATTTACTTTGTGGCAGAGACCAAGGGAGCGGAAAGCATCACGCAACTGCGTGGCGTGGAACAAGCCAAGATAGAATGTGCGACTCGCCACTTTGCTACCATCTCCGACAAAAAGGTGAAGTTTGATGTGGTGACGACTTACGACAAACTCTACAACAAGGTGATGCAAGACTAAGAAGCATAGGCACTTGCCGCTGCAAACAGACTGATGAGTTGTGAGCCCTACGGGGAAGAAAAACAACTGCGCTAGCCCTCTAACGTCTATTTCTTCTAGAGCATCTAGTCCAACCGCACAGCCCTCTAACATCTCTCCCCCCCCGAGCCCCGCTTATCGGGGCGAGCATAAAGGGAGCTATGTCCCCTAGAATCCTTAGGAAAACTAGAACCTCTAGGAAAAAGAATAAATCGAGAGTTGGACAACCTCACAAAAGAATTAGCTTATGGACGAAAACTTAGAAATATTCACTCGCTTATGGGAAGATGGCGAAAATGAAGTGGTAGAGTTTAAGAAGGCTGAAACCAACTTTGATGTAGATGAGTTGGGGAAGTACTTCTCAGCCCTCAGCAATGAAGCTAACTTGCGTGAACGCGAATTTGGCTGGATTGTATTTGGTGTGTGGGATAAGAAACATCAGATTGTTGGCACCTCATTCAAAAATAGTGAAGTGGCTCTCAACAAATTAAAGCAAGATATGTCGCAACAAACTACTGACGGTTTAATTTTTCGAGAGATTATTCCATTGGAAGTGGAAGGAAAACGTGTACTCTTGTTTAAAGTTCCTGCCACTCCTCGAAATATCGTAATGAAGTGGAAGGGCATTGCATACGGACGGGATGGTGAGAGTTTGAAACCTCTCAACCAAGCCAAACAAGACGAGATACGCCGACAACCACCGATTCCTGATTGGACAGCACAATTGGTGCCTAGTGCAACGATTGATGACCTTGATGAATTGGCCATAGCAACTGCTCGTATTATGTATAAGAAAGTCCATAGGTCTTCAATTCCTGCAGAAGAGATTGAGGGTTGGACTGTCGAAGAGTTCCTCGCAAATAGTCGTGTAATGCGTGATGGTCAACTCACGCGAGCTGCGATCTTGCTGTTAGGCAAACCACTCTCACTTCAAAAAATATATCCTGCAGTGGCACAGATTACATGGACGTGGGAGGATAAAGATGAGACCGTGAATGACTATGAGCATTTCACTATTCCCTTTATTCTGACCGTGGATAAAGTTCTGGCCAAGATACGTAACAAGACGATGCGAGAATTGCCTGGTGGTACACTTTTCCCCGACACTATGAAGCAGTATGATGACTACACCATACGTGAGGCTCTCCATAACTGTATTGCCCATCAAGATTATACTCTTCAACAGCGTATTTCTTTTGTGGAAGGTGATGATAAGCTGTACTATGGCAATGGCGGCAGCTTTATTCCCGGTACAATCGAAAATGCACTGGAACATAAAGGTCCACAACGCCACTATCGCAATGAATGTCTTTGCACGGGTATGGTAAACTTCAATATGATTGATACCGTTGGCCGTGGCATCAAAAAGATTTTTGACGAGCAACGCAATCGTTTTTTCCCAATGCCTGACTACGAAATAGATAATAACAAGCGTAGCGTTGGCGTGACCATCTATGGCAAGATGCTTGATGAAAAGTATAGTTCGCTGCTGCAAAAAAACAAAAGCTTAACGCTGAAAGAATGCGTCTGGTTGGATGCTATTCAGAAGCATCGTCCTATTACGAAAGATGCAGTCAAACACCTAAAAGAGAAAGGGCTCATTGAAGGAAGATCGCCGAACTACATTATTTCACTCACGGTAGCTAAGCTGACGCATCAAATTGGACATTACACCAAGGAAAAAGGGCTTGAGGAAAAACTGCTTGAGCAAACCATTCTGCAATTAGCAAGGGATGCTGGTAGTGAAGGGTTTAAGTTGGCAGATGTTTATGAAGCCTTACACAAGAATCTTCCTGCTTCAATGAATGCAACTTCAAAGAAAAGATATTTAAGTCGTTTGCTCTCTAAGATGGGGGAGTCAGGCTTACTTCTAGTAGAAGGAAGAACGTGGAAAATAACCGAAATAGGATTGACTAAACTGCGGTTATAATTCGGCTATAATCCATAGGGAGAAACGAAAATCTACTCATTTTCAGTTGTATATCACTGTAATTCGGTTATAATTCGGTTATAATTCGGTTATAATTCGGTTATAAATCAAAGCGATTTAGCGGTAGATGTTAGACGTTATACCTTCTAGAAAGACTAGAAGCTCTAGAAAAACTAGAATCTCTAGAAAGGCTAAAAAGAGCTAGAAGAACCGAGCCCCGCTTATCGGTGCGAGCGAAAAAGGGTCTGCGACCCTCTAACGTCTAACCTCTAACGTCTAAATTCTAACATCTAGAATCCTCTAAATCGCCATTTCCACCTACTAAAATGCTGGGTTTGGGGCAGAAAAAGGACTTTTTTAGGCAAAAACATTGGTCGGTCGCAATAAATAGAGTAAATTTGCATGCAAAATGCTATGCGGTTCCTCACCCAAAGTGAAGGAATGGCATGGCTATTTTAGCGTATCGACCCAAGGGACAAGCGAAACTCCCAAAGGACTAAGAAACGATGCAGCGTATCGACCAAAGGGACAAGCGAAAGCCCCAAAAGGTCAAAACAACTAGACACAACAAAATCATATTATAGTATTATGCAATTCAAATCAATCCTCGTAGCTGCACTTGCTGCTGTATCTCTCAGCGCAGCAGCTCAAGACGCTCCCAAAGAAAAGTTCCACCCACACTGGACACTCGGTCTTCAAGGCGGTGCTGGCTACTCTTATGGCGAACATAAGAAGTTTACTGACGTCATCACTCCCGCTGCTGGTCTTCACCTCGGCTACCAATTCACTCCCGTCTTCAACCTCCGCGGACACGTGAGCGGATGGCAAGGCAAAAACAGTTGGAGTTATACTCACAACCCTCAATACTACAAGTGGAACTACGTGAACGCTGGTCTTGACGGTGTGTTCAACCTCTCTAACCTCTTCGCTGGCTACAACCCTAACCGCTGCGTTTCATTCAGCGCCTTCCTCGGTGCTGGCTACATCCACGGTTTTGACAACAAGCAAGCTCTCGCTGCTAAGCAACTCAACCCCGATGAACTCCTCAACGTTTGGAACAGCAACACCCTCAACCTTCCTGCTGGACGCGTGGGTGCTATCGTGGACTTCCGTCTCTGCAAGCGCGTGAGCTTCAACGTAGAAGCCCTCGTCACTGCAACTGACGACAAGTTCAACTCTAAAGATGGTTATGGCAAGAACGTAGACTGGCAAACTAACCTCTTCGGTGGTTTCACCTTCCGTCTTGGCAAACTCTCTACCGTGGTTCCCGTGCCTGTAGTGCCTGCTCCTGTGGCTCCCGCTCCAGAACCAGTGGAAGAACCTGCTCCTGCTCCAGTTGTTGTTGCGGAAGAACCTGCTCCCGCTCCCGTGAAGGTAGAGCCCCTCACTCGCAACGTATTCTTCCTCATCAACTCTGCTAAGGTTCGTCCTTCTGAAATGGTGAAGGTACAAGAAGTGGTGGCTTACCTCATGGCTAACCCCAACGCTAAGGTGGCTATCACCGGTTATGCTGACAAGGGCACTGGCAACAAGACCATCAATGACCGTCTTTCTAAGCAACGTGCTAACGCTGTGTTCAACGAACTCGTGAAGAAGAACATCCCTGCTAACCGCATCGTCAAGGATGCTAAGGGCGACACTGTTCAACCTTTCAGTGTGAACGCAGAAAACCGCGTAGTGATTTGCATCGCTGAATAATCTCTCTTGCCTAGCATTAGATTGTAAATGTTGTCACTCTCAACCTCTCGGTTGGGGGTGACTCTTTTTTTGAGGAGATTGCCCCCCAATCGGGCATTAAAGCGTAAATATCATTGCTGACAATGGAAATAGAAGGACAGATTTAGGTGGAAATATAGCCAAAAGCAAGATTTTTAGATAAAACATTGGTGAGTCACGCAAAATAGACTAACTTTGCAAGCAATAGAAAATTCAGACCTTACATTATATGCAAATCAAATCAGTCCTCGTAGCTGCCCTTGCTGCTGTATCTCTCAGCGCAGCAGCTCAAGAAGCCTCGCAAGACGAGTTCAAGCCCCACTGGACACTCGGTTTTCAAGGCGGTGTTGGCTACTCACATGGCGAACACCAGAAGTTTACCGACGTCATCACCCCTGCTGCTGGCGTGCACCTCGGCTATCAATTCACTCCCGTCTTCAACCTCCGCGGACACGTGAGCGGATGGCAAGGCAAAAACGGTTGGGACGTTAAGCACAAGCCTCAATACTACAAGTGGGAATACATGAACGCTGGTCTTGACGGTGTGTTCAACCTCTCTAACCTCTTCGCCGGCTACAACCCTAACCGCTGCGTTTCATTCAGCGCCCTCCTCGGTGCGGGCTACATCCACGGTTTCGACAATCTAGAAGCTGTCGTTGCTAAACAAATCAACCCCGATGAGCTCCTCTACAAGTGGCACAGCAACACCCTCAACCTTCTTGCTGGACGCGTGGGGGCTATCGTGGACTTCCGCCTCTGCAAGCGCGTGAGCTTCAACGTAGAAGCTCTTGCCACTGTAACTCACGACGAGTTCAACTCTAAGGATGGCAAGAACGCGGATTGGCAAACTAACCTCTTCGGTGGTTTCACCTTCCGCCTGGGCAAACTCTCTGCTGCGGCTCCTCTGGCTGTGGTGCCTGCTCCCGTGGTGCCAGCTCCAGCTCCAGTGGAAGAACCCACTCCTGCACCTGCTCCAGCTCCAGTGAAGGCTCCAGTGAAGGCTAAACCTATCACTCGCAACGTATTCTTCCTCATCAACTCTGCAATGGTTCGTCCTTCTGAATTGGTGAAGGTACAAGAAGTGGTGGCTTACCTCAAGGCTAACCCCAATGCTAAGGTGACTATCACCGGTTATGCTGACAAGGGCACTGGCAACCAGACCATCAATGATCGCCTTGCTAAGCAACGTGCTAACGCTGTGTTCAACGAACTCGTGAAGAAGAACATCCCTGCCAACCGCATCGTCAAGGATGCTAAGGGCGACACTGTTCAACCCTTCAGCACAAACGAGGAAAATCGCGTGGTAATCTGCATCGCTGAATAATCTCTCTTGCTTAGCATGAGAAAATCAATGCCTAGCATTAGATTGTAAAGGCTTAGCATTAGATTGTAAAGGCCTTGCATGAGAAAATCAAGGCTTAGCATTAGATTGTAAATGTTGTCACTCTCAACCTCTCGGTTGGGGGTGACTTTTTTGGGGGAGAAATTGCCCCCAATCGGGCATTAGAGCGTAAATAGCATTGCTGACAATGGAAATAGAAGGACAGATGTGGGTGGAAATATAACCGAAAGCAAGATTTTTAGATAAAACATTGGTGAGTCACGCAAAATAGACTAACTTTGCAAACAATAGAAAATTCATACCTTACATTATATGCAAATCAAATCAGTCCTCGTAGCTGCACTTGCTGCTGTATCTCTCAGCGCAGCAGCTCAAGAAGCCTCGCAAGACGAGTTCAAGCCCCACTGGACACTCGGTCTTCAAGGCGGTGTTGGCTACTCACATGGCCAAAACAAGAAGTTAACCGATGTCATCACTCCTGCTGCTGGCATGTACCTCGGCTATCAATTCACCCCTGCGTTCACCCTTCGCGGACACGTGAGCGGATGGCAAGGCAAAAACGGCTGGCATTATGATTTTGAACGCCACTACTACAAATGGACCTATGCTTCTGCTGGTCTTGATGCTGTGCTCGACCTCACCAACCTCCTCGATGGCTACAAACCAGAGCGTTTCATTTCGCTCAGCGCCTTCCTCGGTGCTGGCTACGTTCACGGATTCGACAACAAAGAGGTGCTCAATGCGGAGCTCTACAATCACGACCAACGCCTCATCCCTTGGAAGAAAAACAAATTCAACGCCCCCTCGGGTCGTTTCGGTGCCATCTTGGGCTTCCGTCTCAACAAGCGCGTGACCCTCAACCTCGAAGGCCTTGTCACCATCACCAACGACAAGTTCAACTCTAAGGAGGGCAAAGAAAACGACTGGCAGTCTAACGTCTTCGGTGGCCTCGCTTTCCGCCTGGGCAGACTCTCTGCTGCGGCTCCTCTGGCTGTGGTGCCTGCCCCCGTAGTACCAGCTCCTGCTCCAGTGGAAGAACCTAAACCTGCACCAGTGGTTGTGGAAAAACCTAAACCTGCTCCAGTGGCTCCAGTGGAAGAACCCACACCTGCTCCAGTGGCTCCTGTAACTCCTGCACCTGCTCCAGTGAAGGCTAAACCTATCACTCGCAACGTATTCTTCCTCATCAACTCTGCAATGGTTCGTCCTTCTGAATTGGTGAAGGTACAACAAGTGGTGGCTTACCTCATGGCTAACCCCAACGCTAAGGTGGCTATCACCGGTTATGCTGACAAGGGCACTGGTAACAAGACCATCAATGATCGTCTTTCTATGCAACGTGTGAACGCTGTGTTCAACGAACTCGTGAAGAAGAACATTCCTGCCAACCGCATCATCAAGGATGCTAAGGGCGACACTGTTCAACCCTTCAGCACAAACGAGGAAAATCGCGTGGTAATCTGCGTTGCTGAATAATCTCTCTTGCTTAGCATGAGAAACTAATTGCTTAGCACGAGAAAATCAAGGCTTAGCACGAGAAAATCAAGGCCTAGCATTAGATTCTAAAGGCCTAGCATTAGATTCTAAAGGCCTAGCATTAGATTCTAAAGGCCTAGCATTAGATTCTAAAGGCCTAGCATTAGAATGTTGTCACCCTCAACCTCTCTGGTTGGGGGTGACTTTTCTTGTACCTATCGATTTCTTTTTTGTGCTCTACCCCTTTCTTTTTTCTAGTTTCCCTCTGTCTGCCACGGCTTTCTTCTTTGGGGGACAGAAAATCCCTCTGTTTGCCAACACTTCTTTGGGGGAGAAAGCCATTCTATTTGCTCAGAGAGAATTTTTGGGGTGGATTTCTTCGCATTCCATAGCTCCCAAACGCACAGAAACGAAAAGAGAGTGTTGCAAGCTATTACTTACAACACTCTCTGTCAGTGGATACTCAAAAACGCTCGGAGATGTTACCGAAAATACTCGGAGATTTTCCCAAAAAACACGGAGATTTTTCCGAAAATGTTTGAGAGATTTCTACAAAAGTCGGAGACTTCCTAAGAAAGATGGGAGCATTCAAATGCCCTTCAAAGTGGATTCGAATCTCTCAGACAAAGCAAAGAAGAATTTGCACAAGGAGAGAAAAGGATTTGCGCAAGGGGAGAAAAAGGATTTGCGCAAGTGGAGAAAAGCCGAAGTGTCTACTTTTTCAGTTGCACACTGTCCTTGGTCTTGGCCGTGTCCTCGGTCTTAGCCGTTTGAGGTTTTTCGGCAGCAGCAGGGACATAGCCTGCCGCGAGGAGATAGCGGTGGATCAAAGGATGACGGCGAAACGAAGCTGGAGCTTGCTCGATGATGGTCAATAATTGCTTCGTCATCACAGGGAAAGGCAATTGCTCGGTGAGCTTCAAGAAATAGTCTTCGCCCAACACATTGTTGATGTTGTCGAGGATAAACTTATTTTCCAAATGCTCTATCTTTTCCACCAACGCTTGTTGGCGCGATGCAAACATGGCCGTCACTTGCATCATGTCTTTGCCACTGTAGAGCAGTCGATTGGCCGTGCGATCGAGTTCCCACAATTCGTTGTCTAAGCGAGCGCGCTGGGTCATAAAGTCCGACAGACGGTCGTTGAGTGGCCCTCCGGTGATGGTTTGCGCATAATTGTCTACCTGCAACAAGAGTTGGCCACCCTCCAACACCACAGGCATGAGCACCTGGTTGTCCACATAGACCTCGGCCAGGGAGATGCTGTCCACTCGTCCTCCAAAGGAGAAACGGCCATGCACCACCACGCAAGAGTCGATGCTCACCCTGTTTACTGCTGCCCCTTTCGTTTTGGGCACACGCAAATAGAGCTT
>QWCC01000423.1_pt1 | contig 17078 bp, 15 predicted proteins | sample 1972491 | NCBI WGS metagenome assembly QWCC01 (sample SAMN09866718, study PRJNA288562) | Human oral metagenome isolate term5_saliva, whole genome shotgun sequencing... | isolation source: mouth | host: Homo sapiens | place: USA: California
TCATGGAATGACAGAACCATTGGTGACGTAGTTAAGAAATTGTGCGAACAAGCTAAGGTGCAATTAGAGTTGAATCCTGCATTCAAGGAAACCAAAGACTTTATCTGCCAGTATGAAGAGTCTGACTTTGACTTTATCCGTCGTCTTGCTCATCAGTATCAGGAGTGGATGTATTTCGATGGAACAAAACTCATCTTTGGTAAACCAAGGAGATTGGCTGACCCACACCTTACATTATCGAACATGGCTCAGAGTATGACAAAATCTGGGGAATTTATGCGCAGCGTTTTAACTATCAATTTGATATACAATTTGAAAATAAGCAAACAGAGTTACGCAAAGGGAATTTTATTATTAATTTTGCCAATGGTGAGATACTGAATCATGATGACCCTGGATATTTTGAACAGCCTTCAAGACCCAACAAGATAGAGTTCCCATGGATTGCAGATGATATGCTCTATACGGGACATTTTTATTTTGATGAAGAAGAAGTGAAGAAAGCATTTATGGATGTTTATGGCAACAATCCTACTCAGCCAGGAAAGCTAATCATTCAAGTAAGCAAATATAATAACTGGTTCAACATTTATTTGGAAACTGCCAATAAGAAATATAAATTTGAAAAGACAAAGATTCATGTCTTTAAGCAAGGAGTTCATGATTCTGATGACAAGGCGGTTGTAATTTATAATAACCATAGAGAGATAAATTCAAAATATATACATTTTATAGGAGAATAAATATAGTATAAGTTTTGTAAAACAACTTTTATAATGAAGAATCTTTTTTTACTTGCATTTGTAATCTTATTGTCTTGTTCCAATAAAGAGCAAAACTACATCTCCATTGAACAGACAATGTCAGACAATCCAATATCTTTAGCACTTGATAATGATACTGTCAAATATATGGATATCCCTTTAGCTTTCTTAATGAGTAAGACCAGTTCTAAAAGAGTAGTTTTGTCAAGTAGTACATACCTATGTGCCAGCGATTATACGTGTGCACCACACGCTTGGGATTTTAATGGGGCACTATTCTTCAATGTGAACGGAAAGATTGTCCGGACATCTGATATAGAGGGGTTAAGAGAAATGGATAAGCAACAGCGCAAGGTTCTCGTTTATATTCGCTATCAGTGTTTCACACCTGAATTCCAGAAAATTGTAAAAAGTAGTATAAACCTTCCACAGAAGAACGGAATAGTCAAGATAGGGAGTGTGCAAGAACTTAAAAAAAATAATAAGGAACTGATTGAAAATTTACTCAAACATGACAGTATCTGCTTTTCATTTGATTATAAAGACGATTTCAATGAACATTGCGTAGGGTATGTGTATTTGCCTGTAAATGTAAAGTAAGGATCTTCAGAAAAATGGACTGATCAACTAAGCTCTTATATATTATGGCACACGGAGTCACAGAGGCGACGGAGATAACGTTATGTCACGGAGGTGCTGACGGCACAAAGACCGACGGAGGTGTAGCGTACAGCTTCTTGATAACTTTAGATGTAAATACTTTGAACAGAAAGTGTCTAATAGAACTGGCAAACAATCTCCGTCGCTCAATGCACCAACGGTGCCTCCGTGACTTCCATTGCTTTGTTTTAATAATTCTCTGTACTCTCCTTTTCTTTGTGTGACATTACGTCAACGTTCTAAACTTAGGGCGGTAAATCTTATCATTCCAAATTATTGGAGATGTTTTCGCACATTCGCACAATTCAAACACTGAGTGTGAAATATGTTTACAAAGGTAAGAACGTTTTTGCTAAAAATAAGCATAAAAATGCCATCTTTCGCTGTGGCTGTAACTAACGGATAGTCAATAACTTACAAAACAGCGAGGCAAGAGGTGCTTAATAGGGGCTCAAAAGGGCGTTAGTAAGACCTCAAAAGGGCATCTTTTGCAAGCCAATTGGGCGTCTTTTCGAAGCCAATTGGGCATCAATAAGAGTTTAGATGTAGGAAAATTATTTACATTATAGTACATGTAAACAACCTACTCACAAAAGTATATCAGGTAAAGCTATATCGCTTACAAAATGTTAAAACCTTTATATTTTATATCTCTCAGTTGTATATCTGAAATTATCTTCTTACATTTGACATATTAAAGACAGAAGATTAAACATTATTCATGTCTATCTAAGAGTAAAACAACTTGTCATGGACTATTTATAATACGAAAAGTGAGGGTACTATCAGTCTATGTGAGCGTAAGCAATGGAGGGACTGCTCATACAGAATGAAAGAAAAAGCTAATGTCTGTATTGATATATAGAATGCATAACACCAGGCGCTTTTAATTACAAGTTTGTTGTCTATTACCTACGTTATCTCTTACTGGAAGACGAGTTTGATAGACTGTTTGAAGAGGAATAATCTAAATGATAAAAGATGAAGAGTTTCAAAATTAATGCACAAGGAATAGGTGCAGCCATAGGCTTATTGTTGGTAAATGGGATAGTCTATCTGATTTTTCATCGTACACCAGCAAGCGAAGAAGAAATTAACGCATATATTCAGAACTCGGAAGTTGTGGAACTGACAGATTTTACTTTTTTCGATGTGGAAGACATGGTAGTATATGCAAGACAACCTTTGAGACGCAACAATAGTACACTGTATAAAGATATAGCAAAAGTTTATCCGTCTGACAGAAAGAAAAATTTTGTATTAGAGACTTACGATGTCCCCGGCAGAATATCAGTAAATGCAGAACTTTTGCGAAGGAGTCCTAAGATTTATCTTGTTGTTAATAAGGATGATTTGCATAATCCAAAATTAGGAAGTAAGGAAAAGCCTGTTCCTGCATTATTATGGTATACGGATCCAAATTATAAAAATTATGAAGTTTCTGAAGAGAATTATAGACATAGTGTAAAGGAATACCTTACCTATTGCCGAACTGAATAAAGAGAGAGTATAATAATTGGTTAATGGGTAAACTGAAGAGTTAGATAATATAGAAAAGATATATTAAAGCAAAAGAGCTCTATCAACAAAATGAAGACTTTCAAAATTAATGCACAAGGAATAGGTGCAGCCATAGGCTTATTGTTGGTAAATGGGATAGTTTATCTTATTTTTCATCGTACACCAGCAAGCGAGGAAGAGATTAACGCATATATTCAGAACTCGGAAGTTGTGGAACTGACAGATTTTACTTTTTTCGATGTGGAAGACATGGTAAGGTATGCAAGACAACCTTTGAGACGCAACCATAGTACACTGTATAAAGATATAGCAAAAGTTTATTCGTCTGACAGAAAGAAAAATTTTGTATTAGAGACTTACGATGTCCCCGGCAGAATATCAGTAAATGCAGAAATTTTACGAAGTTGTCCTAAGCTTTATCTTGTTGTTAATAAGGATGATTTGCATAATCCAAAATTAGGAAGTAAGGAAAAGCCTGTTCCTGCATTATTGTGGTACACAAGTCCAAATAGTAAGTTTAATCACGTTCCTGAAATAAATTATATACATAGTGTAAAGGAATACCTTACCTATTGCCGAACTGAATAAAGAAAGAGTATAATAATAGGCAAGCGAGGAAGACACGATGAAATTTGCAGGAAAAGGAAAACTGAAGATAGAAATAACGTGTATGAAAGCAAGATATAAGATACTAATAATTTTTCTTCAATTATTTGCATTCTTTAGTTATATAGGCTGCTTTGTTTATCTAACCTATAAGGCTGATAAAGAGTTGATTTTTGTTGATATTCCTGTAAAATACACAAAGGATGACATTACAGGAAAAGAATATGGGATTACAATTACGGGTAGTAGAGGAAACCATACAGTTCGGTTTGAGTCAGAAAGTTTTCCAGACAAAGAGTTTGAAGCAACATATTATATGTCTCTTCCTTATCCACAGCGTTCTTTTAGTAGTATAATAGAATCTCACCCCAAAAACTTGCTATGCTATTTGGAGCCTGATTTTAGGGAGAATCAAGGGAAATACATTCCCTTTGTTTATTCTGGGCAGCGAGAAAAAAGTTCAGTTTATTACTTAAATTTAGTGGCTTATGTGAAAGGTAAATACATTCCTTTATGGGTTTTCTTCACTTTTTTCAACCTCTTAATGTGCATTTACACTGAGAAAATAAAAACAAACATATTGATTGTGGTGATGCTTTTAAATGGCGTGTTTAGCGTCCTTACATAAATAAAAAGAAAAACTTATGAAAAAAAACCTATTAGCTATATTATCCCTGCTGATCATATGTGGGCTATTTGCTTACTTTGCCTATGTTGGTGGTGCATTTCTTCGATTGACTCCTGTTACTGGAAAACAGTTTGAACAGGCTGCTCTTACCTTAGGATTTACAAAGGCAGCGGTTGATAAGAGTGCAATATCTGACAAGACAGGAATAGCCAATATTACCGTTATGATGAAAAGTGTCAAGGACGACCTGCATAATGTAATGATTGATATCCCTCTGGAGTTCTATGAGTTTAAGGATGAGGAGAAAGCATCTAAATACTATGAGTATGTTGCTGGAGCACTGCAAAGAAATATTAAAGAAGATGTTGCCGTGGTCAAAGTTAATAAAGTCTTTGGCAATGCTGATGTATACAAGAATTATAACTATTTCAATCCCAGTTTTGTAATTATTCGTGCAGGCTCCACTTTGCTGGTAACGAAGTTCTACTGTAATGCTGATTCTGAAAAGCAAGTAGAGCTACTTCTTGACAAAATAAAATATAATTTTAATTATTCCAGATAGGATGGTAGATATTTCATCAGCTTATAATATAGCCTTAGAAACTGATAGCTTTAAAGTGCATAATGACTTTCTTAATATCTTGTTGGAAGACCACTCTGTAATGGGAATGGAGCGTCATTATGTTTACTTTAATGAGTCTAATAACAGTGATTTGAAAAGAATCTTAGGTAATGGATTTTTAAAAAGAGGAGACGAGGGAGTATCTTTCTTATTAAAAAAGTTAAATAGTGAAATCGATAATCTTATTAAATCCAACGTCATTCACATCATAGGACTGACACATGACAAGAGGTATTTACCCTCAATTATCCCTTTTCTTAAAAATGAAGATCAGGAAGTAAGATACAAGGCTATTATTGTATGTGGCTGGTTAGGCGAGACAGAAACAATTAATCTTCTTAAAGCACATTATCAGACTGAACAAGTTTGCATCTTAAGGGGATTCACGATATCTGCTATGCGTCAGATATTCTTCAGAAATAAGGAGACAAAGAATGAGATAGTTAAATTTATCTACGCTAATCTACCACAAGAAATAGATGAAGAAATTATTGCCATTATGATCGTAGTTCTCCAGGATCTTACAAGAAGCAAGTATGGACTTAAAGAAGACCCATACTCTGGTGAAATCTCTGGTGATATTGCTAAGGCTAAGTGTAAGGTATTTAAACACATAGATGTTTGATAAATTATATGGAGAGTTGATAAACAAAACCGTCTTTCAGCCTTTATAATAAAGAAGAAAGAATATTTTTTGAGCCAAGAAATTATACTTCTGTAGAAATCAAAATAAAATACTCCTCAGAAAGTGAGCTATGAAGAAGATATTCAATATAAAGGTATCGATTTGGTCGAAATGGAGAGTAATATTTATCTTCATTATTGTGTCAGGTTTATGCACATGTGTGTATAATTGTGTTTTTACAGGTAGACCAAACTCATACCACATAGTGAAAGTGCTTGGAGGACTAATCGTAATGTTATTTATATTAATATATCGAAAACTCCTTTACCCCCTTAAAAATAGAAAAAATAGAAATTGATGATTTCCATATATCTTTTTACAAAAACAACATACTGATTTATGAAAATTCAAAAGATAAGTTATGCTATGTAAGAATCATAAAAAACAATAGAAATGAAATAGTAGAAGTAAAACTCTATTTTGATGATAGAAATATTGTTTTGTATTCTCCTATAACGATAAAGCAGGGAGATAAAAGCATTGATAGAGTAGAAGATGTATTTCATTATCTTGTTAAATGTTATAATCTTAAACGGAAGAAGGTCTATGGCAGAGTACTTGGATTTGGAAAGAAATATGAAAATCACCTTATCAATGAATATTGGAATGAGGGTTCTTTCGAAACGTAGAGTGGTAAACTGAAGAGTTTGCATAATAAGGCACACTGATCCGAGAGGACAAATAAAATTGTCAAACAACCTCCTCCACACACCGACGGCTGCTCTGTGTCTTCTATTGCTTCTTTTTTAATAATCCTCTGCTTTCTATATCAAAGCTATTTTATTCGAAAAAAGAATTCCTGTCACTTCTGTCATTGGAAACAGACGTATAACAGTCTGACTTATAATATATTTATACGAATTGTTAAAAGTGACAGCTAAATGAAATCAAAACTATTATAGTAATTTGGTTATATTTGTGCAATAGAAAATCATTTAAAGATAATATAATCAAGGAATATGCGTTAGAAGAATAATAGAGTTTATTGAACTTGCCCTTTAATGAGGTTAGGTAATATCATAAATTAAAGTTCTAAGATGATAAACAACTTTGTTTCGGATGATATAAATATAGTGTTTGATGGGAAGTAGCAAAGGAAATTGGGGAAGATATGGATTACAAGCATTTGGAATTTCAGTGCTTGGACCACTCTTGTTTTATCTTATTAATCCTATCATTGAACATTTTAAGGGTAATCGTGATGCTGTCGCATATACAAAGACATACGTAAGTCAGTGGGATAGTATCAGACTTGTATTACCAGACAATCTGTTTGATCAAACATTACAAGGAGGAACTAATCACAGTAAAACTCTTATACTAAATAAGAAAAAGAAAATAAGAATATCAGCTGGTATAAAAAAATACTATATTCCACAATATAGAAAGTACTTTGAGTTAATATGGATACGTGGAATTGATGAAATTGTTGGACTTTACAATCGCCATCATGATGCAGCTGGTGTTCAAAATAGCTTAATGCGTCCAAACATGGTGCTATCAGTCTATGTCAATCGTAAACAATGGAAGGATAAATCATACGGAACAAAAGAAAAGCCAATGCCAGTCTTTCTACATAGAATTATCTCTGGAGATGATATAGAAGAGCGGAATAAGAATGCGTTAAGGCAAGATAGTCTTTTCCCTGGAGAAATTATGGTATATTTTTATCTCCCACCTAAGGCTGTTCAACGTATGCGTAACACACCAGACTCTGTTAACTATAAGTTTGCAGAGTATTACTTGCGTTATCTCTTACCCGAAGACGAGTTTGAAAGATTGTTTGAAGAAGAATAATCTAAGAGTTCATTATGATGGGAAGTAGTAAAGGTAATTGGGGAAGATATAGTCTACAAGCATTTGGAATTTCAGTGCTTGGACCACTTTTGTTTTATCTTATTAATCCTATCATTGAACATTTTAAGGGAAACCGTGATGCTGTAGCATATACAAGGACATACGTAAGTCAATGGGACAGTATAAAAATCACTCTGCCAAACAATCTCTTCGAACAGATGATGCAAGAAGGATCTATTCGAGTAAAAACACTTGCTTCTGATAGCAAAGGTAAACATCGAATAGTAGCGGATAATAAGATTTTTTATATATCTCAATATAAGAAGTATTTTGAATTAATTTGGATAAATGGAGTAGATGAAATTGTTGGACTTTACAATCGTCATCATGATGCAGCTGGTGTTCAAAATGGCTTAATGCGTGCAGGCATGGTGCTATCAGTCTATGTCAATCGTAAACAATGGAAGGATACATCATACGGAACAAAAGAAAAGCCTATGCCAGTCTTTCTACATAGAATTATCTCTGGTGATGGTATAGAAGAGCGGAATAAGAATGCGTTAAGGAAAGATAGACGTTTTCCTGGAGAAATTATGATAGATTTCTATCTCCCCCCCAAGGCTGTCCAACGTATGCGCAACACGCCAGATTCTGTTAACTATAAGTTTGCAGAGTATTACCTGCGTTACCTCCTACCCGAAGACGAGTTTGAAAGACTGTTTGAAGAAAAATAATCTAAAGGGTCATTATGATGGGAAGTAGCAAAGGAAATTGGGGAAGATACGGATTACAAGCATTTGGAATTTCAGTGCTTGGCCCCCTCTTGTTTTATCTTATTAATCCTATCATTGAGCATTTTAAGGGAAATCGTGATGCTGTTGCATATACAAAGACATACGTAGGTCAGTGGGATAGTATTAGACTCGTTTTACCAGAAAACCTATTTGATCAAACCTTGCAAGGAGAAGGGACAAGTTATGTCCAAGTAATAAAATATGATAAAAAACAAAGTCAGAGAATATATGCCAGCAATAAAAGATATTATATTCCTCAGTATAAAAAGAATTTTGAATTGATATGGATTATTGGTGTAGATGAGTTTGTAGGTCATTATAACCGTCGTTATGATGCAGCAGGTATTCAAAATGGCTTAATGTTCCCAGGTATGATATTATCTGTCTATGTCAATCGCAAACAATGGAAGGATAAATCATACGGAACAAAAGAAAAGCCTATGCCAGTCTTTCTACATCGAATTATCTCTGGAGATAATATAGAAGAGCGAAATAAATTTGCGCTTTGGAGAGATAGTCTTCAACCAGGTGGAGACTTTGTTGATAGTTATCTCCCACCCAAGGCTGTCCAACGTATGCGTAACACGCCAGATTCTGTTAACTATAAGTTTGCAGAGTATTACCTGCGTTATCTCCTACCTGAAGACGAGTTTGAAAGATTGTTTGAAGAGGAATAATTATGCTTCCGCAAATTATTTATACACTTATTCAATTCTTGGCAAATGTGCTTCCGCCTAACAAAAGAGAAGAAAATAGGAAATACCTATGGAAATGAATTATATAAAATATTATGTTTCATTACAGTATGAAGAAACAGATCTTTAATTTCTATGCCACCCCCTTGAACATATGGTCCATAGTAGGCTTTATGTTTCTTGCAATGATTTGTAGTGGAATCATTTACGAAGTTTTCTTTGCTCCTGCATATGGAATAGAATCAACATTACGTTTTATTAGTATCACAGGATTGGTGACAGGGGGTATCTTCCTTTTTTTAATCATTGCAACCATTCGAAAGAAAAGCATTGAGGTAACTGACGATAATCTATTTAAGTATTATTCGGGAGGAAAGTTAATATATACAAACACCATGAATAATCTGTATTATATTGAGGCTGTGGATATAAGCAGAGGAATAATTGGAGAAATGGCCTTCTGTTTTAATGATAAGAAAATCAGAATCAGTATGCCCTCCCATCTACCCCATTTCTATGAACCAGGAAAATATGAATGGATATTTTCATACTTTGTTAAAAGTCTAAATCTTAAGAAAATGCATCATCATACGCTATTTGGAAAGTCTAAATATGTCTTTGCCTATTGGAACCCTGTGAGAAATGCAAATTATGAAATATATAGCAAGTCAAGAGGACAACGATTCCTTTAAAAAGGGGAATGGATATCCTTGTTTAATAGAATCTCTATCGTGACAATGAAAAAACTATTTAAGGATAATGACCTGTCTGGGTTAAACCAACTAATGTAAGTTTATACATAGAGAAAAATAGTAGATAGCTATAATATAAAAACAAATAACTACATTTGTATTTGTATACTACGATTAACATAGTATACAGTAAACCATGGTTTAGGAAAGAACTACTGATAGCTTCTATTAAAAAAATAAATATTAAGAGTAATGAGCGAGTTGATATTGCAAAACAATAATTATTTAAAAGGCTGAATTGTTATCATTATTGGTCTTATCCTTAACGCATTGACTTTAGTTTCATGTAACAAAATAAACAATATGTTTAAGGGAAACAATACAAAATTCCACTGGACACCAACAGTAGCAGCACCTCGTAATTATCCTGTAGAAACTGGATATGCAGTGTTTATCTATGGGGATAAGGATGTGGGATATCCTGTGATGGAAACTCGTTTCGCAAGAGGTATAGGCGATCCACTGAGTGCAGAAGACTTTGATGCCCCAGGAAGTGTATATGAACTTCCTAAAAGAATCAGAGTTTTATGGCTCTCTATAACTGAACAGAAATACTACAAGGCTGATATAGAGATACCTGCCGAAGTACAGGACTCTATGCTTCATCTCTTTCAGAAAGGTTTCTATTATCCTATAGATAAGACTTCAGAGGAATATAATACCATCGTTCTTACCTTATTGCCAGGAGGGAAAATGTGGCTGACCGTTGCTGGTGCCGGAAAACGAACACTTGTCTGTGATAACCTTAAAGCAACAGAGACACATGTAGACTTTAAGGATTTCAACAAAGAAGCATACGAATGCTTTTCTACAATGCAGAAATATTGCGCTGCAGCCTTAGGTGATTATGATGGAGTCAAGGAGAATTTAGAAGAAGTGGGTATCCCCTTTGACTTATGGGATGTATATAAAGAACGTTTCAACTATACAATAAAGATTGACTTTGAAAATAATAAAACCAAGTTAGACTCAGCATATACAAGTTATGAATTCACAAATACCGACTTCCTTTATGATGGGGATAAGTCACCACTTACAATGAAAGCTCGCCCATTCCATATTGGTTTTATATGGCTCGTAGATCATTATAAATATACAGGAGAGTTTTATTTTGATGAAGAAGAAGTAATCAACGTTTTTCGTGAAGCTTTCAATCACGGAAAACGTAAGGAGAAAGGCGTACTACATATCCATGTCAGTAAATATAATAATAAGTTTGATATTTATTTATTGGTGGATGGGAAACAGTATCCATTGACTAAAACTATGATTCATGTTTTCCGTGAAACACCAGAACATAAGAAAGAGGAAGAAGTACCTTTCTATAATAATCACGAGGATATCTATTCGGGAGATATTCATTATATAGGAGGATAAAACAAGCATGATAGATTTACAAGAAAGTTACAACAGAAATAGAACCACGGGACGTTATCTTAGCAACAACCATTACAGTAACAGTTTTCTTTAATGAAACGTTCAATAGCTAAGAACAAAATGTCGATTGATTAAATAAAGCAAGTATAGCATTCAAATGCTATATATAAAAAGTAAGATTAATATAGCCAAAGAATATGAAGAAGAATTATCCGATATTATTTATTTTGGTCTTTTGCATAACAACACTGTCATGCAAGGGCTTACCAAACGGAAAGAATGATATGAGAACAAAGTTTAGTTGGGATTTTTATGGTTCTTCCGTTAAATGCGTAGACAGGTTAATAGAATGAGATTCATCCGCATACATGGTATGATTACCTCTAATTAGATGGTTTTATAAAGGGGGATAAACTACATGATAAATGTAATTAGGTGCGATGTCTATCTGCCTTCTACAAACAACGTATTCCCTTATTAATAAAAAATGTAAACTATTTTCACGCCCTTCAAAACTAATACATGCTCTTTTGGCTTCTAAAAGACGCCTAATTGCCTTGCAATAGGTGCCCTTTAAGAGCCTTACTAACGCCCTTTTGAAATCCAATTAAGCACCTTTTATTTTGCTGCTTTATAACTAATTGATTTCCTGTTGGTTACAAATTTGTTTCGTATATGTGTTTTTACCGTTAGTTATAGATGTTTTCTTTGAAATTATGTAATTATTTTTCAAACCCTTGTCTACAGAATTTGAAGTCATAAATGAAAAGGTTTTCAATGTCAGAGGATGATAATAGGACAGATAGTTGATTGTCTTAGCTATGTTTTTGTTTAATGAGAAGCTTCGGCCCTTCCTTTTAAAGCAATACGAAAAGCGTCCACACATTTAATGAAAGAATCAAAAAAATCTAAGGATTTCAGATATTTTTATATCTTTGCAGTATATTATTCAAAGTTATTAGAGGCTTGTTAAAATAGCTCTCGCATATCAACTTTAAGCCATAAATATATTAAGGAACCGAAAATAATTGTCTTATGAAGAAAATATATCTTTTACTGCTTATTCTAAATGTAGTATTAATGAATGGATGCAAGGAACAGGCTCCAAAGCAGAGCTCAAAACAGCAGGTTCATCAAGAAAGAACGGTAAAGAGTGAGGTAGACTTGATAAAGAAGTATGACCACGAAATCAGAGACTACTATAGAGAAATATATGATATAGGCTTGGATGGGATAATAGCCATGTCAAACAAAGACCAAGTAAAGTATACTGACATTGCGGTTGAACTGATGTGTCATGCACTCTATCGGTATGGATTCAAGTCGGTAGATAGTATTACAGCTGCGAATGCAATAAGGAAGTATTATGGTGTGGATATTAACAGGACTACCTCCTTGTCGAAGAATGGCTTTCATAAGTTCGTCTTCTCGGGTGGTGATGCGAAGGAACGTGCACGGCAGAGCAAGATGCTTTCAGACGGATATACCTTTTTTAATAATACAATATTCATTCCAAAAGATAACTTGCTGCTATATGCTCCTGTGATTGACAACGTCGTAGAGCTTAAAGGGTACCTTTATGAGGACGAGGTTCCAGACAGTGTCTTTAAGAAAGGCAGAATTACTTACTCATTAGAGAAGAGTATTTTTTATGTCAACCAGTTTATCTTTCACGACAGCAAGGCTGCCCTCACTTGGCTTATGAATAATAACCGGAGCTTCCTTCGTGACCTGTTCCTGAAATACGGCTATGACAAGTCTGATGTGATCAATAAGATGATGATAGATGAAGTGAAAGAGGAAGGAGAACTCCCTATAGGGAAAGATTACAAGGAACTCTTTGTTTCAAAAGGTGCGGATGGGCGACTTCTCATTCATCAAGGGCTGGACTTTATTTCATACATCAAGAAGAATAATTACTTCCACCTGAAGGACTTCGATAAGATAATACAAATTCAATATGACCGGTATCAGGAAGGAGTTGAAATCGAAAGTCATCGTATGTCTGGCGAGTAGTATAACATTGTGCTATTCCTTGACATTATGAGGATGGCGTATATATCATAATTCTATTCAAAACATCAAAAAAAGATATGAAACGATTCTTGTTTATAAGCTCTTTATTACTATGCCTTCTTACTTTTACACAGTGTAAACCAAATTCTTCTAAGGATAATACCCTTGCTGTAAAGAAACTAATGAACAACGAGAATAAGAAAAAGCATGAGATAGATTCCTTAAAATATTGGGGAGTTGATAAAGATAAGCTGTTGAAGCATTTAAAACTTCAAGAACTTGCGTGGTATGGTGGCGATTTTCGAGATGATCAATCAAAACCAAGATATATGCCGACACAGGAGGATTTTCTCTTGACAATACCTTTAGTGGAGCATTATTTATATACTCATGGCTTTAAGAAGCCTTCAAAAGAACTATTTGAAAAAAGAATCAAACAAGTTTTTGGAAAAGACCTTGGAGCGAATACGAAGTCAACATTCATAAACCTCAGTAATGAAAAGAGCTTCGATTTTGCCTCTTCCTTCTTTGCCATCAAAGATAAAGGTTTCATAACCTATAATTGGCTTCTCAGAGATTTGATATCTGTCAATGGGAACACGATTAAATTCAAGAGTACGGCTTTAAAACAAATCTTGTTATTAAACAAGTTCTTGATTTATAATGATACAGGTGCGTTGAAGCAATTAGAACTGTATCAAGGTGAGGGAGAAATTGATGACATTGGCGATTATTACGACAGTAACCGAATGTTAGGTGATTTATTAAAAGAATATTCTTATTATGGAAGTCCTGAATTAAATCAATGGTTCTTTAATGCGGAAAGGGAAAATCCTTTTGCTTTCCTTTGTTATATATTTGATAAAGGAAAAGGGAATAACCTTATTGTGCATCCAGAACTGATAGAGACTATCGAGAAGAACACCACAGGCAAGAATAGTTCTTATTACAATTATAAGTTCTTAATATATGTGTATCAGGTGTTACAAGACGAAGATGGTATGAATGATGCACATTTTAATCTGGAACAAAAAGCACGTATGTTTTGTTATCTTGCAAATTCTGAATATAAGATGCGCAACAAATATGCCGATTATATCCCATCAACTGATTGGATTCGAACCTCTATGACCTATGTAATAATGACCAACTGCGAGAAAGTCTATCAGTATGCACGTGCACACAAGTTCTTTGGTATCAGTAGTCCTGAAATGATGGATAAAATAGAAAGGGAGGGATTAGACTTGAATCCTCCTGGGGGTGACGAATGACAGATTAGGGTCATAAGTGACAAAATTCTACTATACGGTTATAAGAAACAACTTTTATACTTTTGCAGTACATTACTCAAAGAAATAAAGATATGAAAAAAATATTAGGCTTAGTTTCTTTATTTGCACTGACAATTATGTTTGTTCAGTGTACAGGAAATTCGAAACGTGCGAATATTGTTGTTATGGAATCGCATAAAACAACACATATGCACTATGATAGTATAATCAGTATGGAAAGATTAAAAGAAATAGGCATTGACAGAAATACCTTGCTAAAACATATAGAATTACAGGAGAATGCATGGAATGGAGGTGATTTCCGCGACGACCAATCTATACCGCAATATATGCCTACAGAGACAGACTTTCAGTTGACTATTCCTTTGGTAAAATACTATCTTGAAACCCATGGCTACAAGCGACCTTCTACAGAGTTATTTCAAGAAAGAATTAAGTATGTTTTTGGATATCAGTTGAAAATGGATAAGACAAAAGGCTATGAGGGAATTGGGACTGATGGTGACTTCGACTTTACCTTGCCCTATTATGCGATATATAAGAATAGGTTCATAACTTACAACTGGTTACTTCGTGACCTATTGTCCGTAGAGGGAGACAAGATAAAATTGAAATCACAGGTCTTTCAGCAAATTAAAGCACTAAACAACTTCATTTTTTATAATGATGTAAATGCTTTTAAACTCTTGGAGAACTTACAATTCCAAGGAGATGATGATGGTCTTGGAACATTTTATAATGGAGAAAACATATTAGAAGACTTGTTTGCCTCTTACAACTATTATAAAAGTCCCATGCTAAATCAATGGTATTTTCTCAAGTATAAAGATGAGCCTTATGATTTTGTAAACAGAATATTTGATAAAGCTCCCAATAATAATATAATTGTACATACATTATTGATAGAGACAATAGAAAAAAACACTACGGGTACTAAGCATGACTATTATGATGACAACTTTGCCAATTACGTATATGACCTTATACGAGATGAAAATGGCATGAATAGTAAGCACTTTACTATTGAACAGAAAGCCAGAATTTTTTGTTATTTCGCAAACTCTGAATATAAGATGCGTGAGAAGTATCGACAGTATATCACGTCAAACGTATGGGATCCTATGCCTTGGACTTGCCTAATAATGCTTCGCTGTAAAGAGATTTATCAATATGCGCGTACGCATAAATACTTTGGTATCAGTAGTCCTAAAATGATGGAAGAATTGGAACATGAAGGGCTTTCAGACGAATCAAACGGACCTGACCCAGAGTAAATCGTGAGAGGGAGCTTAGAAGGTTTAAAGCCAAGGTTCAATTAGCAAAAAGAAGGGGTCTTTAGGATTTTGGAGTGATAATGTTTAATGTCTGATTATCAATAACTTTTATATCCCCTTGGCTTACTGATATTACAGAATACAAAGTACTAATTTAATGGTTACGAAAGTTGTTGTTGTATCACATGGATTATACACACTACAAAACGCTTATAATGAACAGTTTACGAACTTCCTTTACTAACAAGTGGTATAAAGGACATCACAACATCACTCTAAATTCCAGAAGAGCCATTTTATACCTTTGCGGTTCACTATTCAAAACATCAAAGCTTGTCTTTATCAGAACAAATGCTTTGTCCAAAGACTCATAAGAATGAAGGCTAATATGGAATGTATGTACTCTGATGATATGTATTGCTATGATGCGCTATATATGGCAGTAGATAATGGGAATGCCGAGTTGGTAAAGTTATTTCTGTCATTAGGAGCCAACGCTAACGTGGCTTATAATGAAGATGGACTTTGCCCTTTGGTGATGAGCTGTAGTATGAACAGTTATCCAGTTACTTGCCTTCTTTTACAATATGGAGCAAAGGCAAATGGCTTGGGTAACCTTGGTGGAGACTATATAACTTATCCTCTGATGGTTGCTGTGGACAAGAATAATATAAATATGGTGAAAGTCTTATTGAAGTATGGAGCAAAGACAAAGGTGAAGGATAGAAGCAGAATGCCCCCCTTTCCATTGCTCGTCGTCATAAGAATGATGAAATGATAAAACTATTGGAAAAGTCGCGATAGATTGTAATAGGTCTGATTCGGCAATAAAGAGATAATCTGAAATCTTATAGAATATTGGTATGAAGAAGGTTTGTTTTTTACTGCTTATTCTAAACATTGTAGTGTTGATTGGTTGCACAGAACAGCCCCCGAAGCAGCTCCCAAAACTTCAGGGCCATCAAAAAAAGGCTATGAAAACTGAGGTTGACTTGATAAAGAAGTATGACCACGAAATCAGAGACTACTATAGAGAACTTGCGGAAGTAGGACTTGATGGCGTTACGGTAATGCCTATAGACAAACAAGTAGAGTATACAGATTTGGCTATAGAACTTATTTATGATGCGCTCAAAAGAATGGGATACCAGTCTGTCAACGATGTTGAAGCACGAAAGGCTATCAAAAAATATTATAACATTGATATCTCTGAAAATAACATCTATTTGGCAGGGAACAAACTTCGTAGATATGTATTCAAAGACACTGTTGAGCTTCAAGGATTTGACAATGAAGATGCCGACGATGATATAGTTGAGAAAGGGAAACTTTACTATTCGATAGATACAGCCTATTTTTACAGAAACCAGTTCATCTTCCACGACAGCAAGGCAGCACTCACATGGCTTATGAATAATAACCGGAGCTTCCTTCGGGACCTGTTCCTGGAATACGGCTACGACAAGTCTGATGTAATCAACAAGATGATGATAGACGAAGTGAAAGAGGAAGGAGAACTCCCTATAGGGAAAGATTACAAGGAACTCTTTGTTTCAAAAGGTGCGGATGGGCGACTTCTCATTCATCAAGGGCTG
>QWCC01000285.1_pt1 | contig 16999 bp, 9 predicted proteins | sample 1972491 | NCBI WGS metagenome assembly QWCC01 (sample SAMN09866718, study PRJNA288562) | Human oral metagenome isolate term5_saliva, whole genome shotgun sequencing... | isolation source: mouth | host: Homo sapiens | place: USA: California
GTCACTGTGATGGGTCACGTTGACCACGGTAAGACTTCGCTCCTCGACCACATCCGCAACGCCAACGTGATTGCCGGTGAAGCCGGTGGTATCACCCAGCACATCGGTGCTTACAACGTGAAGCTGAAGAATGGTCGTGAGATTACTTTCCTCGACACTCCTGGTCACGAAGCCTTCACGGCTATGCGTGCTCGTGGTGCGCAGGTCACCGACATCGCCATCATCATCATTGCTGCCGACGACAACGTGATGCCACAGACCAAGGAAGCCATCAATCACGCTGTGGCTGCTGGTGTGCCCATCGTCTTTGCCATCAACAAAATCGACAAACCCGGTGCTAACCCCGATGCCATCAAGACTACGTTGGCGTCTATGAACTTCCTCGTGGAGGAATGGGGCGGTAAGTACCAATCGCAAGACATCTCTGCGAAGTCGGGCATCGGCATCTACGAACTCCTCGAAAAGGTGCTCCTCGAAGCTGATCTTCTCGAACTCAAAGCGAACCCCAACCGCCGCGCTGTGGGTACGGTCATCGAAAGTTCGCTCGACAAGGGTCGTGGCTACGTGTCTACTGTCCTCGTGAGCAACGGTACGCTCCGTCAGGGCGACATCCTCGTGGCTGGTACGCACAACGGTCGTGTGAAGGCCTTGTTCAACGAACGCGGTGTGCGCGTGGAAGAGGTGCTTCCTGCTCACGCTGCCACAGTGCTTGGTTTCAACGGTGCTCCTCAGGCTGGCGACCAATTTAACGTGATGGAAACTGAACAAGAGGCGCGCGAAATTGCCAACAAACGTCTGCAATTGCAACGCGAACAAAACCTCCGCACGTCTAAGATGCTCACCCTCGATGAGATTGGCCGTCGCTTGAAACTCGGTGACTACCAAGAACTCAACATCGTGGTGAAGGGTGACGTGGACGGTTCTGTGCAGGCTTTGAGCGATTCGTTCATCAAACTCTCCACAGAGTCTATTGCCATCAACGTGATTCACAAGGGTGTGGGACAAATTTCTGAAAATGACGTCACCCTCGCTGCAGCTTCTAAGGCTGTTATCGTGGGCTTCCAAGTGCGTCCTTCGGCTGGTGCGCGTCGCCTTGCTGAGAAGGAGGGTGTCGACATCCGTCTTTACTCTATCATCTACGATGCTATCGAAGAGGTGAAGGAGGCTATGGAAGGTATGCTCAAGCCTATTGTGAAGGAAGAAATCACCGCTATGGTGGAAGTTCGTCAAGTGTTCCACATCTCGAAGGTGGGCTACATTGCCGGTGCCTATGTGGTGGACGGCAAGGTGTCACGCTCCAACAAGGCGCGTCTCATCCGCGATGGCGTGGTGGTCTTCACTGGCGAAATCGCTGCCCTCAAACGCTTCAAAGACGATGTCAAGGAAGTTACTACAAACTTTGAGTGCGGTATCTCGCTCCAAGGTTGCAACGACATCAAGGAGGGTGATATGATCGAAACCTTCCAAGAAGTTGAAGTGAAACAAAAACTCAACAGTTAGACGTTAGACGTTAGAAATTAGACGTTAGAGGGTCGCAGACCCATTCTGCTCGCCACTCCGTGGCTCGGGCTAACGCAATAACAATGCTAGAGAGGCTAGAGCATATCTAGCCTCTCTAGTTTATCTAGAAGCTCTAGAGAAACTAGAACCCCTAGAAAAACTAGAAGAGCTAGAAGAACCGAGCCCCGCTTGTCGGGGCGAGCATAAAAGGGTCTATGACCCCTAGAACCCCTAGAAAAAACAAAAACAAATGCATAAACATCTTCTCACCATTGCAGCCGCAGCGCTGCTTCTTATGGGCGTCAGCTCCTGCGCTTCGCTCAACAATGCCAGCAAATCCGCCACAGCACAATCCACAGGTGGCAACATCTTCGACAACCTCCTCGGTTCGTTGCTCAACAGCCAACCCATCACAGAGCGTGAACTCGTGGGTCGTTGGAACTACACCGGCGTGAAAACTGTTTTTGAAAGTCCCAACTACCTCGCACAAGCAGGTGGTGCAGCAGCGGCTGGCATCATCGAAGGCAAACTCGATGAGAACCTCACGCGTTTTGGACTCAAAAAAGGAGCAACCACATTTACGTTCAAAGCCGACCACACCTTTGAAGCCAATCTCAACGGTATGCCTTTGAGTGGAACATATACGCTCGATGCCAACAAGAAGGTGCTCCACCTCTCCTTCCTCGGCGGGCTTTTCAAGTTCGAACCTCAAGTAGCACGCACTACTTCGGGCGTGAGCATCTTGTTTGACAACGACAAACTCCTCTCTCTCCTCACCACTGCAAGCAAAATCGCAGGTGCCGTGGCCGACTCCCGTTTGTCTTACGTGAGTTCTTTGCTCACCCACTACAAAGGTCTCAAACTCGGGCTTAGACTACAAAAATAGACGTTAGAGGGTCGCAGACCCTTTTATGCTCGCCACGACAAGCGTGGCTCGGTTCTTCTGAGGGCTAGTCCCTTTTTAGACGTTAGAACCTTTCAACAATGGACATCCTTTTGCAACAGCCCTCTAAAAAATATATTTCTCTATAATAATATCCCCACTCATCTTTGCAGGTGAGTGGGGATTTGTAGTTACTAGAGGGTAGACTTTAGAACTTCACCATCAGCCCCATAGTAGGCACCATCGTGCCGGCCATACTGGGGATTTCGCGCAACACATATCTAGAGGGATTAGAAGGCTCCGTCGCAGGTTGACCTTGCACATCGAGGTTAGTGTAGATCGGTTCCATAGGATACTCAGCCTTGTAGACGTTCTGCACATCCAAATAAAGATTGAGCACCCACTTAGGGAAATAGAATTCGCGGTCTATGCGCACATCCAGTTGGTGGGCTGACGGCAGGCGGAGAGAGTTGAACCGTGAATAGTCCATATACGCCATATTGCGGATGTCCCAAGCAGCCTTTTGCGAAGAGAGCGCGTAGTCGATGGGACTATAGGGCGCACCACCCAACCAACGCCAACGGGCTGCAAAATTCCAATTCCTGCCGAGGGGACAACTGGCGATGACGTTCAGAATGTGGCGCGTGTCCCACGAAGAGGGCTGATACTGCCCTGCGCGGTTGGTAAACTCACTGCGGAAGAGCGTGTAGGTGGCAGAGAGCATCGCCCCTTGTGGCAGTTGCCAGCGCGCCACCGTCTCCACACCATAGGCACGACCTAAGCCCGAAGCCGTCACTGCCTCATCTCCCACAGCACCAAATCCCGCACCCTTGCTCGCCAGACTCACATCTTCTGCAAGAGAAACGGGATAATGCTCATAGGTCTTGTAGAAAGCCTCGGCAACAAGCGACACGCCCTCTATGGGACGATGTCTCACACCCACCACCAGATGATTGGATATGATGTATTTCAACGCATCGCGGTTCGCCAACTCCCCCTCGGCATTACGATAACCCAAAGTGGTGTAGGAGGGCAATTTGGCATATCGCCCCACATTGGCACTCACATCGGTGCGATCGCTCAGCGCATAGGTGATGGAGAGGCGAGGCGACAACTGCGGCAAGGGGTTGCGCATAGCAGTATTGTAGTTGTTGCCTGCCACACTCAAGCCAAAGGAGAGCTTTAACTGCTGATTCCACCACTCTTTGGAGGCTTGCCCGAAAGCGGTGTAAGACAAGAAGTCAAGGCTGCTCTCATAGTTGTCGAGAGTGGGCACCCCTGCGATGATGCGGCGACGAGCAGTGCGATTGAAATAGTGCGCATGCTGCACGCCAGCTCCGACATGGAGTTTGAAGGGCAATTCCCAGAAGGTGCGCTCGAAGCGGAGTTTATTTTCCGACTCTTGCGACTGATAGTCGAAGATTTTGGGCATTTGTTCCTGATTGCCCACGTGCTTATAACTGCCATTGTCGAGCATATTGCGACTCAGCACCCAGCGGTCGGTGTGCTTCTCGCCCAGCACCTTGTAGACGGCTCCCACGGTGTAGTGCCATTGGTCATAGACGGGGAGCGTGTTGAGCACGAATCGACTGAATTCGCTGGCGTTGGCTCTCAAGTTGGTGTTCAGGCGCACCTTGTCGATAGAGCCCAGTCCGATGATGGAGAGGTTGCGCCGCTCGCTGATGCGATAATCATATTTGAGTTGAAAATCATTGTAGGTGGGCAGGAAGGGAAGTTTTAGCCACTTGAAGAGCATCTGCTTATAGGACTGCCGGGCAGAAAAGATGAAGGTGGAACGCGAATTGACAGGTCCATCGAGGGTGAGCGAGGCATCCGATGCTCCCAGAGAGAGCTTGGTATGGAGGCGATCTCGGCTGCCGTCTTTCATACGGATGTCCATCACCGAACTCAAGGCGTTGGGACGATTGGCAGGAAAGGCTCCGGTGTAGAAGTCCACGGCACTGACAAAATCGGGATTGAGGATGCCCACCGCTCCGCCTGCTGCTCCTTGCGTGGTGAAGTGGTTGATGACGGGCAATTCAATGCCATCGAGGTAAAACACGTTTTCGGCTGGTCCTCCGCCTCGCACCAAAAGATCGTTGCGGTTGGCAGCGGTGGCAGCCACACCAGGGAGGGTCTGCACAAGTTTCGACACGTCACGGTTCACACCAGCACTCTTTTCGATCTGCCGCACTTCGAGGGTTTGCACGGATAGCGGACTCTCAGCGCGGGTTTCCTCGGTGCGCGGTCTGACGATGGCTTCGGCGAGCGACACCTCGCTTTCGTTCATCGCCACATCGACGAAGGTGGTTTGGTTGCCCATCACCTGCAACTCTTCGGTGCGTTTCTTTTCGTAGCCCAAAAAGCTCACGGTAATATGGTAAAATCCAGGTTTCACCTGCTTAATCACATAGTTGCCCACGGAGTCGGTGACGGTGGCTGCCGCTTGGTTTTCGAGTTGCACGACAGCTCCTATGAGGGGTTCGTTGTTGCGCACATTAACCACGCGGCCTTTCACCACTCCACGTTGTGCCATCAGAGGGAAAAACACCCCTGAGCACAGGAGAAAAATAATAATTCTCAAATACATAAGTCTAGGTTTAGAGGGTCGCAGACCCTTTCTGCTCGCCACTTCGTGGCTCGGGCACTGCTTATACGTTAGACGTGAGAAAGTAAACTTTAGAGTCCTGCGGAGAATCGTCCAACCGCGCCAGCCCGAGGCGAGCGGAACGCAGTGCAGACGAAGCAGAGCATAAAAGGGTCTGCGACCTCTATTGTATCAACAGCACAATCATTTTGAGGGCAAAATCGAAAAACACCATTTTAGCGTTCACATTTTGCGCGATGTCGCGGCGAGCAAGAGCTAGTTCGTCGGAGATGCCCAGCACATTGCGCTCATTGATGAAAGGCGAAAAACGTACCGAAAACTCCTCCTCCGCGCGCGTCATATAGTTCAATTCAGGGCGGTGGAAATTCATAATAAAATTCTCACGCACCATACGCAGCGCATAGTCCAAGAACGCCTTCTGACGCTCACGACCCCAACTCGCCACAAGTTCGCTCCACGCGTGCATCTCCTTGATGTCGCGCAAGTAGCATTTGCGCATCAGCAACACAAAGAGGTCGAGAAACTCCTGTTCGTTGTGCCCCACAGAGAGCAAACGTAGCGCACGCACATAGTTGCCCTGCGCCGTGTGCGCCACATAAGCCGCATCTTCGGCCGACACCCCACGTTCACGCACCAAATGCTCCGCCATCTCCGCTTCAGGAATCGCCTTCACCGTCAAGCGCTGCGTGCGCGAGAGAATGGTAGGCAAAATCCCCTCCGCGCGATGGCTCACGAGGAGAAACACCGTGCGTGAAGGCGGTTCTTCGAGCAATTTCAAGAGTTTATTGGCACAGGCCGTGTTCATCAGTTCGGGCAACCACACCACCACCACGCGCCAGCCCCCTTGCGAAGCTGAGAGCGCCAATTTCCCCACTAGTTCATCACTCTCATCGGCAAAGATTTGCGGTTGTTGGTTCTCAATCCCCATCTCCTTCTCCCAGAGTTCGAGGTCGAAATGCGTAGTCTTTTTGAGCATCTCCCTCCACTCCTTGATCCAGAGGTCGCACACCACCCTCGTGGTGCTCGAAGCATTCTTGGGACGAATCACGGGAAAGACGAAATGCAAATCGGGGTGTGCCCATTTCTGCGTCATTGCGCATCCGGCACAGGCACCACAAGCAACCGTCACTTCCTGCTGAGCTTGAAGCCCGTCATTTTGAGAAGAAAGTCCGTCTTGTGGAGAATGTTGTTGTGCCGTTTCGCAGAGCAAGAGTCTAGCAAACTGCAAAGCGACATTGAGATGTCCAGCGCCTTCAGGTCCATCGAGGAGAATGGCGTGAGGCAATCTCCCACTCCTCCACTGACTTAACAACTGATGATATAGAGATGATTGAAACATAATAGATAATAGACGTTAGAGATTAGACGTTAGACGTTAGAGGGACTAGAGATTCTAGAAAGACTAGAAGAACTAGAAGAACTAGAAAGACTAGCCCAATCGCGCCAGCCTCTAATCTCTAACGTCTAATCTCTAACGTCTAACGTCTATTTTCTCATACAAATGTAGCAATAAATTTTGACATCCTCCCCCTCCTTTCAGAAAAACGCAGGAACATAGACAAAAAAAGAGCCTCTAGCCGAAACTAGAATCTCTAATTCTAAATCCGAGCCACGCGTGCGTGGCGAGCAGGAAAGGGTCTGAGACCCCGAGTAGAAAAGGGTCTATGCCCCCTACCCTTCTGAGTGCGTTTCACCAGCAGCAGGTTGAGCAGAAGCAGGTTGAGCAGTGCCAGCAGCAGGTTGTGCCCCTTCAGTGTGCGCAGCCTTCTTTTTCTTGGGCACAGGCACCACTTCCACCTTAGAGAAGCGCACATAACCCTTCTTCACATCGAGTGCTTGCTTCACGCGGAGCGTAGGAGTGAACACCACTCTCACCTTTAGGATATCTCCCGCGCTCACATCCTTCTCGGCATCCTTAGACTTCGTGTGGATGGTTGGACGGAAAGAACCCAGGTCACCGAAGCGAACAGCGTCACCATCGCGGAGCGCATCAATGAGTTCCACTTCGAGCGCATCGAGCACCGCCTTGATGTCGCTAGAAGCCAGGGTGCACTTCTTTTCGATGCGTTCAATGATTTTTTGGTTGCTCACCACAGACACGCCAGCAATGGCAGGGTGATAGATGACTTTGTCGGTGTTGGGTTTCTTGCGTTTTACGATTTTGTACTGAATCATGGTATAAACGATTTAGTGGTTTGATAAATAGATTAATTATGTTTTGGGGCGAAGTTTCGTTCTCACTGTCCGATCAGCCCCGATGACCGATTCATTTCGAACGCCCTTCTATATATATATGGGTAGATATCGCCCCAAAGAGTGAAAAAAACGGGAAAAACTGCACTTTTTTTTTCAAAGTCACTCTATTTGCTCTCTCCATTTTGCAGAAACAACTCAAAAGGAGCTTTTAGTTGCACTAGGGTTTCTAGTTCCTCTAGTCTTTCTAGGGGTCGCAGACCCTTTTCCGCTCGCCCCGACAAGCGGGGCTCGGTTCCTCGGAGGACTAGTGCTTCTAGTCTTTCTAAAAAACTAGAGCCTCTGGCCTAAGCCAAAAGCTCTAATTTTTAGATCCGAGCCACGCGTGCGTGGCGAGCATACAAGGGTCTATGACCCTCTAACGTCTATAATACGCAGCCGACATCATCCTTCCCTTCCTTCTTGTCACGCATTGACACCACAGCTGGCCTGCTAAATTACGAACTGTTTTCTACTAGCAAAAGAAATCAGATGGCCTAAAAGGGAGGGCAGCAATCCGCTAACGCCTATTGCTCTTGAGAGGATGACATCGGGGTGGTGAAACGTGAGAGGTCTGTAGAAGTCAATGCTGTGCATCCTTCAAACATCTCGCTCATTTCCTTCACCTGCGAAGTGTCGAAGTGCGAAACATCAATCGAGGTCAAAGATGAACAACCACGGAACATATAACGCATATCCTTCACCTGTGAAGTGTCGAAATGCGAAACATCAATCGAGGTCAAAGACGAACAACCCGAAAACATTACACACATATCCGTCACCTGCGAGGTGTCGAAATGCGAAACATCAATCGAGATCAAAGACGAACACTGCGAAAACATTGCACACATATCCGTCACCTGCGAAGTGTCGAAATGCGAGACATCAATCGAGGGCAAAGACGAACACAGCGAGAACATTCCTCCCATTTCCGTCACCTGAGAGGTGTTGAAATGCGAAACATCAATCGAGGTCAATGATTTGCAGAAAGCAAACAAGTTAGTAAAAGTTTTGACTTGTGCGGTGTCCCAAGATGCCACATCAAGGGTGGTTACAGAACAACACCCATTGAACATAGACTGAACGCTTTCAACTTTTGACAAATCAAAATGGCTCACATCGAGCACTGGCACAGATTTACACCAATAGAACATCCCACACATATCTGTGACCTGCGAGGTGTCAAAATGGCTCACGTCGAGAGATCGTAAGACAGAACAGTCCCTAAACATCACTGCCATATCTGTCACCTTTGACGTATCAAAACTACTGATATCAAGATCTACTAGTGCTTCGCAGTAGGCAAACATAGCGCGCATAGTCTTCACCTTCGAGGTGTCAAAACTGCGCAAATCGAGCGAGGTTAAGGCTTCGCAATGGCAAAACATTTGATTCATATCCTCCACCTCCGAAGTGTTGAGATATTGCCATCCTTCTATGGTTTCAAGTGCTGACATATAGTGAAACCAACGCAGCGTTGTCTTGGGACGATAATCCCCAAACGACGCATCAAACACGACCTTTAGAGTTAAATCGTTTGGAAATTCCTTTGTCCCAGTCCAACTAGGTCGTTTGTATTCAAAAGACGTCAATTCTTCAAACTCTATTTCATCTACCATTTCATCAATGGCAAAGGTTGCATAACTATGAGTGGCACGCTTATCATCATAATAAAAGGTCAATACCTCCTCATCACTACTGAATGATACATAGGCTTCTCTCTGAGGGAAAATTTGGTTTGTTTCCATAATGCGTTTCTTGGAATAGGTTTACAACTTTGTTATACTTCATTGATTATTGTCCACAAATATACTACATTCTTCCAACCTCGGCAATAGTTTACTTTTTTTTATCACTTCAACAGTGTGACTAGAGACTCTAGCCCCACCGCGCAGCCCGAGCCACTTCGTGGCGAGCATAAAAGGGTATATGACCCTCTAATGTCTAAGTTTGCACATTTATCTCTCATCTCAATATTACTTTTAGAAATAAATCTGTACCTTTGTGCAAGTCAAACCTCCCATCTGGAAGAAAACTTAAACCCCAATCTGTCATTAGACCGTTATAGTGCAGATCGTTATGGAAAAGATAACTTCCTGTCATCTTTCATTTTCTTGTTGGCATCTTGTTGCTCGTTCGTTCTCGACGTAGCCCGCTACGCCTTCAAACTCACAATCAACCATCTGCTCAACAATCTAATGAAATCTGTCCAGAATCTAATGACCGATTTGGGTTAAATTCTAAAATTTGGTCACTAACACCTCCCTTATATGCCACAGCAATATACCCTTTCACAATTACTCCAACTTCAAGAAGAGGAAGACCACATCGAACTAAAAGAGGCGAAGCGGAATTTTTCCTATAATGGACATAGCATCACCGACCCTTCCTCTCGCCGTAAGTGTTTATTGGGCTATATGGTGGCACTCTGCAATGAGGGGGGAGGCACGCTTGCTCTCGGCATCAAAGAACACAAAGGTAGCACACACGAAGTGGTAGGGACAGAAATGTGGAAAGACAGATTAGGACAATTGGAAAGCGACATTTATCGTGACCTAGGGATTCGTCCCTCCCACATTTACGAACTCTATGAAGATGAAACCAACCGCTTAGGTCGAGTCCTCGTGATTCAAGTTCCCTCACGACCAGTAGGACGTTATTTTAGCTATGAAGGCGCCCCCCTAATGCGCGTGGGTGAGGATCTCAAACCCATGGATCCAGAAACTCTGCGTCGCATCGTGATGGAACAAGAGCCTGACTATTCGGCTACCATCTGCCACGGATTAACCATGGACGATCTTGACCCTAATGCCTTGCAGATAATGAAACAGAAATATGCTGCGAAACAAAATAATCGAGATTTTCTGACACTATCAGATGCGCAGATTATTTCGGATTTAGCCCTCTCCTCTGCCGAAGGACTCACCTATGCAGCACTTATCTTGCTCGGCAAACAAGAAGCCTTGCTGCGCTATCTCCCGCAATGCAAAGTTGTATTTGAATATCGTTCCACAGAAAATAAGATTGAATGCGATTGGCGAAAAGAGTTTTTACTTCCATTTTTCTTAATGATTGATGAACTATGGCAGATGATTGATGCACGAAATGAGAAAAAGGACATACAAGACCATGCTTATATCTTCAACATTGCTAGATATAATGAACAAGTAGTCCGTGAAGCCATCAACAACGCCATAGCTCATCGCAACTATTGCACACAAGCTGACACTTTCATCAAACTCTCCCCTCATCTCCTCGTGGTGCTCAATAGTGGCGCGTTCCCCTATGGCGTGAGCATCAAAAACATTCTCTCTGCCCCTAGCACACCGCGCAATCGTCTCTTGGCTGATGTATTATCCAAAACAGGTGTTGTGGAACGCTCAGGACAAGGGGTAGACAAGATTTTTCGCTTTACGCTCTCGGAAGGAAAAGCCTCACCAAGCTATGCGGCTAGCGATGATTTTAACACTGAGTTGCATATTCCCACGCACATCGACGACTTGGCATTTGCCAAATTTCTCGAAATCGAACAACGGGATTTACCCGATGAAGAACGATTGTCGGTGCAAGAAATTATCACTCTTCACGACATCTGCCAAGGTACAGACAAAGAACTCCTCCCAGAAACCACTGTGGATAGCCTGCTGCATCGAGGACTGATTGAGAAAACCGGACGCACTCGCGCGCAACGCTACATTCTCAACAAAACTTATCATCAATACTCTGATCAAAAGGGGGCTTATGTCCACCAAACAATGTGGACGGAAGAAATGGCTCGCAATCTTATCATCCAGTATTTTGAGACCTATAACTCCGCTGCAATGAAGGATTTTGCAGAACTTCTTTCTCCTGGTTTTAGCCGAATGCAAGTTCGCTCTTTGGTGGCAAGACTCGTGCAACAAGAGGTTTTACTTAAATTGGGAGAAGGCAATAAAACTACCTATGAACTCAATTCCAACAAAAAAAGATAGATTACCTCGAATTATAAATTATTTTAATTGCAAACGGCAGAAGAATCTACAAAAGGCGTTTGTTGCTATATTCTAATAACCAACGAATCCTTTTTAATGCGTGGATTTTACACGGTTTTGTGATAACAATTCCTTGTGTTTATCGCATTTCTCGCAGCCTTGAAATAACCAACCTAATAACCAACGTTTTTAGAAATTAGAGGTTAGAGGTTAGACGTTAGAGGTTCTAGAAGGACTAGAAGATCTAGAAGAACTAGCCCAACCGCGCAGCCCTCTAACGTCTAATGTCTAATGTCTAACGTCTATTTCTTCTAGCCCAACCGCGCAGCCCGAGCCACTCCGTGGCGAGCGAAAAAGGGTCTATGACCCTCTAACGTCTAATGTCTAACGTCTTTAAGTATTCTATCGCCCGTTGGGGGTCGTTGTTGCAGCGTTTGAGGGCCTCCTCATACATCTGCGTGGCCACCTCGTGGCTCACCGCACGGGCAGCCCAACGTTGGCGTTCGCGGTCACGCTCCTCGCGCTCTGCGTTGCGACGATACACCTCAATCTCCTTGCTCCGCTGCGCCAAAAACGTGGGCAGGTTGCTCACCAAATGGTCTGGCGTGAGTTTGCCATACGCCACCTTGCCATACACTCCGGCACGAAGACGCGACAGGTAGAGCCCTATCTCCGCCAAATTCAGTTTGCTATATTCCCCCACAAACGACTCTGCCACGGCTTCCAACATCTCTCCCGGGATTTTGTCGCTGCTTCCCCACAGTCGCGCGGTTTCGCTCAACTGGATGGTGACCCACGCCACGGCGGTCTGTGTGCCGTAGCGACGTCTCACCACTTCCAACGCTGGTGCACAACCGCAAAAACAACGGTCGGCATCGAGTGCCATATGCCGACACACTTGCGGATTGTAGCGTTCCAAAAAGGCGGTGCGTTCGCGCTGGGTCACAGACCCTTTTATGCTCGCCCCGACAAGCGGGGCTCGGTTCCTCGGAGAGCTAGGGGGCACAGACCCTTTTTCGCTCGGGGTCACAGACCCTTTTATGCTCGCCCCGACAAGCGGGGCTCGGTTCCTCGGAGGACTAGCCAAACTTGCCGCACTAAAAAGACTAGTTTCTCTAGCATCACTAGACTCTCTAGTAAGACTAGACTCTTTAGTAAGACTAGACTCTCTAGAACCACTAGAAAATCTAGACTCTCTAGCCGTCAATATCGAAGGTGTTAATTTCATAGTTGTTCAAGGTTTTAAGGGTGGGAAATCCAATCATTTTTTTCATCATCTCTTGCGCTATACGGCATCCGAAAAACACGCATTGCAAATGTTCAAGAAGAGCAACACAGCGCAGAGCACACAGAGCAACAAGCGCAGCATAAACTGCCGAAAATTAAAACGAAATTCCATAAGGTTCCATCAAAAATACTTTGTTTTCTGGGATAGATTAAAATAGGTTTTCTGTCGAAAAAATGCACTTCATCTGTCGAAAAAATGCACTTCACACGAGCACATTCCACGGACTGAAATTCGCATTCCACAGCCTGACATTCACTTCAAAACGGCACAGTGGGCGGAAGGGCATATTTGTCTTCATCGCTCGTCACGGCTTCCACCACTTTCTGTTCGAGATAGTTCCTGCGCTGCTGCTGGAAAAGCGCGTCTTGCTCTTCCTGCGAACCGTTTTTGGCCAAAAAATGCTGTTTCCGCCATTCTTGCTCCGCTGCAAACCGTGCCTCTCGCTCTGCCTGCCACTGCTGCGCTCGGACTTCGCGCTGTTCCTGCCACTGCTGTTGCTGCTGCTCGCGCTGCTCACGCTCTTGGGCAAAACGACATTCGTTTTTTTGCCAATTGCACACAGCCGCTTGCCAACTCACCATATCGTGGCGCGAAGTTTTCCAACCATTGGCGGCATAGTAGGCCACAAACCTATCGGCTTCGAAGGCTGCATATCCCAAACTCTCGGCATAGCGGGCCACTTCTTCCACCGTGGGCGGATCGAGGTACACCGGTCTACGCTTTTTCCCCTTCGCTCCACCCATCGTTTTGGGACTGTCGGAGGGGGGAGAGAGGAGAAGCTTTCTTCTACTCTCTTCTTTACCACCAAAGGTGGTTTGTTTGTTTGTTCGTTTGTTTGTTTGTTTGTTTACGCGCGCGTGAGAAACCGTGCTAAAGTGTTCATTTGCATCACTTTGTAACGCATCGTTTTGCACCACATTTGTGCACATTTGCAACACACTTTTTGCATCACTTTTTGCACTGTTTTTTGCATCAAATTCTGCATCATTTTGGGTATCAAATTCTGTCTCAAATTGCGCATCATTTTGAGCATTTGGTGCATCATTTTGGGCATCATTTTCTCCATCCTGTGGAATGCGTTTTTGGGCATCTTCTGATTCAGAAATGGACACTTCGTCTGCGACTCTCATCTTTTCTGTTTCTTCGGAAAAGAAAGGGACGAAAACCTCTATTTCTTTTTCCTTAACTCGAAATTCTTTTTCTGTAACATCGATATTTTCATCGGAAACAGATGAATTTTCATCGGAAAAATCGTCCTCTTCTTCCGTCATTTCGCAGACATCTTCGGCAAATGCTGCGTCATTTTCCTCCACAGGTTCGGGAGAAAGCGGAGCCCGCGATTGCGCCAACGAAGGGTCGAGGGTGGAGAGCATACTGTCGAGGAGGGGCGAATAGAACGTCCCCTCTTGTCGGTTGATGGCAAAGAGATTGAAATCCTCGATGATGGCGCGGAGGTTGTCCTCGTCCGTCCAGAAGGAGAGAGCGAGCGACTCATAGTCGAGTTCGAGGGTGCAGTCTTTCTCAGAGCGCAGACGTTGCAAGATGGCGAGATAAATGCCATAGGCCTGCCATCCCAATTTGGCACGCAGTTTGGCAGAACGCTGTTCAGCGTAGTTGTCGATGAAGACCGGCACATATTTGTTGTAACCGCTCCCCTTCTTGCTGGCCGATGCGCGTTTTGTGGTCGCACTCCGTCTGGCTGTACTCGTCCCACTGCGTCTTGCGGTGGTGCTAGTGCTTCTTCCCGTGGTGCGCCTTGCCGTGTTGGCTGATTGCGTTGTCGTGGTGCTGGCTGTTGACCGTGCTGTGCTGCTGCGTCTGACCGTGTTGGCTGTTTGCGTTGCAGCGTTGTTGTTGTTGTTGCTGTCAAGCTTTTTCATAGTGAAAAATGTTTTTGTCGCCATCGAATTTCTCAATTCATTGGTCAACGTGTGTTTTAGGTTTCCTTGCGCTTCCGCTCCTTCCCAACATCGTGTTGTTTTAGGAAAAACGACGTGTCACTTTATAAAAAACGACGTGTCATTTTGTGGTGAACGAAGGCAAGGTTTGTTTTCGTGGTAATCATTTATTGGAGTCTGTGTCTTCCTCCCCACAATGTGAGAAGGCAAATGCAGGTTCACACTGCAAAGTTACGAAAAAGTCGCAAGTTTCACAAAAAACAGCGCAAAAAAAATATTAGAGGGTCGCAGACCCTTTTATGCTCGCCACGGAGTGGCTCGGGCTGCGCGGTTGGGCTAGAAGCTCTAGAGGGACTAGAAAGACTAGAAGAACTAGAAAGACTAGAAGAACCGAGCCCCGCTTGTCGGGGCGAGCATAAAAGGGTCTATGACCCCGAGCATAAAAGGGTCTATGACCCTCTAACGTCTATCTCCACACATCGTCAGCGTACCAGTTCGGAGGAAAACCCATTGCAGCAGCATCCACTTCAGGAAAGGCGGAGAATAGGGCAAGAAGTTGCTGCAACATATCGTTTTGAGGAGAAATGCTATTGAGAAAATATTTGATGATCCAGATATTAGCATAGACACGAAGTTTGTTATGGCTATCTGCATCCCAAGGCACAACAATGTTTTTAGGAATCATAGGCCGAATGGCATTTTGACGATTCCACACTCGAGCGTGATGGCAACAGCTGTTGCGCGTGAGTTGCACAAGAGTCAACCAAGATTTAAAGGGTTTCACATCCATCCCAAACGCTTGTGCCACCTGTTTCTTCACTGGTTTCGATTTGATGTTATCATAAAGTTTCGTCAGCACGCCAAAAGGCAAAATCTCGGCCATCATCCACGCTGGAGGGAAAGGCGAAGAATAGGTGTTGCGGAAATGCACTATAAATTCCTCTCGTGAGTTGTGAAATTCTTTCTCCATCAAATCTAGTGTCTTCTTGTGAATGTCGAGATTTACAAAATTGCTGGCTTCCAACATCCAAAAAGGATTGCCCAACATCTCACAACCCACACTGACCACCCTACTCCGCACGGCTACTTCTATTTTGGCAATCTCATTGAAGAGCAACAACCGGAGTTTTTTGTCAAAACGATAAAGCCTCATCACTTGTTCAAAAGAAGTGCCTGGCTTGTACTGATGCTTTTCTTTGGGTTGCTCCAAAAAGGGATACATATATCCCGAAAGCCGATAGTAACCTACATATTGCAAATAATGTTTTGTTTTGAGGGGAAATTCCACCTTTAATCCTCGTTCCTGCAACAATTGCAGCAACACTTCTGGAGGGGTATAGTTTTTCTCGAAAGGCGACAAATGGGGGTGTTGTGTATTCATAGACCTAAAAAAAATTGACCCGCACATTTGAGCATCGTTGAGAGGCTTGGCGGGTTCTAGTACTGCAAAGATACAAACTATTTCTGAAAACACCAAATTTAGACGTTAGAGGTTAGAGATTAGACGTTAGAGGGCTGCGCAGTGGGCTAGAAGAAATAGACGTTAGATATTAGACGTTAGAGGGCTAGCACGGTTGGGCTAGAAAAACTAGAAGGACTAGAAAGGCTAGAAAAACTAGATGATCTAGAAAAACAAAAAAGACTAGCCCTCCGAGGAACCGAGCCCCGCTTGTCGGGGCGAGCATAAAAGGGTCTATGACCCCGAGCGAAAAAGGGCTGCGCAGCCCTCTAACGTCTAATCTCTAACGTCTAACGTCTAATCTCCAATTTGCAAACTCCAATCGCTATTTGGAGGGATAACGACCACAAAATGAAGGGAAATGCAGAGGAGTAACATTTTTTTCACTATCACACAAAGGGGGTGTAAATGGAAAAATGTAGTTTCGCTCTCCCAAATCGGTAGGCGCTGCCTCCCGCATTCCCTTACAGGACTTTGTAACAAAGAGTCTACCAAAACTTGTGTGCAACTAAGACGACATTTCGAACAATGAAGATGAAACTATTTTTGCTCTCCGCACTCTGCGCTGGTCTCTTCACGATGACGGCCTGCCAAAAAAAGGCAGAAAAGGAGGTGGAAACCACTTACACCGCCACTACTCCGCTGGTGGACAGCATTGATTTGCCCAAAGACTATGCAGCCAACATCAACTCGCTACGCAACGTGGAGATTCGTTCGCAACAGAAGGGTCTGTTGCAAGCGGTCTACGTGAGCGAGGGACAATATGTGAAGGCGGGACAACCGCTCTTTCGCATTGCTGCCGTGGGCGTGGACGAGGAAATTGCCAAAGCTAAGGCGGAGGCGGAACAGACGAGGATTGACTTGGAAAATGTGTCGAAACTGGCGGACAACAAGGTGGTGTCGGTCAATGCGAAGCGTATGGCCGCGGCGAAACTGCGCAGCGCGGAGGCGGACTATCAGTTGGCGGTGAAGCGCAAACGTTTGTCGCTCATCAAGGCTCCGTTTTCGGGCATTTTGGGACGCATTCCGCTCAAAGTGGGGAGTCTGGTGGACGATGGAGATTTGCTCACGAGTTTGTCGGACAACCGAAAGGTGATGGTGTATTTCAACATCTCGGAAACGGACTATTTGGACTATCGCCTGCATCCGGAACGCTACAC
>QWCC01001121.1_pt1 | contig 16857 bp, 18 predicted proteins | sample 1972491 | NCBI WGS metagenome assembly QWCC01 (sample SAMN09866718, study PRJNA288562) | Human oral metagenome isolate term5_saliva, whole genome shotgun sequencing... | isolation source: mouth | host: Homo sapiens | place: USA: California
GGCAGTCAAAATACGAACCATTTCGTCTTTTTCAATATTTGTACCCAAGTAATCGTTGATTTGTTCTGCTGTAAAAGTAACTGTATGTTGTTCTACAGGGTTTTTATATACATCGATAACGCCTACATCAACTTTACAAGTAGGACAGATTTGTTGTAATAATTGAGCTGCTCTGTCGATAGCATAGGCAGTGTATTTATGATTTACACCACGTTCGAAACGTCCAGATGCTTCAGAACGCATGCCGAGAGCTTTAGCTGTACGGCGAATAGATGGACCATTAAATACAGCAGCTTCAAACATAACTGTGGTCGTTTCGTTTGTCACTTCACTATCAAAGCCACCCATGATACCTGCTACACCTACTGGACGTTCAGCATCAGCAATGATAAGCATGGAGTCATTCAATTCGCGTTCAGAACCATCAAGTGTAACAAGCACTTCACCATTTTTAGCACGTCTCGCCACTAATTTATGACCTTTTACATGATCATAATCATAGGCATGCATAGGTTGACCAAGTTCTAACATAACGTAGTTTGTTACGTCTACTACATTATTAATAGGACGAATGCCGCTATTACGTAAACGGTTTTGCATCCACAATGGAGATGGCTCAACCTTAACATCAGTTACTACACGAGCTGTAAAACGCGTACAAAGATCATCAGCTTCGATAGATACAGATGCTTTGCCTTCAATGGATTCGCCATTCTCGTTAACCATGATAACAGGGAATAAAGCTTTTTGATTTGTCATGACTCCAAATTCACGGGACAAACCAACCATGGAAAAGCAATCTGCTCGGTTAGCAGTCAATTCAAATTCATATACTGTATCATTTAAGCCTAAAACCTCTTTTACATCAAGACCAATTGGTGTATTTTCCGGGAAAATGTAAATGCCTTGAGCTTCTTCTGGCAATACTAAGTCGCTAGAGATACCAAATTCTGCAACGGAACAGAACATGCCTTCAGAAACAACGCCACGCAATTTACCTTTTTTAATCTCTGTACCATCAGCTAAGCGAGATTTATGGTATGCTACAGGCACGATTTGGCCTACTGCAACATTTGTAGCAGCCGTTACGATTTGTTTTGTAACAGGTTCACCTTCTTCTGTAAGGCATTCAACTTGGCATACTTGTAATTTATCTGCATCTGGATGTTTTGTAATCTCAACAATTTTGCCAGTATAAATTTTCTTAATGCCATTATCCATAGCAATGACATCTTCTACAGGAATACCAGCTTGTGTTAATTCATCGGCCAATTCTTGTGCAGGACGATTCATATCCACAGGCACGTATTCATTCATCCACTGTAAACTTGCTTTCATGAGTTCCTCCTAAAATTGTTCCAAGAATCGTACATCATCTTCAAAGAATAGACGTAAATCGTTAATGCCATATAAAAGCATAGCAATACGTTCTACGCCCATGCCAAAGGCGAAGCCTTTAACCTTTTCAGGATCGTACCCATTAATACGCAATACATCGGGATGAACCATACCGCAGCCCAAAATTTCAAGCCAACCTGTATGAGAACATACACGGCAACCTTCACCACCACACATTACACAAGAAATATCTACCTCTGCAGATGGCTCTGTGAATGGGAAGAAGCTTGTACGGAAACGTACCTTTGTGTCATCACCATACATGTGACGTAAGAAGGACTCTAATGTGCCTTTTAAGTCAGCAAATGTAATATGCTCATCGATGATGAGACCTTCCACTTGATGGAATACAGGGGAATGAGTCGCATCATAGTCCCAACGGTAAACCTTACCAGGCGCAATCATACGGATTGGGCTATTAGGTTCATGACGTTGCATTGTACGAGCTTGTACTGGAGATGTATGCGTGCGTAATAAGAAGTTTTCTGTAATATAGAAGGAATCTTGCATATCACGTGCAGGATGATCTTTAGGCAAGTTTAAGCATTCAAAGTTATAGTAATCTTGTTCTACTTCTGGACCTTCTTCAACGGTATACCCCATTTTCATGAAGAAGTCTTCAATCATTTCATTAACCTTTGTTAATGGATGGATATGACCAGCTTTTTGTGCACGGCCAGGCAATGTAATATCGATGCGCTCTTTTTCTAAACGAGCATTTAACTCTGCAGTTTCCATACGAGCTTTAACTGTATCAATTTCAGCCTCTAACGCTTCACGAACAGCATTAACAAGGGCCCCCGCTTTAGGACGTTCTTCTGGAGATAATTTACCAAGACCTTTTAATAAAGCCGTTACCTCGCCTTTTTTACCTAAATATTTAACACGTATATCTTGCAACGCTTGTTGATTAGCAGCGCCTTTGATGGCATCAAGGGCTTCTGCCTTAATACGTTGTAATTCTTGTTCCATTCAAGCATCCTCCTATTTGTAAAAGTCTAACTTATATTATACCAAATCAGGGTTATCTTCTTCAATAAAACGCCATGGTAAATCAGGTAATGGCTTCTCTTCTAGTACAAAAAATGTACCCCGTGCTAAATGAACAAGTTCACCTAATTCATTATAAATACGAGCTGTCGCAACCATGGTAGTTTTACCATTATGCTCTACATTAGCTACCCCACGCAATACAGCACCGCCCTTAACAGCTTTCACATAGTTACCATTAAGATCAATGGTGCTAACAGATTTTCCCAATGTAAAACAAGCAGTCCCCATCACACTATCTGCTAAGCCAATACATACAGCACCATGCAAATCTCCTCTAAAATTACAGTAATCTGTTTCATTAGTTTGCAATGTCATTTCCGCATGACCTGATTCAACAGCTGTAATCTCAGAATCTTTTACCCAAGAAAATGGATTCTGATCTCGTAATTCGTTGAAATATTCTAACAATGTTGTAGCCATAAGGTTCTCCATTCTATATACATACCCCATAGATTAACTAATCTAAATACTAAATCTATTACATTACCTGTATGAAAATCTTTATAGTTATATGTCAAAATTCAATACAAACATATAAAAATGGTGCGTTACATCATACATATTGTATCATGCAACGCACCATATGCGAATAACTCTATCTAATTATATGGTATGTTCTTAAGAAAACACATTTATAAATTCAAAACTATTCATAATGCAATGCATCGATTGGATTGAGCTTAGCCGCTTTACGGGCTGGGTATATACCAAAAATCAAACCAATAGCCATGGAAAAGGCAAAGGACATTATGATTGTTGGAACAGATACAATTGTACTCATTCCAGATACCATTCCGATTACTTTTGAGGCTCCTATACCGAAAGCAATACCTATAAAGCCCCCCATCAAACTGATTACAACGGCTTCTATTAAGAATTGCGTAACAATTACGCTATACGTAGCCCCCAAAGCTTTACGCACACCAATTTCTCGAGTCCGTTCCGTTACAGATACAAGCATGATGTTCATAATACCAATGCCACCTACAACTAGAGAAATCGCAGCAACAGCCCCCAGGAATAACGTAAATGTTCCCGTCGTCTGAGCCACTGTTTCCATAATAGATTTCATATTTTGAATATTGAAATCATCCAAATTTGTATCTTTAATATTATGACGAACACGCAACAAGTTCTCTATATCTGCCTGCAAACGATCGATGCCCTCATCATCCTTAGCCACAACATACACCCTGCGAAGATAGTCAATGCCCTCTACGCGCTCCATTGATGTTGTATATGGAATTAACACCGTATCGTCTTGGTCATTACCCATGGTTCCGTTCCCTTTACTTTTGAGAACACCAATGACACGGAATGGAATATTTTTAACACGGATTTCCTTGCCTACAGGATCTTCATCAGCAAACAAATTTTTTACTACCGTTTGTCCCACAACCGCTACACGTTCTCGGTTCTGAACATTTTTATCGGAGAAAAATCGACCAGATGTCATAGTCCAATTATTTACGTCCTGAAAGTTAGCATTAACCCCCGCAACAGATGTAGTCCAGTTTTTATTTTGATAAATCACCACATAAGAGCCATTTGTCATAGGACTGGCGGCTTTTACACCTTCTAACTTAGCAATAGCTTCATAGTCAGATATTTTCAACGATTTCATGGACCCCTGCGAAGATCTAGCACCTGGCGTCCGCGGCGCCCCTGGCAGAACTACCAACAAGTTAGAGCCTAAGCTAGAAATAGAATCCTCAATATCTTGCTTCACCCCATTACCGATAGATACCAGTGCAATAACAGCTGCTACACCGATAATGATACCTAACATGGTCAAAAGGGAGCGCAATTTATTAGCAATCAAGGAAGCCCATGCCATTAGAAAACTTTCTTTATACATTAGGCACCTCCTTTATAGGAGTCATATTAGAATTGATCGAATCCTCTACGATTATCCCATCTTTCAAGACTACATTACGACTCGCGTACGTAGCAATATCCGGTTCATGTGTAACTAGAAGAATCGTACGGCCTTCATTATGAAGGCCTCGAAAGATGTTCATAACGTCAATGGTTGACTTGGAGTCAAGATTCCCTGTCGGTTCATCAGCCATGATAATAGCAGGATTATTTGCCAATGCACGAGCAATCGCCACACGTTGACGTTGCCCACCAGACAACTCGGATGGCAAATGGTCCATACGCTCGCCCAAGCCGACAGACTGTAATAATTGAGTGGCCCGTTCAATGCGCATCTTTTTATTTACACCGGCATAAATCATAGGAAGCGCTACATTTTCTAGGGCTGTCAATTTTGTCAACAAATTAAAGCTTTGAAATACAAAACCGATCTGTTTATTACGCACATACGCAAGCTCATCATCAGATAAGGTAGCAACCTCGTCTCCATTGAGTCGATAAGAACCAGTTGTAGGTCGGTCCAAACATCCAAGAATATTCATAAAGGTTGATTTACCTGAGCCAGATGGTCCCATAATGGATACAAATTCACCCTTATTGACAACTAAATCAATGCCATGTAGAACAGGTACTGATAATTTGCCATTCACATAGGTTTTTGTAATTCCTTGTATGTCAATTACTGTTTGGTTCATAAGCACCTACCCTTAGAATGGTCCAGCTACATTATTTTTTGGTGCATTCACATCACCGCTTACGATAATTTCATCACCTTCAGATAAACCTTTTAAGATTTGAACATTAGTATCCCCAGTTACACCTGTAGAGACAGCGGTTCGTACTGGTTGACCATCTTTTATAACATATACATACTCACCTTGTTTGTCCGTACGTACAGCAGTAAGAGGAACTACCAATGTATTTTTAATATCTTCACCAAAGATTGTGGCACGAGCCGTCATAGTTGGTAAGAAATTACCTGCAATATTTTCAGGAATTTGAACCTTAACAGTATAGTACACAACGCTACTACTTGTTGTTCCCATATTACCTTTTGTACCTTTTGCAATTTCAGAAACGTAACCGGTGAAAGTTTCACCTGGCTTAGAATCTACAGTAAACTCTACCTTAGCACCTTGTTTGATATTGCCAATATCGGTTTCGTCTACAGTAAGATAAATCTCTAAATTTTTTAAATCTGCAATGGTAGCAATGATCATTTGTGTGGAAATACCAGTACTAATAGTTTGACCGGCTTTTAGCGGTGTACCAACAACAGTCCCAGACATTGGAGCTGTAATAGTAGCATCACTTAAATCTGCGGCAGCACGTTCATAAGTAGATTTAGCACGTTCATAAGATGTTACAGAATCATCATATGTTTGTTGTGCAATAGCATCTTGAGCCGCCAAGGATTTATAACGATTCATATCAAGTTCTGCTTTGGCTAACGCTGCACGAGCATCATCAACAGATGCTTGTAATTGACGTGTATCAATATAAGCGATAACTTGACCGGCCGTAACTTGATCATTCTCTTTAACTAAAACTTTTTCAAGTTTACCAGCAACATTTGTAGAAACATCTACATAATTTACAGGGTTAATAGTACCTGTGGCACTGATACTAGTTTTTACATCACCCTTTTCAACCTTGCCAGTAGTGTATAACGTTTGTGCTTGATTTGCATTTAGACTATCCATGTAGTAATATGTGCCGCCACCAAGAACACAAAGAACAACAGCACCTGTTACTATACGTTTACGATGCTTTTGTAAGAACTCTTTCATTATGATCTCCTTTTTTTAAGATGAAGATATATTAAAAAGACATTTATTCTATATCAACACATATAGTATTTTTAAATTATACAGCACCAATTGCTTTTACGCAATATAATTTCATTAATGAATAAATTATGATATATAAAAAATGGCCCTTACGGGCCATTAACTACTCAATATTGACAATAATCTATAATCCTTCTCATCGATTGGAAATTCAAGACGTTCTGCCTCTTCATAAGATAGTGCACGGATATGACCATCTATATAACCTACTAATCGGTTAGCGACACCACTCATCAATAAATTAATACAGACTTCACTCATGCGAGCCGCTAAAATAGCATCAAATGCCGATGGACCACCGCCACGTTGTAAGTAGCCTAACACAGTTAGGCTAGGATCAAATTCTGTATGCTCCTTGATAAAAGCTTTCACCTCACCGCTGTTATAGGCACCTTCTGCAACGAGGATAACACTATATTCTTTACCCCGAATTTGTGTTTCCTTTAAATGACGACAAACCGCATGTAAAGGCATGGGATTTTCAGGAACCAAAACTATTTCTGCCCCACAAGCTAGGCCTGCCTTTAATGCAATATGTCCAGCTTTGCGCCCCATAACCTCCACAATAGCTACACGTTCATGGGAGTTTGATGTATCACGAATACGCCCAACCGCATCAACTACCGTATTAAGAGCCGTATCATAGCCTATCGTATATTGTGTACCACCCATGTCATTATCTATCGTACATGGAATGGTCATAGTAGACATACCAAGTTTAGATAAACTTGTAGCACCACGCATGGAGCCATCACCACCGATAACAACCAAATGGTCAATGTCATAAGTTTTCAAAATTTCATAAGCTTTGCGTTGAATTTCTTCATTCTGAAATTCTGGAAAGCGTGCCGTTTTCAGCATCGTACCACCTTGTGTTATGATGCCACCAACGTCTCGATTCGATAAGGGAAATATCTTTTCCTCAATGATACCTAAATAGCCACGTTCAATACCAAATATTTCAAAACCTTCATGTATAGCTTTTCTAGTTAGCGCTCTTATGGTGGCGTTCATTCCAGGTGCGTCTCCGCCGCTTGTTAGTATTGCGATTCTTCTCATATCCATTACCCCCTTGTGGTGTACGTTGTTTGGATATACTATGTGAACGAATTTTATTAGACATTGCTCTTTTTGATACTGCTTCAGAAATCTCTTTTTTCCTACTTTGTTGATTATTAAATTGTATATCTTCAGATGCTTCTTTAGCATCTACATCGTTTATATCATTGGGTTGACGTCTTGCTTTAAATTGCACATCTGAGGCATCTAATTCATCCTCAATACGCTGTATAAAATCATAGGTCCGGCCATTTGTTGTATCTAGTACAAAATCGCACTGCTTATACACGGGCTTCCACGATTGTATCATAGCATGTACAAAGGCATTCACATTACTATAGTCCATGGTAGGCCGTTTCCCAACACGGCGATTCACGCGACTGACAATACGGAATTGTGCAGCTCGGATACCAATAATATAGGAATATTTTTTTAATACCTTTAAGGTGCGATGTTCAATAGGAAAATTCCCACCCACAGAAATCACTGCTTCATGGTATAAGCAAACCTTTTTTAGTACATCCATTTCGGCGCGGCGGAATGCTTTTTCTCCTATCTTTTTAAAAATCTCAGCAATGGGCAACCCAAAACGACTTTCTAATACGCGATCGGTATCTACAAATTGCCAACCCTTGCGTTCTGCAAGGTTCCGTCCAAAGTGACTTTTGCCACTTCCCATAGAACCGATGAGCATAATATTCCGTTTTATTATCATCTATTATGTGCCCCTTATCATTACATATCCTTCATTGTACTATAAAATGGTCCAAAAACAAAGACAGACTATAGACATAAAATCTATAATCTGTCTCTATACAGTACACCCGATTTTCATTAAGGTTTTATAATCGATTTAATTGCACAATGCACATAAACTACATTACCTTTACGTTCTATATCTTCTATTTCTATACGGCGTGAAGGATCCTTTTCTTCAACAGTATTTATCCAGTTAATCATACGCTCTGTACTACCTAATACTGTTAATTCTAGTATACCTTCATGCTCATCAGTACTGACAATCATTAAGGGTTCTCCTTGCAAGGAATCAAAAATATTTGTATTAGAACTTGTATTAGATGTCTTGTTCCGTGTAAAAGATTCTAATAGTTTTGCTTCATTAGACACTATATAATCTGACTCAGCATTCATTTGTATATTATAATTATCTTGTTGATTTTTTAAGCTATTATTTTTGTCTTCAAAATAAATATGCCCATACATAGAAAGGCTAATGAGCATCCCCCACAACACTAGGCCCGTTAATATTCTCTCGACCTGATATGTTGTGCTCTCTTTTAGATCCGTCCATATGGAATGTATAAACACCTTTATCTGCTTTAACTGTTCCATGACACTCCATCCCTAGTAATTTTTGTTGGAGAATAGCAATAAATTTACGACACATTTCGTCACTCGTACCTATACCATCTATACTGATACGCCCATCCTTAATGCTAAGATGCTGTAGACTAATATGTTCTGACATAGCGGCATCAAGAATATATAGGACCATTGTATTGGGTAATATATCTGTTTGATTCTTAAGGATTTTATTCTTTATTATTTTATTTCTTATTTCCATTAATTCACCATATTGTTGATGTATTTCTTGATACTGAGCATTTGCTTGCAATCGCACAATGTCTATCTTTCGATTTTCATAGCTACGATAGCTTGACCAACAACTATATATAGTAACAAGCCCTACTATAATGTATATAAGACTTATCCCATAAAGAAGGTATCGATAGGTATGCCATAAACTATGCCATCGTAACGAGCGAGGCATTAAATTAATACATCTGTCCTTACCAGCCCAATCCAATCCATTTAAGCCCCCTTGCCGCCATACCAATAGCCATGTCCCAATCTAATTGCCCTTGCTTGCAACGATTACGGCCACGACCTAAGAATAATAATGGAATATATTCAGTTTCTCCATACATGGAAATTATACCTTCCATATCTGTCCGTTCTTCATTTGTTATAGATTCTAACCCATACATCCGAATTCCCTGTATCTCATCTATACCAAAGTCTTGTAATCTCACTTCTAACTTATCCATAGCTTCAGCTACATCGCTACCAGTAATAGGTACAATACACTCTTGAATGCATATATCATTCCACCAAAGCCATAAATGCATGGCGCCTTCTTCCACAACACCTGTTACAGTACCGCTGCGCCGCATCAAGCAATAACAAATAGGAATAGGCCAAAAATCAATAACATCAACGGGTGCATAAGTATCTCGTATACCTTGCTTCAAAAGCTCTAGTGAATGCCGATCTACAGCCACCATAAACATATGATAATTGTGTCGTGGATATTCCCGGCGACAAGCATCCATTTGGAAACTATCCCCATCAAAGCTAAAGTAGTCCTCTATATTCCACTTTATAAACTCCTTCATATCAAAATCATGAGGATCATAAGGTGCTACATGCATTTGTGTATCAATATTAGCAACAATACTATATGCCCCTTCATCTAAATCATACGTTTCTATAAATTTTGTAACGTCTTCATCAATAGGTCCTGTACGCTTCATTTCTAACGCATCAGTAATGACCATTGTTTTATTTTCTATATGAGCGGTAACACATACAATATGTTCATCAGTTATACATACTCCAGAATGTATTTTCTTTTTTCGTTTCATAGAATCACCTCAATAAGGTTTTACCTTTATAACATGCATATGTTTTTCTTTATCTACGGTCACATACATATGTACACGACTCACGATTTCACTATTCTTCAGTTTTCCATAACTCATAATATGACGCGGATTATCTGTTGAGCTGTCCGCTTCAATAGTAATCTCTACATTTTCATCATCTATTACAACAAGTTTATTTTGAAAGTCCCATACATTTCCTAATTTACAATAGCCCACAAACCAATGAGCACCTCTTTGTGCTGCGTAATGAGCTTCTTCCAAATGCAATTCATCCACCACATTACTTTCACATATTTGTCCTATACGCAGCCCCATAAAAGCTAATAGTAATAAAAAGGACATCGTAAGTATCGCTATATATGTAATAAAGCCCGCGTTATGGGCTCCTATGTTCATGACTTGTCTCCTCTTTACTTTTATACCAATCATAAATAGCACTCTGTCCAATGGAGACCTCATATATGGTTAGTCCTCCATAACCACTTGTATATTTCCTATCATTAACAAAACGATTGTTAATATACCAGCGCAAATACACGGTCCCATTAGTATCTACACTAAAAGGATATTCCTGAGTATAGCCCACATTTCGTTTATCTGTAGTTCCTACAATTCGACTGCCACTGACAGGCTGCAAGCTACTATCTGTTAATTTTCTGTATAGTGCATGACGTTGTACAGTTAAGGTTGTACGTTTTGTATCGTGAATATATAAACTCTTATTATGGTCTTCTACAGTAACCTTCACAGGGTTCCATATCATTTGAGCCACAACCATCCGCCGTGTATATCGACCATCCTCCATCATAGCTACACTATCTAGTAATTTAGCATCCCACATAACTGCATAGAATACGATGCCTAACAATATGGTAAGAACTATGACAGAAATCGTCATACTAATGAGCGTAGAATACAAAATAAATCCCATAGAGAGTAGACAACAGATTGATTATCGATGGCATCTACTGTTAATCGTTGTAAAGATACACCTTCTATCACTACAGGCTTTATATGTGTTTTATAAGTAATTTTTTCACTAGGACTCATAGTGAATTGAGAGTTATATACACCTGCTTCTATTGTTCCAGTTTTATAATAAGAAGCTTTAGCCTTTTCTAAATACGTTATGGTATCTTGCAATATATGATCCCAATAATACGCCTTATATACCGTAAGAGTAGCCATCCAAAATATAGATAATACAATAGGTAAAATGAGCATGATTATAGCAGCTGATATTAAGGCATCACCATACATAAATCCTTCAGTGCACTTCTTCCCACCTAATTCGCCCTGTTTGTACAGATATCCATATACGATTTTTCTCACCACTTTCACGATCTTTCAAAATAATTTCTGTCCCATCATAAGGTAAGCCTAAGGCCGAAAAAGAAATAATTGTCATAGACCGTTCGTTCTCAATATTTTGCGGTAATAATATGTTTACCGTATGATGATTAACATCTTCCTCTAATGTATAACTATCCTTATTTAAAATAAAAAGCATTCTTCCTTTACCATTAGATTTATGCCCTAACATAGACCACAGTTGAACTTTCTTGAGCATATACGCCACCTCTTGCGTAGCACCATTTAAAGTATAACGACTAGGTGTTGTCACAATAGGTAAGGCAATGGAGATGAGCAATAAGATTAAACCAATAGTAATAATCCATTCCGCCAATAAAGATCCACTCTGACGATTTATAAGTTGCACCTTAACCATTGATAAAGCACCTCCATATAGGAACCACCATGTAAGGCACACCATCCGCCAAAGCATAGAAAGGGACCAAATGGGATATATCGATTACGATAACCGGTGAGTAAGAGATAGAGAGAACCAACACAAAAAGTTACGTAAAAGAAACATATAATTTCCCATGGAGTAAGCCATATTGCAATAGCAGAAAACCATTTAATATCGCCTATACCAAAGCCTTTACGGCTAATCAAACGAAGTCCATATGTAATAGTACCTACGCTGATAACACTTAATAAGGTTACTAACATAGATTGATCATTTATATAGCTATATATAATGCCACCTATTACAAGAGCCAATGCTCCTTCATCAGGCAATATATAGTAATGCATATCGATGGTAGCACCTGCTATGATGATGAGTGAAAACACAGCATACAAAGCAATGTGAGTATAAGATATTGTTTTTGATGAAACTATAATAGGTAACAATATAGATGCTATATATACCAAAAGTCCTATTACATAATTGGTCCCTTTCATACCTTGTCCTTTCATATAACTAACGTATATAATTCATAATCTATACAAGTTAATTAAGGCTCATTAGGTGCTTTAACAACAACAGATTTTGAAGTCCCACCACTGACAACTTCATAAGTAATAGTGTATTCTTTTCCTTTTGCAGTCTTAACATGTTCAGTAAGATAACCTTCCTTATATAGATTTTCTACTGTTGGAGGTGTATCAACATTCTTATCAATCATATACAATTGAGTGGCATTTTTTATAATTTGAATATCTGCTGTTTCTTTAGCATTTCTAGCTTTATCCGCTGCAGATAAGAATTGTGGCATTGCAATAGCCGCTAATATAGCGATAACCGCTACTACAACCATTAATTCAACGAGAGTAAATCCGCCTTTTCTCGATTTTTTAAACCCTTCTCGAACACGAGAAATATGTAATCGATCTACGACCCATTGACCGCACATTTCTAATCGATGATTCACTCCATGAATCATATGCATAACAGACTTCATAATATTCTCCTTTTAATAGTTAAGTAATAACATTGTCTATTGCCCTCCTAAGTTGGCAATGGACGTGAATAAGGGATACATAACAGATACAACTAATACGGCTACACCGATTCCCATTAGGGTTAGTAAAATCGGTTCCAACAATCGTTCTAAACGGGCAATATATTTTGAAAGTATAGATTCATAGTAGCAGCCACAGTGGTTTAACATCTTTACTAATTCACCACTCTCTTCTCCAATGGAGACCATTTGCCATATAAAAGCATTTCCTATCTGACCAGTACGCAAACTTTCTTCCAGTGAGTGTCCTGATAATAACTTTGCTTCCACCTGTTTACTACATTCAACACCATATATATTCCCCCACAAAGGGCGTGTAATATTCATGGTTTGAATGATAGAAATACCAGAATCTAGTAAGAGAGCCCAAACTTTTAACATACTTGTATAATACACACAAGTACTCCATTGGTATCGGTGAGCCAACAGCCAAAGCCAACGATGTACTTTACACTTTATACTATGCTGTTTATAAGCAAATGCTAAGGAACCTATTACAACACAATGTATAGCTATTACCATTAAAGGATGCGATTTTAACCCTTGTCCTAATGCAAAAAGAGCTCGCGTCATCAAAGGTAATGTAATATGCATAGTGGTAAATACCTTTTCAAACGAAGGAATAATAAACAAAATGGTGACTAGAAAAAATATATTCATCATCAGAAGAAGAAATAAAGGGTAAGAAATAGCACTCATAACCTTTTGTTTCAGCTGCCTCTCCCAATCGTAGTGACGGGATATATATTGTAAACTCTCACCCAAGGTGCCCGCTGCTTCACCACTTTCTAGTAAAGCCAAAGCAATAGGAGGACATCCTTCACGCCGTAGGGCTTGTGATAAAGTCTGACCACGCTCTATAGATTCATATAAAGCTGTATAGAGTAGTCCTCGTTTTCCCTGGCAGAGTAGCTGTAAGGCACGCCGTAATGGAACACCAGATTCAATGAGTAGACCTAATTGATAAGTCACATCTACCACCATAGTATGATTCCATTTATGTTTCTTTTTTTCATTCTGCAACGATATCCTATAAATTTTATAGCCATCTCGTTTTAACCGTATTGCAATTTCTTGCTCTGAATCCCCCCACATCAAACCTTTTTCTGTTTCATTTTGATTATTTTTTACGACATATTCATAAGCCTCCATATACTCACCTACGATAATTGTTGATCAAGCAAGGTATGCAATTGTTGTTGGGCTCCATATTGTGCCTTTACATCTCGCACAGCCATTTCTAATGTTTTCATCGGTAGTTGCGTTTCTTGAATAGATATGATTTGTGGTTCCTTACGGGTCCGTATCAAATTTGCTACTGCATGGGTATTTAGCAAAATATCACGAATAGTAATGAACTTTTTATTCCATCGAAGTAAACGCTGACATATAACGGCCCGTAACACTTGAGATATTTGATTGCGTATCTCTTCTTGTTGCTCCCCAGGAAATAGAGAAATCATGCGGTGAACCGCCATCACTGCACGCTGTGTATGCATAGTCGCCATTACAAGGTGACCAGTCTCTGCCGCATGAAGTGCCGCTTCAAGGGTTTCACGATCTCGAAGTTCGCCTACCATAATGACATCCGGATCCTCTCGTAAAGCATCTCGAATACCATCTGACATAGTATTAATATCAGCACCTAATTGTCGTTGATGTATTAAAGACTTTTTAGGTACAAACTCAAATTCGATAGGGTCTTCTAAGGTAATAATGTGGCGCTCCATAGTCTGATTTATATAATCAATACAACAAGCTAAGGTAAAACTTTTACCACTGCCTGTAGGACCACAAACAAGCAATAGACCATCATGTGCTTCACATAGCTTTTGTAATAACTGACCTTCACTATTATCATCTAACTTAAGTTGCTGATGACAAAGTAATCGCAATGTACCACATATGGTCTGATTAGCTCGATATAGATGAACACGAATACGCACACCACAACAGGAACAAGCCTCATCAAGAGACTGCCATTCATAGGATGCTATACCGCAACGGCGCAATATATCCTCGATTAATTCTGTAGTACACATAAATGAAGTAGCCTTTAATCCATCACCATGTCGCAAATAGATAGGCTGACCACATTGTAGATGAATATCTGTTGATGATAGTTGTATTGCATTTTCTACAATAGTTTCTAAACTTTCACGTTTACAGCATGAGTCCACAACGATGCACCTCCTCTATAGATGTAACATGCTGAGATACGGCCTTACGAGCAGACTCTTCTAATGACAATAATAAATGTGTTTCCAATTCGTCCCAATGAGCCGAATTAGCTGGTATTTCTAAGTATTCAAATAGAGCAGTCCGTCCCTGATATGATGTACCATCAAATTTTCGTACTAGCCGTTGTGCAATAGCCCCCATTAAAGTAGCCCGTATTAAGTACGGCTCTACGCCCATATCCATGAGTCGCGTTACAACGCCTATAGCTGTATTGGTATGTATAGTAGATAATACGCGATGCCCCGTTAAAGCAGACTTAACGGCTAACTCTGCGGTCTCCTTATCCCTAATTTCACCAATCATAATCGTATCTGGATCTTGCCGTAATACAGAGCGAAGACCTTTGGCAAAGGTAAATCCAATCTTTTCATTAATACCAATTTGTATAGCCCCTTTGATTTCAGCTTCTACAGGATCTTCAAGACAGATAAGCTTAGTTTCGTCTAAATTTAACATGCGAAGCATGGCATATAAAGTAGCTGTCTTACCACTGCCTGTAGGTCCACAGATAAGTAATAATCCATAAGGACGTTTTAATAATTGTTCAATGTGCTCAAAGATATCCGGCTGCATGCCTAATTCTTTTAAGTCTTTATGACTCCCTTCATTTCCCATAAGGCGACATACTAAGGTTTCTCCGTATAGGCTAGGCAATGTAGATACACGCATCGTTACAGACTTATTTTTATGACTCCAAGACCAACGCCCATCTTGTGGTAAACGCTTCTCGCTAATATCTAGAGAGCTACAAACCTTAATACGGTTGATAATGAGTTCAGCTTCTTCAAATGATACAGTCATGTAATGTTGCAGCAGTCCATCTTGTCGCAACCGAACATGAGCACCACTTTCAACGGGATCAAGGTGGATATCACTTACATGGTGTTCTAAAGCATACAAGATAATATCGTCTAATGTTACGTCTACATACATGGTCACCTCCAATACCTTGCGGTATGTTTTTACCTCACACTAGCGTATGGCGTTATAGGTTTCGACATCAGCCTCTAAATCCCTCTTTTATTTTTAAAAATCCACGAAGCGAAAACTTTTCTTTTTTTAGACATACAAAAAAGGCGCCCCAAAGGGCGCCCTTATTGGACTATTAGATATAACGTATCTTATTTTAAGTTATAAAAAACGTCATTACCTTTATATTGAGCTGTTTCGTATAACATTTCTTCAATGCGAAGTAATTGATTATATTTTGCTACACGTTCAGAACGAGCCGGTGCACCAGTCTTAATTTGACCAGCATTTACAGCTACAGCAATATCAGCAATGAATGTATCTTCAGTTTCACCAGAGCGGTGAGATACTACGCAAGTGTAACCAGCACGTTTAGCAAGTTCCATAGCATCGAAAGCTTCAGTGAGAGTACCGATTTGGTTAACTTTTACAAGAATGGAATTACCTACACCAAGCTCAATACCACGAGCCAAACGTTTTGTGTTAGTTACAAATAAATCATCACCAACAAGTTGTACGCGGTCACCAAGGCGGTCTGTCAACAATTTCCAGCCTTCCCAATCTTCTTCTGCAAGGCCATCTTCGATGGATATGATTGGATATTTGCCTACTAGGTATTCGTAAAAATCTACCATTTCAGCTGCTGTTTTAACTTTACCTTCCCCAGCAAGGTTATATTTACCACCTTCGTAGAATTCAGAAGATGCAGAATCAAGTGCCAATTTGAAATCTTTTCCTGGTTCATAACCAGCAGCTTTAATAGCTTCACAGATTACTTCTAATGCTTCTTCATTAGATGATAAGTTAGGTGCGAAACCACCTTCATCACCTACTGCAGTACTAAGACCTTTATTGTGAAGTACGGATTTCAAAGTATGGTATACTTCTGCACAGCTACGAAGAGCTTCTGCA
>QWCC01000299.1_pt1 | contig 16626 bp, 26 predicted proteins | sample 1972491 | NCBI WGS metagenome assembly QWCC01 (sample SAMN09866718, study PRJNA288562) | Human oral metagenome isolate term5_saliva, whole genome shotgun sequencing... | isolation source: mouth | host: Homo sapiens | place: USA: California
CGCGATCTACAACGTCACGACGACCGGTTTTACCTACTACGGGTGGAACGACACAAGCGGCGCGAACTCAGCCGACGCCTATCTCGACTGGGTAGCAACCATCGACGAATTCAAGGAATGAAAGGAAACACAGCCATGACCGTGAATAGCGCAGTCACCGACACCAATTGGGGACCGAACTACGACCCCGGTCGCCCCTACGGCGACCCCCTCGGCATCGTCATTCACCACTGGGGAACGGATGGGCAGTCTCACGACGCCGTCGCCGCTTACCTCGCCCGCCCCGATGGGAACACTTCCGCGCACTACGTGGCCAGCGGCGGGCGCGTCACCCAGATCACGCACGACTATGACCGCGCCTGGCACTGCATGGGCAACAACGCCCGCACAATCGGGATCGAGTGCCGCCCCGAATGCGACGCCGACGACTTCGAGACCGTCGCACAGCTGATCGCCGCTATCCGCGATGAATGGGGATATCTGCCCCTATCGGGCCATCAGGAACACTTCCCCACGGAGTGCCCCGGTCGCTGGCAGGCCCGGCTCGATGAGCTCGACGCCCGCGCCCTCCTCATCCAGGGCGGCGGTCCCGCCGTGCCCGCGCTCGCCGATCCTGACCCCGGTAGCCTCCAGGTGGACGGCTGGTGGGGACCGGCGACGACCGCCGCTCTCCAGTCCTATCTCGGTACGCGCGTGGACGGCACCGTCTCCAGCCAGGACGGGGCATGGCGCGAAAACCTCCCCGCAGCCGGGGCCGGTTGGGACTTCGAGAACGACCCGGACGGATCGCAGATGATCGCCGCCCTCCAGGCTCGCCTCGGCGTTGACGTGGACGGCATTCTGGGCCCCGCGACTATCGCGGCTCTCCAGGCTCGCCTCGGCGTCCCCGTGGACGGCTATGTTGGCATGGCGACCGTCGCCGCCCTCCAGACCCATCTCAATGAAGGGACTCTCTGACCATGACTGACACCCCGAAGCACGCCGCGACACCTCAGCCCATCGGCTGGCTTACCCCCACCGTGCGCCGATGGGCATACGCCGTCGCGACCGCCGCCGTCCCGCTCCTAGTCATCTACGGAGTGATTGAGTCCGAGACCGCACCCCTCTGGGTCGCCCTCGTGGCCTCGGTCCTGGGCACCGGGACCGCGCTCGCTCACGTCCCGCCGAGCGGGGGCGAACAGTGAGCGTAGCCGCCGAGGTTATCACCGCACTTGGTGGCCTCGGCGGCGCAGCCGCCCTCATTACCAGCGCCGCGACCCTCATCCAAACCCGCCGCATCCACGCCCGCGTTAGCCCTAACCACGGATCGTCGATCTCAGACGCCACCGCCCGAATTGAACAAGCTCTCGACGACCACGGCGACGCGATCCGCCGTATTGAAGCCGAGCAGACTAGGCAAAGCGCTGACGTGCTGATCGCTCGGCACTCGGTCGAATCGCTCGCCCGCGAAGTCAAGGGCCTTGGCCATGAGATCGGAGACCTCCGCGTCACCCGCGACCGTGAGCATGCGGACTACGACACTCGCATCCACGCGCTCGAAACTCGAAAGCCGGCGCGACAAAAGTAAGGCGCGGCTAAGCGACGGCCTCCACTACGGCCCTAAGCGTCTGGTCCGCTATCGCCAGGTATCGGAGCGTGGTTTGTGGCGATTCGTGTCCGAGAACCCTCTGGACGGCGACTAGATCGCCAGTCCGTTCATATGCTCGCGTCGCGAACGAATGCCGAAGCGCGTGCATTGTGACGCCGCGTGGGAGTGCGCGCCCAACCAGACGACCGATCCACTCAGCCGAGACGTGACCCGAATCAGCGCCCGGAAACAACCAGCCGGGGCCGCGCCCCTGAATCTCCACAGCGATTGACTCGGATACCGGGACCGTCCGAGGTTTGCCGCCCTTCCCGTGGACGATGAGCGACCAGCCATGCAAGTCGCGAACCAGGTCACAGCCGCGTACCTTCGCGACCTCGCCGCGCCTTAGTCCGAGCTCCGAGGCCAGACGCACCGCCAGACGTACACGCCAGTCAGGGGATAGCCTGGCGCGGGCAATCGCGGCGGCGTCGGCTGGCCTCGGCGCGGGCGCAGACGCGCGCACCGTGGGGACGCGGCTCGGATCGACGCCAACCGCGTGGCGCTCGCCAGCCCAGGTGTAGAACCCTGCGACGGACTGGAGAGCGCTACGCCGCGTGTCCCGTGCCCATACGTGCGCAGCGGACCATTCGATCACGTCGCCGGTCTCCACATCCCAGGGGCCGCGATCCACAGCGCGGGCAAATCGCCTGATCCAGTCGATCCGCAACCTCGTTGTTGCGACCGAGCGGCCCGATCCGAGCAGGTGCAAACGGTAATCTCCCAGTGGGGCGTCCCATCCGCCTGGCACTAATGCTTTATGAATAACCATGCTCACATCCTCACTCGAGCCGCGCAATGCCGCGCGCGCTAGGCCGCTGCGCCCGATCCGACGTGCGATAACGAGGCCTCCAAAGTGTCCAGAATATGGACTGTGACGCAATCCCGAGGTTGCAGGTTCGAGTCCTGTCGGAGGCGCGTTTCCCGCCCGGTCGGAGTTACCAGATCGACCACAGAGACGCCTAGCGCCGTGGCTAGGCTGTCCAATTCTTCAAGCTGCCAGGGGCGCTTTCCGGTCCATCGTTTATTGACCGAAGGCTGGGAAATACCAAGCATCTGCCCTAGTCGCACCTGATTAAAGCCCGCGCGCGCTGCCTCGGCGCGCACGTTCGCCGCGACAACGTCGCGTGTTGTCACCTGGTCTGCCGCTGTCGGCATGATCTGAATAGCCATACGCTCATTCTGGTCCAGATGGGCATAATCTGTAACCGCCTGGACGCAATTCAAGCATTCCTCTAGTTTGCTTTCTATTCCGAAAAATATTAGAACGTGAACTATGGAGAGTTTCAACGACATGGTCACTCAGGAAGTAACGCGCTACATGCGCGCGGCTGGCCTGTCTCAAACAGCGCTCGGCAAGGCTTGTGGCATCCGACAGACAAGCATCTCAAAGCGCATCCGTGGAGCCGTCGGTTGGACCCTCGCCGACCTGGATCGACTCGCCGACGCTGGCGTGCCGATCAACCTCACCACATCGACGCTCGAAAGGGACGCCTAATCATGAGCACAGCGGAAAATCAGACCGTGAACGCCCTGCGCAATCTAAGGGATGAGTTAGACCGAATCATTGACCAACTGACCCCCGCCGCATTTGAGGTTGTCGGCTATGACCTGTCCGTCGCATATCGCGATATAGAGCGCACCGTTTTCAACATGGAATGCGCCTTCGATCTGGAGGTGGGCGAATGAGTTACCGGATCGACTGGACCCAGTTCCTCGCCGCAGTCGTGGCGCTGGCTTCCTATGGCGCGACTATCGCCGCCATGTTCCTGTTCTACATCCCGTGGCCCGTCACAGTGCCGCTCATGACCGCGACCTTCATTGCCGCTGGCATCTGGTCGCACCGACGCGACGTGAACGAGATCGGAGCGGCCTCCAATGAGTAACAGCCTCGCAGACAACATCTCCCCGGCCCTCATGGCAGAACTCGATCAGACCGCCGCCGAAATGCTCGCCATGGTCTTCATTCACCGGGACGGCGAAGTAGAGATGCACGCGCGCGCCGACATCTCGCGCCCCGGCGTCGCCGCCGCCCTTCGCCGTCTCGCCGATGAGGTGGAACAAGCATGATTACCAGCTCCGACGCCGCAATTGTCCGCTCGCTCCTGCGCAAAGCCCAGGCAGTTAGCCTCCAGCTCGCCGAGGATGCCGCCAACACTGGCGTCCCTAGAGCTAAGCGCCTTCGCCCGAAGGACCGCGCGATCAAGGCAAAGCTCGTGCATTGCTACGTGACCGTAGCCGTGCGCTACATGATCGAAGGGCAGGACTCATGAGAGTTACGCGCGATAAGAATTGCTACTGCCACAATTGCGAGACATCGTTCCATTACCTCGGAATTGCTACCCATCGCGCGATGCATCGTCGCCGTCATGAGGACTGTGTCATCAGCTTCACGGACGGCACAACAAAGATGTGGAAGTACGCGCGCCGCGACGATTCGAGACCGTCATGAGCGCCGCCGTTGCTTGGACCGAGCAGGACCGCGCCGACTTTATCGCCGCCGCACGCGCCGCGATCAGCGGCCCCCGTGCCGAGGATGCCGCCGCCCAACCGGCGACCGTGCCAGCGCCGAGGGCGCGCGGCGTCCTCAATGCCGGGATGAGCTTCACCTCCATTCTGGCAGCGCTCTCTCGGATCGGGTGGGGACCGCTTAGGGGCCGTGAATTCGCAGCCTCGCGGGCGATCCTAGATACCCTCGCTCTACTCGCGCACGACACCCGCGCCGACCTCGCGGCGACCGTGCAAACCACCGCCCGCCAGCTCGCTAAGCGCGCCGGTTACTCCCTTCGCCACACGTCCCGTTGCCTCCAATGGCTCGAAGACGCTGGCGTGATCGAGTGGCACCGTGGCGGCATCCGTATGGGCGCGCCGACCGTGGGCGTCATCAAAGTGATGAAGCGCGTCCTCGTGGACTGGACGCTGGCCTTCCGCCGCGCCTCCGACGCCGAAGACCGCGCCCGCAACGCAGCGACCCGCGCCCGCATCCAGCTTTACCGCCTTCGCCGAAACGCGGCGCGCCCGAAGCCGCTCGAAGCCCATGTGGACATGGCGACGCCCCTTCCTTCCCTTCGGGATGAGGGGGCCGCTAAGGCGTCCCCTCGTTCCTCCCGAAAGAAGATCGTTTCGCCAAGAAAGGAAGAAGAAACCGATATGCCGAAGTACCGCCCCACATACATGACCTATCTCGCCACCGAGTGCAAGCACGGCGAACCCGTCTCGGATCGTTGCAACCGTTGCAAGTATGAAGCGATCATGCGACAGCAACAGGTCGCCGAAGCCGAGAGAGCCGCCGCCGAGCGGCGGCGCAAAGACGATGAGACCGCGAAGGACCAAGACCCCGAATCGTCCTGGCCCCCGGCATACGTTGCCTACATGCACTCCACCTACCCCGACGCCAAGTACTTCCAGTGGGCACGCCTGACCCTGACCGACTCCACCGCAAAGGAACTCCTCAATGACCACGCAGCTGCCTGACTCTCGCGCCGTCGTCGCCGACATCTCCACCGACATTGAAGCCGCCGCAATGCGCGCGCACGAAGCCCTGAACGGGGCCTCGCCCTACTCGATGAGTAGCCCGCAGTTCCGGCTCGCAGGTATGGCCCTCCAGATCGCCAGCCTCGCCCGCCAGATGCGTGATGAGATCGCCGCCAGCTACCCGCCCCCGCCCCCGCCCCCCACCGTGTACGGGCCGCGCCGATGAGCTGGGACGGCTCCAAGGTCCGACGCCTCGCTAACCAGGTGCTTGGCCGTTACGGCTCCACATGCTGGCTCTGCGGTAAGCCCATCGACCTGACCGCGTCGCGACGCTCGCCCCTCGGCCTGACCGTCGATCACGTCGTGCCCCGCTCGAAGGGCGGCACCGACGACATCACCAACCTGCGACCAGCTCACCACCACTGCAACACAAGCCGACAAGCCCGCCCCGCCTCGGACTTCCAACCGCCCCGGTCCTGGTCTGGCTCTGGCACCTGGCCAGGCCTGACCGCACCGGCTAACCCGTGTTCTTAGACACACCGCCAGGCAGTCCCCGCCCCCATCTTCCTGTTCCCCCCGACGCCCAGATAAACCGGCCCAAACGGGCCCGAATCCAGACCGGAAACCACCACGATGCGCGAAATGACCAACGAACTGTTCCAAGTAGATCCGCCCCCCACGGGGGAGATCGAAGAAGCCGTGCGCGAAGCCTTCGACGACCTAGACGCCAAGGGCGTCCTCGGCCCAATCGAAAAAGCGAAGCGCGCCGCGCTCACCAAAGCCGCCGCCGCCCTTGATCGAAGCCTCAACGGCGGCGCACCGAGCGTCGCCACCTCCAACGTCCTGAAAAACGTCCTGGAATCGCTCGATAGTCTGCCCCGGCCCGCCGAGGGCACCGACCGGGAACTGGACGCATTCGACGCGGCGCTTGCCGAGCTCACCCGCGACGCCCTCACCGCATCATGAGCGCCGCCCCGAAGTACGCGACCCGCCGCAACCCGGCTAATCCGACCTTCGGCGCTCGGATCGCCGCGACCGCCGCCTTCCTCGGCGGCTCGCTCATGCCCTGGCAACGACAGGTCGCAGACGTCGCCCTGGAGCTTGACCCCGAGACGCCGGGGGCCTGGAGGTATCCCGTCGTCGTCGTCACGGTCCCGCGACAGGCTGGCAAGAGCTTTCTCCTGCGCGCCGTCATGGTTGATCGAATGATGGCCTACAACCGGCACGAAATTCTCATGACGGCGCAGACCGGCAAAGACGCTCGCAAACGGTGGAAACAGATCAACACCGCGCTCAACGCAGAAAAAAAGCCCGGCTATTTCAGGGTGTACGCCTCGCAGGGCTCCGAGCGGACCGAGTACTTGAAGCGCGGCTCATTCATCAGCCCCTTCGCGCCGACGCCGAAGTCAATCCATGGCGATTCGTTGCATTTGGTTACCGTCGATGAGGCGTGGGCTTTCGACGCCGAAGCAGGCCTTGCACTGGAGACCGCGATCAACCCTACCCAGCTCACAATTAAGGACTCGCAGTTGTGGATCGTCTCCACCAAGGGCACGGACAAATCGGCGTATCTCAATGAGCTGATACGCCAGGGCAGGAAGTCAGTGGAAGACCCACATAGCCGTATGTGTTTCTTCGAGTGGTCAGCGGATGAAGAAGCCGCCGAGCGCGATCCATACAGCGACGAAACCCTGTCCTTCCACCCGGCGCTAGGCCACACGCAGACCGCCGACAAGATCAGGGCCCTGCGCTCCGACAACCTCGCCTCATGGCGTCGCTCGATCCTGAACCTGGAGACCGCCGCCGAGGAAACCGCCGTTGACATCCACCTGTTTAGCTCGCTCATGGACCTGGACCTGACCGCCCCCGATCCCTCGCGCGTCTGCCTCGCCGTCGATCTCGCCGCCGACCGATCCGCCGCGACAATCGCCGCCGCCTGGATCGACGACGACGGCGACCCCTGCCTAGCAACCGTCATGTCAGGGCCCGGCATCGACTGGGTGCGCCCCGCGCTCCACGGCCTCCAGGCCGCTGGGTATGCGTGGATAGGATGCGATCCAGCTGGCCCCACGCGCACCCTCGCCGCCGATCTCGAAGCCGAGGGGACGCCGATCACCACCCTGGCCACCCGCGAATACGCCTCGGCCTGCCAGCTGTTCCTAGATCGAGTGAACGCGAAGCGCCTGACCCACGACGGCAACCAAGAGCTCATCAAAGCCACCGGGGCCGTTGTCCTGCGACAGCTATCCGGCGTGACCGCCTTCGACGTCGCCAAATCGCCGCGACCCATCGACGCCCTACGCGCCGGGGCCGTCGCCGTATGGGCCGCGTGCCAGCCCCGGCCCGGCATCCAAATCTACTGACCATCCAGGGGAGCCCCCATCATGCGAATTCACGTCGACGCCTCGGCTTGCACCTACCTGCCCATGTGTGAATGCGGATGGAGGGGCCTCCCCGCCGCCTCGCATGAGCGCGCCCTGACCCAGGTCTCCGAGCATGAGCGGCACGCGCACCCAGGCGACCGACACGCCCGCCGCGCCCTCAGCGCGTACCGCTGGCGACACGTATAAGCACGGATGCGAATCGGGTACCCCTCATACTCTCAGCCATGGCCTCCCTCGCATCCCTATTCGGCTTCCACCGCGCCGAGACCGGAACACCGATCCCAGCGGGCATCACGCCGCCCGCGCGCGAAGCGGCGCTCATCACCGAGCGCGCCGCGCTCGCCCTGGACTCGGTCTATCGCGCCGTGAGTGTCCTCCAGGCCGCTGGCAAGCAAATCTCGCTCGATGCCTGGCGCGAAGGCTCACAGCTCGAAGGCCGCGACATGCCCACCGTCGTCGCGACGCCCGGCCCCGATCTGACCCCTACCGCTCTCATTGCCGAGACAATCGCCAGCCTCGCCCTCCGAGGAAACGCCTACTGGCTCATTGGACGTACCGGCGACGGGCGCGCAAACTCCCTGCGAGTACTGGACCCCACACAGTGCCTTCCCGTCTTAGACAACAACACGGGCGAACGCACCGTGCAATGGCGATCGCGCACCTGGAAACCCGATCAGATCAAGCACCTGCGACTGACCTACATCCCCGGCGAAGCCGCCGGTCTCGGCCCGATCCAGGCGTGCGCGCGATCCTTGCAGGGCGCGACCGAAATGGCATCCTACGCCGCTAACTGGACCCACGGCGGCGGCGTGCCCACCGGCGTACTCTCCACTGAACAGCCGATCACCGCCGCACAAGCCGCCGACGCTAAGCGCGCCTGGAATGAATCCAACTCCCAGCGCGGCGGCGTCGCCGTCATCGGCGCGGGCCTGAAGTACTCGCCCCTCCACCTCACCCCGTCCGAGATTCAGTTCCTGGAGTCCCGCGCCTTCGACGTCCTTGCAGTCGGTCGCATGTTCGGTATTCCGGCGCACATGCTCCTAGCGGCGGTGAACGGATCGAGTCTGACCTACCAGAACATCAATGACGCCGCGACAGACTTCATTAGATGGACGCTCATGGCGTACCTGCGAGAGATCGAAGACGCCCTGACCTCAATCGTCCCGCGCGGCACCACCGTGCGTTTCAATCTCGACGCGATCCTGCGCGCGACCCCCGCCGCCCGCATGGCCACACATAAGACCGCTATCGACGCCGGTATCTACACGCCCGATTATGCGCGCCGCATCGAAGGCATCACCGACCCCACCGCCGCCACCCCAAAGGACCAGCCCAATGAGTGACCTCCAGACCCGCGCCTTCGCCATCCGAGCCGACGACGCCGCCGAGCCGCGCACCGTGCGCGGCCTGGCCGTGCCCTACGGCGTCGAAATCGAGCTGTTCGACGGATACTTCGAGACAATCGCGCCCGGTGCTCTCGCCGACCGAGCTGAGGACGCGACAAGCCTGAAGCTGTTCTATCGCCACGACGAACCCATCGGCCTAATCATCTCAATCACCGAGACCGACGCGGGCATCGAGATCGAAGCGCGTTTCTCGGACACTCAAGCCGCGCGCGACGCCTACCAGCTCGTGCGCGATGGAGTGATCGACCGGCTCTCCATTGGATTCATCCCGCTTGCCTTCGAGCGAACCGAGGACGAGGCCGGGCTCCACACCACCATTACCAGCCTGGACCTCCGAGAAGTCTCCCTGGTCCCCTTCCCTGCCTACGACGGCGCGACCGTGACCGAAGTACGCAACCAACCCACCCCCGAAAGGACACACCCCATGACCGACGCACCCGCCTACGCGCTCGCCTCCGACCTGGACGACCTGCGCGCCGACATCACCGCCATGGAACAGCGCGCGACCCTCGCAGCCACCGCCGCGCGCGGCACCGCGCCCGCCGCCGATACGCGCACCCCCGGCGAAGCCCTCAAAGCAATCATCAATGACGAGGCTTATCGCGCCTCCATCGACGACCTCATGATGAGGGCTTATGACGGTACGGTATCGACCGCCGACTCGACCCTCACCCATCCTCAGTGGATTAAAGACCTCGTGCGTCTGGTCGAAAAGCCCAACGTCGTCGCCGGCCTGTTCGCTACTGGCCCCCTGCCCGCCGAAGGCATGAACCTGGACTTTACCGAGCTCGATACCAACAGCCTGTCTGTGAGTGTGCAAGAAAACGAAGGCGACGACCTGCCCCTTGGTAAGGTCACCACGAAGGACCGCACGACCCCAATCAAGACCTTCGGCGGCTACACCAAGCTCACCCGCCAGGCGATTGAGCGCACGCGCGTCAACCTCCTGGACGTTCACCTGCGCGGTATGGCCCTCGCGGCTGGGCAGGCAAAAGCCGCGTACTTCACCAGCAAGCTCAACGAAGCAGTCAAGGCTCAGGACGCAAACAAGATCGCCGTCTCCAAGGCCGCGAACGCCCTCACCTGGGCCGACCTCTCTGACCTGTTCATTGACGCCGCCGCCCAGTTCACCGACCAGGCCCTGACCCTTGACGGCCTCATCGTGGACAAAGCCACCTTCAAGGCCCTCACGGGCCTGACCGGCACAGACGGACGGCCCCTCATGCGCGTGAACGAGAACCCGGCGAACACGATCGGCACCACCAACGCCCGCGCGCTCACCGGCGTTCTCCTCGACGTTCCCATCACCTGCAACCTGCGCGCCAACGCCGGAGACCTCGGAGAAGGAATCGTCGGAACGTTCTACAACGCCGAGGCGATGCGCACCTACGAAACGCCGCTGACCCAGCTCCAGGATGAGAACATCATGAACCTGTCCAAGGCGTTCTCCGTCTACCGATACGGCGCAGTCGCCACCGAGTACCCCACCGGCCTCGTGCCCCTGAAGATCGGAGCCTGACCGTGGGAGCCGACCTGACCGCCCGCCTCGCCGCCTACGTAGGCGACGTGCCCAACGACACATTCCTGAAAGAGTGTGCCGACCAGGCCGCGACGCTCATCCGCGCTCAGGTCGGCACCGCGACCGTGCCCGACGAAATCCTGGAGCGCGCGCAAATCGAAGTCGCCGCCGAGCTCTATCACCGCCGAAGCGCCCCCAACGGCATCAAGAACTTCGCCGATGGTTTCGACGGCGCGGCGGCGATCCGCGTCGCACGTGACGCCATGGTTGCCGCGCGCCCCCTCCTGGTCCCCTATCTCCCCCTAGCGATCTCATGACTACCAGTGGACCTATCGCCGCCGCCCGCGAAGACCTCGCCGACGTCCTGACCCGGATCACCTCAATTCCCGTCCTGACGTCGATCCCGGAACGCCTGGCCCCGCCGTGCGTCGTCGTCACCGAGGGCACGCCACTGTGCGCGCCCGCCGACGACGCTCACGGATCCGTCACGGTACGGCTCGCAATCACGGTAGCGGTCGCGCCTACGACCAATGCCCTGTCCATTGCCCGCCTGGACTCAGCCGTTGACACCATCGTCGTCGGCATGGTCAGGGAGGGCATGTTCGCCGCCGTGGACGCCTACCAGACGATCAAGGGCGCAGATGGACAGGCCTACCTCGCAGCCCCCATCACAACCTCCATCACCTACACGATAGAAAAGGACTCCTGACCATGACCGTCACCCGCAACACCCGCATCCTCGGTAACAAGCTCGGTTTCTCCATTGCCGGTAAGGACTACTGGTCCGATATTTCCAGCTACGAACTCAGCCCCGAAACGTCTGACAAGGACGTCGTGACCTTCGCCGACGCCCTATCCGGCGCTTCCTCGGCATGGAAGTTGAAGGGCAAGGCCATTGTCTCGTTCGACGCGGGATCTTTCTGGGACATGCTCTGGCAGCAAGCCGGGCGCACCGTTGACGTCCTGGTCGCCCCCTTCGGTAACAAGGTCGCGACCGCGAAGCAGCCGCACTTCAAGATCAAGGCGAAGATCGGCGTCAAGCCGTCGATCAGCTCCGAGGCTGGCGACGAAAAGGGCAGTACGTTCGACTTCGAGTGGCAGTGCGAAGGCGAACCCGAAAAGCTGACAGCCACGTCGACGCTCGGCGCTGGCAACATGGAAGACAACTAGCCGTGACCGGCATACGTGACGGCCGCGTCAACCTGGACGGCGGCAGCGTCGAAATCACCGGCATTAAAGCGCTACTGCGCGACGCCGAAGCGGTAGGCGTGGCCGTCACGGATCTGAAGGATCTCACATACCGGCTCGCGACACCTATCGCCGCCCTCGCAAAGACCCTCGCACCCGTTGACGGCGGCGACCTCCAAGCCGGGATCAAGCCCAGCCGATCCAAGCGAAAAGTCATGGTGAGAGTCGGCTCCAAGTCGCGCCTACCATACGCTGGCGTGCGCCATTGGGGAGCCGACTCACGCAGCGGCCCCCGCTGGCTCTCCCAAGCCGAAGAAATGATGCGTCCCAAGACGTTCGACGGCTTTGGCAAGGGCATTAAAGAACTACTCGACCAACACAACTGGTAAGGACAAAAGCTCATGAACATGAACTCTCTCACCCTCGGCGACCTGGAGTACTACGAACGCAAGACCGGCGAACCGATCACCTCATTCGACCCCGAAGCGGGCGGCAAACTCGCCCGGCCCATGATCGCCATGTGCGCCGTCCTCCTGTTCCGGCGCGGCGGCTACCAGACCCGCGATGACGCCTACACCGCCGCCGCCGATCTGACCATGGAAGACGCAACCGCGCTCGTTTCCACCCAGGAAACGCCGGGGGAATGACCGGCGCGACCTCCCTCGGTCCCGTCCTAGCGATCCTCGCCGTGGACGCCGGGATACCGCCGTGGGAGGCGCGCGAACACCTCACGCTCGAAGACGCACGCGCGATCCTGGACCTCCTCCAGGAACGCGCCAAAGCCCAGAAAGGATAGGTAGTTGGCAGGTCACGTCGTCAAGGTCTCTGTCGTCGCCGAGACCAAAAACTTCAGCCGAGCATTCAAGGGCCTGGCAAAGGAAACCGGCCTGACGAATCTCGCGAACGCTGGCAAACAGGCCGTGACGACCCTCGCGACCGTCGCCGCCGCTGGCGCAGCCGCTATCGGCGTCGCCGGGGCGAAGGCAGTCAGCGCCGCCGCCGACCTGGAGCAGTCAACGGGCGCTATCGAAGCCGTCTTCAAGAGCGGCGCAGACCAAATGAAGGCTTTCGCCGATACGGCGGCGTCGTCTGTCGGTCTGACCAAGAATGAGTATCAAGAGCTCGGCACCTTGCTAGGCGCTCAGCTCAAAAACGGCGGTACCTCCATCGACCAGCTCGCAGGAAAGACCAACGACCTGATCGGCGTCGCCGCCGACCTCAGCGCGCAATTCGGCGGCACGACCGCCGACGCCGTCGCCGCGCTCTCCAGCGCCCTCAAGGGGGAGCGCGATCCAATTGAGCGCTACGGCGTCTCACTGAAGCAAGCCAGCATCGACGCCAAGGCCGCCGAACTCGGTTTCCAGAAGGTGGGCGGCTCCTTCGACAACGAAGCGCAACAGGCCGCGACCCTCGCCTTGATTATGGAGCAGACAGCCGACGCGCACGGCGCATTCGCCCGCGAAGGCGATACACTCGCGCATCAGGTGCAAGTCCTCAAAGCGCACCTCGGCGACTTCGCAGCCAAGGCCGGGACGCTGGTCCTGCCCATGGTGACAGCCCTCGCGTCCGCCGCGATTGAACACCTCGTGCCCGCGCTCGAAACGCTCTCGACGTGGGCAAAGGACGTCGCTATCCCTGCCCTCCAGGACTTCGCCGCCCGCATCCAGGCCACCGTCGTCCCGAAGATCAAGCAAGCCGCCGCCGTATTCCAGACCGAGATCCGGCCCCGCCTCCAAGCTCTGATCGACTGGCTCACCACGACGGTCCCGCCCGCCGTGTCCCGCATCGTCTCATTCTTCGAGAAATTCGGCCCCGCTATCGGAGCCGCCGCGACCGTCATCGGAACATTCGTCGCCGGTTTCAAGACCTTCAACCAGATCAAGACGATCATTGGAGCCGCGAAGACCGCATGGGCGGCACTGAATGCGACCATGGCCGCTAATCCGATCTTCCTCGTGATCGCCGCCATTGCCGCCCTGGTCGCGATCTTCGTCGCTCTCTACCAGAACAACGAGACGTTCCGCGCCGCCGTGGACGCCGCATGGGCGCAGATCAAAGCGGCGGTATCTGTCGTCGTCGAATGGTTCCAAACGAACGTTGTCCCCGCCCTTCAAGCCGCGTGGGAGAAGATTCAAGCCGCCTGGGACGCCGTCTGGCCGCAGCTCCAAGCCGCGTGGGCATCGTATGGCCAGCCCGTTGTCGATCTCATCATTAATGTGTTCCAAGGCCTCGCGGCGAACTGGGACACCATCTGGCAGGGTATCTCCACCGTGGTATCCGGCGTCTGGCAGGTAATCTCTAGCGTGATCTCGACCGTGGTAGGCGTGATCTCTGGCATTATCCAGGTCTGGACCTCGGCGCTCTCTGGCGACTGGCAGGGAGTGTGGGACGGCATTAAGCAGATCGTCTCAAGCGTCTGGGACGGCATTAAGGGCGTCGTTAACGGGGCCCTGAACATCGTCAAGGGATACATCACATACGCAATGGGCGTGATCTCCGGCGTGTTCTCCGGCGTCTGGTCCTCCATCTCATCGACCGTCTCAGGGGCCTGGAGCGGCATCACCGGCGCGATCTCCAGCGGCGTCTCATCCGCCGTGTCCTTCATCTCATCCCTGCCCTCACGCGCTCTATCCGCGCTCGGCAACCTCGGCTCGCTCCTGATCGGAGCCGGTAAGAGCCTCATCCAGGGCTTCATCAACGGCATCAGCTCAATGATTGGCTCGGTCAAATCGACGCTCGGCAGCCTCACCTCCAGCCTGACGTCCTGGAAGGGCCCCGCCGACTACGACGCGATCCTACTCACGCCAGCCGGTCGCCTCGTGATCGACGGCTTTATCAGGGGCCTGGAATCGCGCTACGGCGCAGTGCGTCGATCCCTCGGCGCGCTCACGGGCATGGTCGCCGACACCGACGCCGGTTCGCTCGGCCTCCCAGACGCCAGCGGCCTGGCCGGTCTGCGCTCGCGCGGCGGCATCACCATTCATGTGACCGCGAACATGCTCCACCCGTCGGTTGACGCGGGCCGCGTGATCGCACAATCCATCGACCAGTACACCCGCCTCAACGGAGCAGGACGATGACTACTCTCCCTAGCCCCTCCATCCGCGACTACAGCGGCGCGACCTGCCAGCCCATGAGCGGCGGGCGCGTGCGCTTCACCCTCATGCCCGGATCAAGCGCCCTCACCATCACTGTGCCCAACTTGGTCCCAGGCCACCGGGTCGGCGCGCAGATCCGCGTTCGCGCCGACCAGCCAGGCAAGACAATCGTTATCCGTATCGGCAACCAAGCTCACACCTACGGGCCCGGCCCGATCTACACCGTATCCGCCGAAAACGACACTATCGGGACCGAGCTCGCCATTGACGTGGCAGGCCTCCATACCGGCATCATTGAAACGATCACGGTCTGGGACCGTACCGAAATACCCGCCAACCCCCGGCCCTGCGACGTTCTCAGCCTCCAGGCTTACTATCCGTTGCCCGGTTTCTTCGGGCTCAGGTGGAACAACGCACGATGGAATCGCGCCTCGTGGACGCTCGGCGTCGCCAAGCCGTGGGCGCTGGCGTGGAACCGCAACGCCTGGGATACCCGCGCATGGAACCAAGGCGAAACGAATATCAAGCAGTGGCAAGACATCCTCGGCCCATGCACCGACCTGACCGTGACGCGCGGCGTCACCACGAACGGCCCCGCCATGAGCGCCGCCGTTGGCACCCTGACCGCGCACGCGATCAACGCCCTCAGCCCCCACGCGACCGGCCTCCACCACGGCACCCCGATTCGCCTGATCCACTGGCCCACCCGCACCGCGATATACACCGGCTTTATCACGGACCTGACCATCACTCCCCACAAGCCCGGCTCTCGCGTGGACTACGAAGTTATCCTGACCGCATCCGACAACGTCGCCAGGCTCGCAGCGATCACCCGCTACGGCGCCAAAGCCGATGGAGGCAACGGATCGGAGCCCTGGACCGCGCGCCTAGACCGACTTATCAAGTCCGCGCCTGATCTGCCCTACCGCATCTACGACACCGCCACGCAGACAGTACCGCCGACCGTCTGGGAAACCAATCTCGCCAAGCACCTGGACGCCCTCACCGCGTCGGTCCTCGGCTCCTGGACCGTAGACCGCGACGGCACCGTATCTATCTGCGTCTCACGTCCCCAATCCGCGGCAATCACCCTCACCGACGCCGAAACCAGCGCGATCACAAACGGCATCTGGTCTTACACCGACGTCAACGTTGCTTGGAACTCATCCGACGCCCTCGCGCACGTCACGATCAACAACCATGCTGCGAAATGGGACGCCGAAAATAGCGAGTGGACCGCCGATGACACGGAAACCACCGTGGACGATCCAACTGCCGCCGCCGCATGGGGAGGATCGGCAATCTCGATTGACACGACACTCCCCGCCGACGCCGTCGAAAGGACGGCCCGCCGCTACCTCGCCGCCGCCGACGCCGATCCCACGCCCTCCAGCGTCAGCCTCGTTGCCGCGCACGATACCGGCCCCGCCGAGCGCGCCGCACACATGGCCGCCGCCGCGACCTTCGACCCAATCAGCGCGGTCAATGTCAAATGGCGCGGCGAAGACGCACTAGCCCTCATCACCCAGGTCACGCACACGATCACACCGACGACCTGGAAAACCCGCCTCAACCTCACGACCAACCACTAGGAAGGACCAGCCCTCATGAAAACGTTTGTCCCTGGCGAGATCGCCCGCGCCGAAGACGTCAACGCAAACTTCGCCGAGCTCAAACAGCTGATAGATCGCGTCATCTCATCACGTCAACAGGGGCGCGTATCCCTTGGTCAATACTCGCCAAACCAGAGATACGAGGCCAAAGTATCGTTCGCAAAACCGTTCCGCAAAGTGCCAAATATCGCGATCTCATGCGCCAACCAACGGCTCCGAATCGCGATCTACAACGTCACGACGACCGGTTTTACCTACTACGGGTGGAACGACACAAGCGGCGCGAACTCAGCCGACGCCTATCTCGACTGGGTAGCAAC
>QWCC01000319.1_pt1 | contig 16574 bp, 13 predicted proteins | sample 1972491 | NCBI WGS metagenome assembly QWCC01 (sample SAMN09866718, study PRJNA288562) | Human oral metagenome isolate term5_saliva, whole genome shotgun sequencing... | isolation source: mouth | host: Homo sapiens | place: USA: California
GGGCTATCAAAAGAACAACTCGTACCGAGTTGCGAGATAAAACAATTGTGAGGGTGGCGTTGTGGATAATTAAAGGAGAAATGGTGTAAAGCAAATAGAGCGGAGACACCAGTGATTTGTAGCCTTACCCCCAGCCCTTTGCTTTCCTCGTTTCGCAAGCTTCACGAACAGCGACCTATGGTTCCCCGAAGAGGGAGGTGAGTAGTTAGCCATGGAAATGGAGGATGTTGTTTGAAGATTAATTGGGGGTGATGATGTTGTTGATAATAAAGCGTAAAATGGTTTGCGTCATTTCATTGTGTAAAATACGGCAAAACATTTGGTTGTTTGACGCATTTTAGCGCGTGAAATGACGCTGTTTATAATTCCGTTTTAGTTCAACGCCTACAATGTTGATTATCAATTGTATTGCAAACGATATCATTTTATCCTTTAAGATGGTGAAGATTCGTAGCATTTCTTTTGTTGATTATAAATTATTTGTATTACTTTTGCAGTTGAAAATAAATGTTGGTAAAAAGCAAGTAATATGGATAGATTACCCAATGACCCAATGATTCTTTATAGTGCAGTTAATATGTTGCTGCGCGATAACTATGGTTCGCTTGATGAACTATGTGATGATATGAACGTGAATCGTAAGGATTTGGAAGATAAACTGGCTGCGGTTGGTTTCAAATACGACGAGAAACAGAATAAGTTTTGGTAAGAAAAAGGTATAGAAAGGACTCTCACGGCGTGCGTGGGAGTCTTTTTTTGTTTCATACATTCATAGGATTTGTGACAAGTTTCGGAGGATAGTGTTTCATGAAAGAGGAGGCTTTTTAGACCGATAGCCTTTGAAACGAATACGGAAAAGCGTGATTTGGAAAAGAAATTACTTATCCATCGAGAACAAAGTTGACGAGAAAAGCGTATATTTGCAACAAGAGTTGTATAGAAAGAAGATATAACATTCATCATAAAGAACAGGAAAATGGTAAACTTAAGATTTGAGGCTGTAGCAGAAGCGTTTAGGAAACGTCCGTTAGATGTTGCTGTTCCACAAGAGCGTCCAAGTGAATACTTTGCTAAAAAGGTGTTCAATCGTCAGAAGATGTATAAGTATCTGCCACTCGATGTGTATGAGAAGTTGACAGATGTCATTGACAATGGCGCGCAACTTGACCGCTCTATTGCCGACGATGTGGCTCATGCCATGAAGCAATGGGCAATGGAAAACGGAGTCACTCACTACACTCACTGGTTCCAACCGCTAACAGAAGGGACGGCAGAAAAGCATGATGCCTTTGTAGAACACGACGGAAAGGGTGGTTTGATAGAAGAGTTCTCGGGGAAATTACTGGCACAACAAGAGCCTGATGCTTCTTCTTTTCCTAACGGAGGCATTCGAAACACGTTTGAAGCACGTGGATATAGCGCCTGGGATCCTACCTCTCCAGTGTTCATTATCGATGATACCTTGTGCATACCGACTATATTTATCTCTTACACGGGTGAGGCTTTGGATTATAAAGCACCTTTGTTGCGCTCGCTTCATGCCGTGAATGTGGCTGCCACTAAGGTGTGTCACTACTTCAATAAGGATGTAAAGAAGGTGACAGCCAACTTGGGTTGGGAGCAGGAATATTTCCTTGTAGACGCTGATATCTATTCAACTCGCCCCGACTTAATGCTTACCGGTCGCACGTTGATGGGCCATGATTCGGCTAAAAACCAACAGATGGACGACCATTACTTTGGTACTATCCCCGAGAGAGTACAGGCTTTTATGAAAGATTTGGAGATACAAGCACTTGAACTTGGCATCCCCTGCAAGACAAGGCATAACGAAGTGGCCCCTGGTCAGTTTGAGTTGGCGCCGATATTTGAGGAATGTAACCTTGCTGTTGACCATAATATGGTGTTGATGAGCCTAATGAAGAAGGTGGCAAACAAACATGGGTTTAGAGTGTTGTTACACGAGAAACCATTCGATGGAATCAATGGAAGTGGAAAGCATAACAACTGGAGTCTCACGACTGATACAGGCATACTATTGCATCGTTCAGGGAAAACGGCTGAAGATAACCTGCGTTTTGTTGTCTTCATTGTAGAGACTTTGATGGCAGTTTATCGTCATAACGGGTTGTTGAAAGCCAGTGTTATGAGTGCAACTAACGACCATCGACTGGGTGCAAACGAGGCTCCTCCTGCCATCATCTCATCGTTTTTAGGAAAGCAACTCACTGATTTGCTCGACCATATTGAACTTGCTGACAAGAAGGATTTATTCACTGTGTCGGGTAAGAAGGGCATGAAGCTTGGCATACCAGAGATACCTGAGCTGCTCATTGATAACACTGACCGCAACAGAACGTCGCCCTTTGCTTTCACAGGAAATAGATTTGAGTTCCGCGCGGTAGGCAGTGAAGCCAATTGTGCGAGTGCAATGATTGTATTGAATGCTGCAGTTGCTGAGGCTTTGACTAACTTTAAGCAACGTGTTGACGCGCTCATTGCTGGGGGAGAAGACAAGACCAGTGCTATCATTGATGTCATTCGTGAGGATATCAAGACTTGTAAACCCATTCGTTTTGACGGCAATGGATATAGTGATGAATGGAAAGAGGAGGCTAAGAAGCGTGGACTTGACTGCGAATCTTCGTGCCCTGTGTGCTTCGATCGTTATTTAGATGAGGATAGTGTGACTATGTTTGAGTTGACAAATGTCATGAGTCACGATGAACTTAAGGCTCGAAATGAAGTTAAATGGGAGACTTACACGAAGAAAATACAGATAGAAGCGCGCGTCATTGGCGACCTTGTGATGAATCATATCGTTCCAATTGCTACACATTATCAAAGTCAATTGGCCAAGAATGTGCAGTGTATGATTGATATTTTCGGTCGAGAGGAGGGCAAACTCCTAACGGAACGCAACATAAAAATTATCAAGGAGATTGCAGAACGCACGCAACTCATAGAGTCAGGAGTTGAAGAACTCGTCAACGCTCGTAAGGTTGCGAACCGTATTGAGGATGCCCGCGAGAAGGCAATTGCCTATCATGACAACATTGTTCCTAAGATGGCAGCCATTCGTTATCAGGTAGATAAGCTTGAACTTGTGGTGAGTGATGAGCTTTGGACATTGCCAAAATATCGTGAGTTGCTTTTCATCAGATAAGGAAAAGAATCGAATGTGTTGCTGAAATGATAGTATTTTATTGTTGAAGGATAAGTCGTTTGAAGCACAAATCGGCTGATTGAGTCGATAAAACCATAGGAAAAGGAAGTTTGTTTGTGGCATATACGAATGTATTATGGCCCAAATGAACTTCCTTTTTGAGTTTTATGAATCATGGAAAACGCGCTTTTCAGCTTTCATTTTATGGTATGTTGCAAACTTGAGGGCTTCACTCTATATAATATAATAAGGTGGAAGTTTGACTTAAATGATTCGGTTTGAAGCGTAAACTATGGGTGGGTATGAGATTATTGGCATAAAAAAGGGTAACCGAATAATGTCGGTTACCCCATATGAATTTAGAAATCAATATTCAAAACGCGTGGTTATGATTGACGACTCTCTGTGCTTTGGCAGGTGTCGAATGGCTATTTGGCAGTCCATCCATAGCTCGCAACACTTTCAAAAAGTGTATATTGAGCCACATCATCAATCATAACGTGGTGTTATGAAAGTTGATTTATGATTTAGCGAAGCTTAGTATAGCCATATTTTGCTACGCAACCAAGTTCTTCTTCGATGCGGATGAGCTGGTTGTACTTAGCCATACGGTCAGTGCGGCTCATTGAACCAGTCTTGATTTGGCCTGAGTTTGTAGCGACAGCAATGTCTGCAATGGTTGTATCCTCAGTCTCTCCAGAGCGGTGAGAAGTAACCGTTGTGTAGCCATGGCGGTGTGCCATCTCAATAGCTTCGAGGGTTTCAGTGAGAGAACCAATCTGGTTAACCTTGATAAGGATTGCATTTCCGGCTCCCATCTTAATACCTTTCTCGAGGAATTTAACGTTAGTTACAAACAAATCATCACCAACCAACTGGCAACGATCACCAATCTTAGCGGTCAGTTTCACCCAGTTCTCCCAGTCATTCTCATCGAGTCCGTCCTCAATTGAATCGATAGGATACTTTGTAATGAGTTGTTCGAGGTAAGCAATCTGCTCATCTGCTGTGAACTTCTTACCATTAGGATCCTTTGGCATGCCGTTCTTCAGCTGACGATAGTCATAGAACCACTGGCCATTCTCCTGTACTGCAAACTCTGAAGCAGCGCAGTCCATAGCAATCTTAACGTCTTTTCCTGGCTCGTAACCAGCGTCCTTGATAGCCTGAATGATTGAATCGAGAGCGTCTTCGATACCATCAAACTTAGGAGCGAAACCGCCTTCATCGCCTACTGCAGTAGAAAGACCACGCTTCTTCAAGTTCTTTGCCAATGCGTGGAATACCTCTGCACCCATTCGAATAGCCTCTTTCTCTGAAGAAGCACCTACTGGACGGATCATAAACTCTTGGAAAGCGATTGGTGCATCACTATGAGCTCCACCGTTAATTATATTCATCATAGGAACTGGAAGCACGTAAGTGTTGGCGCCACCAATATAGCGATACAATGGTAAATTGAGTGCTTTTGCAGCGGTTTGTGCCACAGCTAAGCTCACACCAAGAATGGCATTAGCACCAAGTTTGCTCTTAGTTGGCGTACCATCAAGTGCTAACATCTTGTAATCGAGAGCGCGTTGGTTGCGTACATCCTCGCCTTTTAGGGCAGGAGCAATAACGTTATTGACGTTCTCTACAGCCTTAAGTACACCCTTACCACCATAGCGTTGCTTGTCGCCATCACGCAGTTCGAGGGCTTCATTCTCACCCGTTGATGCACCAGATGGTACACTTGCACGGCCCATTACACCGTTTTCGAGGGTTACTTCTACTTCAACTGTTGGATTACCTCTTGAATCGAGGATCTCTCTTGCATGGATTTTTTCAATCTTCATAGTTCTTTTTGTTATAGAGTTCTCTATGTTTTCGTGTGGCAAAGATAACAAAAAATATTCAAAACTGCAATACCTAATTATGAGGGTTTGCGTGGTTTAGCTGTCAGTTTGCCTCATTTTCTGTTATAATACAACTATTATGCCAAGATGAAAGCATATAAACAAAAATTATAATTAAGTTTGTTTAACCACTCAGATATATGGTTTTTTCACTATCTTTGCGTCATCTCATGAAGGATGTGCTGTGGAATGACAAGCTAATGACAGCTTTGTCATGCCAATATAACAATGTTTTTGCAAAACACATTCCCCATCATGAGCTATCAACAACATAGAAAATGGAGAATAAAAGCTATCAGCCCGCCGAATTAAAACAGTTACATGGCGTGCTATATGAAATACTTGTCGAAATCGATCGTGTGTGTCGACTGCTTGATACCCCTTTCTTTATGATTGGAGGATCGGCAATCGGCGTTCACTTTTGGGGCGAAATAGTACCTTTCGACGATGATATTGACATTGGAATGAAGCGAGATGACTATGAACGCTTTATTAAAGAGGCACCAAAACTATTGAACTCGTCGTATTTTTTGCAATGTTTCGCGACAGAACCACATACCCCTTATTACTTCGCTAAGGTCAGAAAAAACAATACTTTGTATGTAGAAGAAACGGTAAAGAACATCCCTATGCACCAAGGTATATTCATTGATGTGATTCCTTTCGACCATATTCCAGACTCTCCGAAGGCAGAACGTCGGCAAAGAAAACTCGCAAATCTCATTGATGTGTGCTTCCAGGCGAAAGAAGTATGGCTTTGGCGTTACTTCGGTCATTGCGAAATAGAGCATCCCCAGCGTCAAACCTTCTTGAATTGCTTGGTGACTCGTCTTGTTGCTACCTTCATTCCGAAGCGCCTTATCTATGCTTTGCTTCACAAAATACTGACTTATTATAATAAGAAACACGTCACCTATTATAATAATGTGATGATTTCGGCCGACCATATTCCCGTAGTCGACCTTGAAAATTTAGTCAAACGCCCCTTTGGTCCATTGCAAGTTAATGTGCCATCAAACTTAGAAAGTTATCTCAAATACCATTATCCAACACTTAAGAAATATATGACTGAAGAAGAAATTGCACGATATAGTCACGCACCCCAAGTGTTAAAGTTTTGAAGAATGAGTGGGATAGCAAAATGAAGTGCGTCAAATTACCGAGTAAAGTGAATCATTTCATCGAGTAAAATGAGGCAGATTGCAGTGTGATTTCAGTCAGTTTGTTTTTTCATTTTAGTGGAGTTTGAGAACCATATCATTTATAAAGCAAAGAAAACTGCGCTATATTCGTGTGAGTATAGCGCAGTTTCCTATTGTTAGTCCAATGCAATCATCATCGGTTTAGTTTCCAAGTGACTCCATCTTTCGTATCTTTTACTTCAAAACCAGCCTCAGAAAGTGCATCACGTATCTTGTCGCTGGTCGCCCAATCCTTATCCGCCTTTGCCTTAGCACGCAAATCTAACACCATGTCTACCACCTTTCCATAGGCTTCTTCGCGTGCTTCGTTGTTGTCACCCTTTTCGTTTTTCAAGCCCAAAAGGTTGAAAGCAAAGAGTTTCATCGCTTCACTTAGCTCATGAAGACTATCAGAATCAATCGTAGTTTTATGGTCAAGAAGAGTATTTATGAGGTGACATGCTTCGAAAAGATAGCTGATTACGAGTGGCGTTTGCAAGTCGTCATTCATTGCATCATAGCAACGTTGGCGGAAATTCTTAACAAACTGCTGGGTCTCTGCATCGCAATGATCGCTCACAGGAACGCGTTCGAGGTCATCAAAGGCATTCATCAGTCTCTCATATCCTTTCTGAGCAGCTTCCAAAGCCTCATTAGAGAAGTCGACAGTACCACGATAATGTGCCGAAAGAATAAAGAAACGAATCGTCATTGGGCTATAAGCTTGGGTCAAACTTGCATGATTCCCGGTAAAGAATTGTTCCAAAGTAATGAAGTTTCCCAAGCTCTTTCCCATCTTTTGACCATTGATCGTGATCATGTTATTATGCATCCAATAGTGTACCATTTGGTCTCCTTGGCTTGCAACTGCTTGCGCTATTTCACATTCATGATGTGGAAAGATGAGGTCCATACCGCCACCATGGATATCGAAATGACTGCCCAAATACTTCCTTCCCATAGCCGTGCACTCGCAATGCCAGCCAGGAAAGCCAACACTCCAAGGGCTTGGCCATCGCATAATGTGTTCAGGCTGCGCCTTCTTCCATAGTGCAAAGTCCACCTGATGCTTCTTTTCGCTGACGCCTTGAAGCTCTCGGCTGTTATTTATCAAGTCCGTTAGGTTGCGACCCGATAGGATTCCATACCTGTGGTCATTGTTATATTTCACTACATCGAAGTAAATGCTGCCGTTACTCTCATAGGCATAGCCGTTGTTTAGAATCTCTTTTACGAGTTCTTCCTGTTCAATGATGTGCCCAGTAGCATGTGGTTCAATCGAAGGTGGCAACACATTGAGCGCTTCCATGGCTGCATGATAGCGGTTAGTATAGTGTTGTGCTATCTCCATTGGCTCCAGTTGTTCGAGTCTTGCCTTTTTTTCTATCTTGTCATCTCCTTCATCTGCATCGTGCTCTAAATGCCCAACGTCGGTTATATTGCGTACATATCTCACCTTATATCCTATGTGTTGCAGATAGCGGAATAGGATATCAAACGTTATTGCGGGTCGAGCGTGCCCCAAATGTGGGTCACCATAGACGGTCGGTCCACATACATACATGCCCACATTAGGTGCATGTTGCGGTTTGAACAGCTCTTTATGGCGTGTCAATGTATTATAAATGATGAGATTTTGTTCCATATTTCGAATGATTAATAACAACGAATGCAAAGTTAATGGAAAAAAGATGAATGGCAAAACAAACGCTTTTTTAATTTGATGTCGGCTTGAATTATCCCCTCGATAAAATCAAATCATCTCATAGAAAAAGTGTAATCCACGCAATGTTTGCCATTCCTTTGCACCTTTTCTTATGCCTTTTATTTTGTAATCCATCCTTTTTGTTGTAATTTTGCAACAGAAATCAATTTGAAACAACATATCGGTATGAATATAGAAAATGCAATATCAAGTTCTGTTCTCCTTGTAGTGAAAGAACTTTATGGCCAGGATGTGCCGGCAACAATGGTGCAACTGCAAAAGACACGTAGTAACTTTGAAGGCAATCTCACGTTGGTTGTGTTCCCCTTCTTAAAGCTTTCAAAGAAGAATCCCGAGCAAACGGCGCAGGAAATTGGCGAAGCTTTGGTGAAGAAATGTAGCGCAGTGTCTTCTTTCAACGTAGTAAAAGGGTTCTTAAACCTTGTTGTTGGCAAAGACGCTTGGCTGAGTTTGCTTAATGATATCAATGCCGATGAGAAGTTTGGTGAAAAGAAAGTATCCGATGATTCGCCATTAGTGATGATTGAATATAGCTCACCTAACACGAACAAACCATTGCATTTGGGTCATGTTCGCAATAATCTTTTGGGCTGGTCTTTGGCTCAAATCATGCAAGCTAACGGCTATAAAGTAGTCAAAACCAATATCGTTAACGACCGCGGTATACACATTTGTAAGTCTATGTTGGCTTGGTTGAAGTGGGGAAATGGCATTACTCCCGAGCAAGCGGGTAAGAAAGGCGACCACTTAATCGGTGATTTCTATGTGGCTTTTGACAAACATTACAGAGCCGAATGCGAGCAACTCAAAGCTCAATACATGCAAGAGGGCCTGTCTGAAGAGGCTGCTACCGAGAAGGCTAAAGCCGAAGCGCCTCTCATTAAGGAGGCACATGCCATGTTGGTAAAATGGGAACAGGGCGACAAAGAGGTCAGAGCACTCTGGGAAAAGATGAATAATTGGGTCTATGCTGGCTTTGATGAGACCTACAAAACACTTGGAGTGGGCTTCGATAAGATTTATTATGAGTCAGAAACTTACCTTGAAGGTAAGAAAAAGGTTGAGGAAGGACTCGCTAAAGGCCTATTCTTCCGCAAAGAAGACAATAGTGTTTGGGCCGACCTTACAAACGAAGGACTGGATCAAAAGTTGCTACTTAGAAGCGATGGCACATCGGTTTACATGACACAAGATATCGGAACAGCCGATATGCGCTTTAAGGATTACCCGATAGATAAGATGATTTACGTCGTGGGTAATGAGCAAAACTATCACTTCCAGGTGCTTTCCATCTTGTTAGATCGCCTTGGTTTCAAGTGGGGTAAAGCCTTAGTACACTTCTCTTACGGTATGGTTGAACTGCCAAATGGTAAGATGAAGAGCCGCGAAGGCACTGTTGTAGACGCTGATGACCTTGTAGCGGCGATGATAGATGACGCTCGTAAGACAAGCGATGAACTCGGAAAGTTTAAGGATATGACCGAAGAAGAGAAACAAAACGTGGCTCGTATCGTTGGCTTGGGTGCCTTGAAATACTTTATTTTGAAGGTAGATGCACGCAAAAATATGCTGTTTAACCCTGAAGAAAGCATTGATTTCAATGGTAATACAGGGCCTTTCATCCAATATACCTACGCGAGAATACGTTCTATTTTGCGTAAGGCTGAGGCCGAAAATATCACACTTCCCGAGACGTTAAGCATGGACGCACCTCTCAACGAGAAAGAAATCCAACTCATTCAAAAGCTTAATGACTTTGGTGCTGCAGTCGAACAAGCGGGTAAGGACTATAGTCCAAGTGGCATAGCCAACTATTGTTACGAGCTAACAAAAGACTTTAATCAGTTCTATCACGATTATAGCATCCTCAATGCCGACTCAGATGGCGAGAAGATTACACGCCTTGTGTTGGCCAAGAACGTAGCAAAGGTCATCAAAAATGGCATGGAACTGCTCGGAATCGAAGTTCCAGAACGTATGTAAACCCCTTTTTCAATCCCTCCAAATGGAGGGGATTGATGGGCTTAGACACGCACCTTGTTTTATCTTCTGAATCGTTTTACATCACAAATCGTTATATCTTTGGCAAAGAAACACGAATTATCAGATGTCCCAGACTGGCGAAACGATACGGTTTTGCCATTGGCTGAGGACGTAGAAGCGTATGCCTGGGCAGTCGATGCGGCTTGTTCGGGCAATCCTGGTCCTATGGAATACCAGGCCGTCGACCTGCAAACGGGAGCACGTGTGTTTCATTTCGGCCCCATGTATGGCACAAATAACATTGGCGAATTCCTTGCTATTGTCCACGCTTTGGCCTTAATCGATAAGCAAGGTGACCGCAATCGTGTTGTCTATTCAGACAGTTATAACGCCATTTTGTGGGTAAAGAACAAGAAATGTAAAACGAAATTAGACCGCAATTCGCAAACCGAAGCCCTCTTTCAAATTGTAGAACGTGCCGAGAACTGGCTGCGTACGCATCAGGTAATGACGCGGGTGATGAAATGGGAAACCAAGAAGTGGGGGGAGGTTCCCGCCGATTTTGGGCGCAAGAAGTAGATTATCATGCAATGAAATGCCGCATTTCATACTGCGAAATGACGCAAATTGTCGTGTGAAATGCCTTGTTTTACACGATAAAATGACGCAAATTGTGCGGTTATTTAACGCCGTTTGCAAAGTGTTTGTAGTTCAACACTGAAGGCGTTGTACTTCTGATAGCCCAGGGTTGGCGTCAGCCTACCCTGGGTTATGTATGTAGTGAGGAGGTCAACGCCGTAGGTGTTGTACGTTTTCTGCGTGGAATGCCGCGATAAAATGACGAGGAATAAAAGGTACAACGCCTACAGCGTTGTTACCACGCACGGCAAATGCCTCAGGGTAGCCTTCGCTTTCGCTCGCCAACCCCGGGCTATCAAAAGTACAACGCTTACAGCGTTGCGTCGTTGCAACATTCGCAATGGCGGATGTATTCATTAGAATGTTTCCATATTTTGCCATTTATTTATTCGTATGTTATCCTTAATTGTATTAGAAAATAAATGTTTCAACGCCATCAGTGTTACGCTTTTTAAGCGTAATCCGCCATAAATTCCCTCAGTATACCCATGTTTTCACTGAAAAAGCTCAACACCTACGGCGTTGAATCTCCTTGTGGATGCTCACCCGGGGTAGGCTCGTTCCTCGCCAACCCCGGGCTATCAAAGACACAACTCGTACCGAGTTGCCCCATGAGAACAGTCACAATGTTAAACACATTCATTGAGTAATTATCATAATACATACGATGTCGCGAGTTGGAAATATTCATAATGACAAATACGTTCATTAGAAGATAGACATAACACCTACGGCGTTGCATGATGAGCGCACTCATCATCGTGGATATATCCATTGAAATCTTGGCATATTTTGCTATTTATTTATTCGTAGTTTGCATTAATTGTATTATAAAATGCACGTTTCAACACCGTAGGTGTTGCGCTTTTGATAGCCCAGGGTTGCCAAACGATAGTGCAGGCTACCCTGGGGTAACGTATGGTTTGTGGGAAACAACGCCATAGGTGTTGTGCTTTTTTTGATTAATCAGCCATAAAAGGTTTCATTGTAAGCGTGTCTTCACTGAAAAAGCTCAACACCTACGGCGTTGAATCTCCTTGCGAATGTTTACCCGGGGTAGGCTCGTTCCTCGCCAACCCCGGGCTATCAAAAACACAACTCGTACCGAGTTGCACCATGAAGGCATTTATATTGCGAAATTCATCCATTGGGATAATAGCGCAATACCAACACAGTTGCGAGATAAAACAATTGTGGGCATGGCGTGGTTGATAATTAAAGACGAAATGGTGTAAAGCAAACAAAGCCTCACCCCCAGCCCTTTGCTTTCCTCGTTTCGCAGGCTTCACGAACAGCGACCTATGGTTCCCCGAAGAGGGAGGGGAGTAGTTACTCTTTGAAAAGGAGGAGGTTATTTTGGGGTTAATTAGAGATGTGAACGTGGTTGATAATAAAGCGTTAAATGATTTGATGCAAATCATCGCGTAATATGCCGCGTTTCACTCGGTGAAATGACGCAAATCATCGTGTGAAATGACGCAAATTGTCGTATGATTAGCGTGGAATGATTTTATGGTTTGTTAGCGTCTGATCAGCGTTATCCAGCGAACAAGGGTGCGATGAGATGCAAAACAGGCTCTTGGCAACCATTTTTCATGATGCACCAAGAGCCTTTCTACCTTTACGTTTAAGTTTTATTTACCTTACAACAACCTCTCTTCTTTCGCAAATATCAATGCCGAGAATGGCCAAAAGCGCTGACAATCGCATGGCATTGCTATTGAACCACGTTTGGTTTAACCTTGTTTGCCACGGCACTATCGGCGAGTTTATCCCAAACTTCATGGCGAATTGCTTGTTTATTTGAATCATTTATATTGCGATTGTTGAAGAGATTGTTTCGCATTTTATTTGATTACAGTTCTTTTTCCGCCTATGATATAGACGCCAGCAGGAGCGTTTCGCACAGCCTCTTCCATCGAACCGGCCGACCAAAGGAAATATCCTTGCAGATTATAGACCTTGATTGGTTGTGCCTGTTGTGTCATTTCATGTTCCCGTATGAATGCAGTCTGCCCCTTACTATTATAATATGTGCCACACTTAAAGTCTAAATCAGAGGTCTGTACAGTGCCAACATTGCCTCCTCTGCCACAATTGAAGATAATCTTTGTGTTGTTTGGCAATGGCTTTTGCCCTGTATAAGTCCATTTCCAGATAGTAAAGCCGTCCTTTTTTTGGTCCGTTGGCGTGCAAACTACGCCAGGCCACTGACCGCCTGTATAGTTTTCATTCACATTATCGCCATTCCACACCCAGGCATATACCTCATTCCATCCTCTGTCATTAATGAAATAAGCGGCACATTCGCCTTGGGGTTGCGGTTGAACTGGCTGTTCTTGAACACCTGAAGGCTTGGAAACACGATGTAGATTGGCTCCTCCCGCATATTCAAAATAAGTATCTTGCGTAATGTTTAGAATGTCTTTGGTCTGCCCATTGCCATCATTGAGGATGAGATTAAAGGCCTCTTTACCCTCAACAGCAAACGAATACCAGTCTGTTGTGCCTATTCTTGTCTTATTGGTCAGCACCTTTCCCGGCCAAGCCCCATTGAGTTCGGTGGTGGTTCCGTTTGTTGTTGTCCAGGCATATAACTTAGGTGATGCCGTAGAAGTAGTGTGAACATAGACGGTTATCATGCTGTTGGGATCTACTTTCTTATAGGTGGCCTCACCATTTGTAGTTTCTTCCTCCCCATCTTGCATGCCTTTAGCTTCCCATTGGATAGTCTTTGTGTCGCCAAACCTCATGTCACTGCCGATGGTTATCCGCATATCGCCGTGGATTTCGACTTTATTTCCATTGTCAATCCTATACCATCCACTTGTAGCATCCTTGAGTTTAAGGTCTATATCGAGCGTTTCTGTACGGAAAGTACAGCCTTCAGGACTCATTTCTACAGCCGGATGAGTCACTGGAGTGGCTTCAACCCAGGTCGTACCTTCGTCAGTTGCCAACGCGCTTTGGTCGGCTTGACCAGGTGTAGTGGCGTAAAGGAAAGGACCATCCTCACCAAGCGAGAACGTACCTCCAAGCACATAGACGCGCGCATTGCCTCTACCTGCACACGAAGTGCTAAGTTTTCCGTCATGAACTGTCTTTACATCGCCCGTAACGGCATCCTTGTAAGTTCCGTTTTCGATACCCGTGAATGTGGCATCTCCATTCATACACACGAGCACATAAGAGTCAACATCGCCCGAAGTGTAGCGTTTCTTCCATGCACGGCCGCCATTTGACGAGCAACCTTCAGTCGAATATTGCCCCTTTCTCAATGCCGGCACAGCCTGACGAATGCGATTCAAGGCTTGAAGATGACGCGCAAGAGGGTGTTCAAGCGTTTTCTTTACCTGACCATCTGCTTGGAACAAGCCGAAGTTTTCAGCCGATACGTTGCCCATTAGATTCTGTCCGTAGTATGCTCTGCCTGTATTTGCAAGCGGACCATTAGGTCCTTTGTCGCAAGGAGCACCCGCTTGGAACTCTACTTCCGAGCCATAATAGATGCAAGGAATGCCGCGTAGCAACCACATTACATCCATATTCTCGGCCCAAGCGGCTGTACCGCCGTTATAACGATTATCAGAATCGGGGCCATAGTCATGCGAATCAACATACACAACGTTCCAAGTGGCATCGTTATATAAGCGATCATTGCCCGTAGCGGTAGTCCAAGCAGACGCATAATTGCCGAAGTTCCAGTGCATAGGAAAGTCAATTACATTGAAGCCGCTGGCCTCTTTATAGTCTGGTTTGTGGTAGTTGTTGCCCTGAAGTAAAGCATTTTCCGAGCTAAAAGCATTGCCGGGCTCTCCTTTATAGTCTGTATACTCAGCCTCACAACTATTCCGATTGGTGTCCGAAAAGGTCAAACCTTCGCCTACTGGAAAGTCTTTTCCCTCATATTCTGAAACATCTGAGCTCCAAGGATAAGTCTTTCCACCATGCTCACTCGCCCAAGTATAGAAGAAAGGACTAAGGGCTGACTGCCCACGATATACCGGTCCACTGTATCGAGCGCATACTTCTCCGAACATATAAAAGGGAGTTGGTGTGGTCTGTCCAGCCAAAAGGCGCTTTGAAGCGTATTGTTCGCCGAGAGCTTTGAACTGAGGTATGAACGCTTTATTAAACGTTAGACGTGCTATATGGCCTGAAGTGTCGATGCGAAATCCATCAACTCCCATCTTAATAAACGACCCATAACACTTCACTAAGTAATTATACACGGCGGGATTCTCGGTATTTAAGTCCACACAATCACCCGCTATTTGAGCCCACCAGCGTGTATCGTCGTCCCAATTAAAGTTCCCAAAGTGATGCCAATAATTGTTTTTATCATGGTTTTTGCCATCAGTGTTCTTCATAAGTGCCAGTCTTCGCTGGTATTGTGCACTCGGATTGAGTTGCAGATAGTCATTACCCAGCAGCTTAAGATTAGGGGAAAGGCTGTAATCGGCACTGCCTTGAGCCGTCACTTTGGTGCTTCTTGTGAAGGTTGGACAAAGGAATGACTCTCCAAAGTTACCCGTATGATTCAACACTATGTCAAGAATGATCTTTATTCCCTTAGCATGTGCGGCGTCAATAAGCTTTTGAAAGTCCACGTCTTCAGTCGCTCCATCGGCTATTCTGCTTTGATAGCGACTGTCAACACGTTCAAAACTCATCGCATGATAGCCGTGATAGTCATATCCCGAGGCGTTTTCCACAACGGGAGTAATCCAGATTGACGTGAAGCCTAAGGCCTTTATATAGTCTAATTTGTCTATAATGCCTTTGAAATCTCCACGCCAACAGGGGTCTTTTGTGGCCTTTTGTTGCTCTTGATTGTCCCAACAGAGCACGTTGTTTGACGGATCTCCGTCATAGAAACGCGTCGTCATGAGGAAATAAATGGATTCATCGCGGAAGTCAGTGCGGTTACTTGAAAACGTAACGCCATTGTCTGCAGAGGCTAAAAGCGTTGCACTGATAGCACAAAAGAGCAGTAAAGCCCTCATCATATTCATCTTCATAGCGCTTAAATAAAATTAGATTAAACTGAGAATTAAGTTAGAATTGTTTAGATTTACATCTTATTTGCACAAATATAAGTAGGAAATGGCAAAGTTGTTTTCGCCTTTTCAAACAACATGCAATATTATTTGTGCAAACGTTTACCTAATTATCGCGACCCAAATCATAAGATTCTGCATCTGCTATTCTATCTGTTTATCACTTAAAAACGGCCGATTCCCAAGTCTAAATCACGCAGATAGAGAGGCCAACTCTACCATTTTATGAAGTCAAAATACATGTTTTACACCTTCAAACCATTGAAAGTATGAAAATAAATGTAACTTTGTAGCCGTTAATTTGATAGAGAGAGTGAATAAAAAATAAATGTAACTTTGTAGCCGTTAATTTGATAGAGAGAGTGAATAAAAAATATCATTTCATTAAACAATATCCTTATGGAGAGCATCCTTTTTCTTTTATTAATGGCTATCGGACCAACCATTATACTCATCGCTGCCTATTATTTTACCTTCAATATTTCGCCAATTCAAACGCTACCCAGCTTCAAAACATTGCGTTTAAGAGCTGTTTTGAGCATCGAAGTTGCCGCAATTCTGTGTGTAATTACTATAGTGTTTGCCGAGAAATGGTTTCCAGTTTATAAACAGTGGCTATTCAATCACTCTTTACATGATATGTTTACATATCGCTTTATGCTGCCTTTTGGCGCACTTATTTGCTGGATTATCTTTGTGATATTCTATGAAAAGCATCATTGGATGCGTCAACATCCACAACATAGCAGGTTGATTTTCCACCACGAAAACCACATAAAAGATATTCAAGGCATATCTCTTGTCAGTGTAGATAACGTAAAAGCCGGCCGAGGTGTATGCTTATCGTGGATCAATGGCTATTACATTGATGCCGATTCTCACGCTCTTCTTTTTGAAGTTTATACCTCAAGTAAGTTCCGTCAG
>QWCC01000394.1_pt1 | contig 16359 bp, 6 predicted proteins | sample 1972491 | NCBI WGS metagenome assembly QWCC01 (sample SAMN09866718, study PRJNA288562) | Human oral metagenome isolate term5_saliva, whole genome shotgun sequencing... | isolation source: mouth | host: Homo sapiens | place: USA: California
GCGAAGGTTTTCACCACTGTTTCGGGGTTTCCCTCCACAGTTCCTTCTAAATAGGTGGCTATTTGTTGAGCGGAAAATTCCATTATATCATTATTCTATAACTGCAAATATACTATTTCTCTCTCAAACAAAGAAAAATATCGGCTATTTCTTTGTTTTTCGTCCTTGGAAAAGTCTTTTTTGACGCATTGTGCTTTAGAAAGGCCATACGAAGAAGGGAAACAAATGGCCTTTGGTCTGAACATTTGGCACTCATCGTATCTTCTCTCACTATCGGGAAAAAGTGCAAGCATTTTCTTAGTAAAACAACGTGTCATTCGTCGTAAAACAACGTGTCGTTCCTCATAAAACAACGTGTCGTTTCTCGTAAAACAACGTGTCGTTTCTCGTAAAACAACGTGTTGTTTCTCGTAAAACAACGTGTTGTTTTTCATAAAACGACGGTTGGGAATAAGTTGGAAATCTGTAGAAAGACGAATTGTAAAATAACGATAATTACTTGTCTACGCGCGTACGCGCACGCACACATAACAGGAGTTTTATCATTTTTGCTGTCACAAGTGTCACACTCATCTTTGTAACACACTAAATACAAAGAATTTACGCATATTCTTTACGCAGTTTTAACAAACAGGCGAATTGAGTACGCATAAACTAATGGAAACGACATTGAAAACCTAGTGTTCAATACTTCCGTTTTGCAGAATTCTTCTTCGCGTTTTCTCTCTTTTTTTTCTCATGTGTGACACTTGTGACAGCAAAAAAACAAAACTGCGGTTGGAAACGTGCACGCGACGCGCGTACGCGTGAGAACCGCTCACCATTTTGCCTTCGCACTTTTGCTTCTCCTCTTGAGATGCAGCAGATTCCCTTTACAATCATTACATTTTGCAATATAGGCCTAACAAATCAAAGACCTCTTGTAGCAAAAACTTCACTTTTTCGCGATTTTTTCCCTCTTTGGGGCAATATCTTCCCATATACTTATAGGGACAGCATCCAAATAAGCGTGCCACCATTTTACATTCTACTTTCACGGCGAAAGCCACTCCAATATACCATCCCATATGCAACTAAACTCATAGCCCTTCTATCAACTCAAGCTGCATCAGCAGAGCCACCGTCACCCAATGAAGATGAAAGGTAGGATTAAACCCAAAGGAGATGCTGCAAAAACGAGTTTTGCAACACCTCCTTGGCGTTAAGAATTAGAAATTAGAACCTTTGAGGTTTTCACTCAAAATGTTCCACAACATTAGTTTCGCTTTTGAGGAGCTGGGAGAAACCAGTTGCTAGGTGTCAGCAATTTGCCGTACAAATTACCTGTCAACGTGGGTTGCTCATAGGGTTTGAGCTTTAGGTCACGACGAGAAACCAACCAAGCCAACCAAGAATTGTCGGTAACCTCATCCTTAGCTACATTGCGGTGACGTTGGATGCGCATCAGGTCGAAAAAGCGTGTTCCTTCAAAAGCGGATTCCAAAGCCATTTCGTCAGCGATGATGGTTTCCACAGCAGCAATTTCTTCTGAAGAAGGAACAAGCGGGGTGAACTTGTAGAACACGCGCTTGAGTTCGTAATCATCTCCCGTCGCAGTGGTTCGCTTAAGAGGAGAAGGAACAGAGTCTTCCACCATTTCGACTTTAGTGGATAGTTTGGGCAAAGCAATAGTTTTGCCTTGGCGTGCAGCTTCATCTACAATGCGTTGCGCTACCACCTTATTATACACCCAAACAGTATCTGCGTCTGTCATACTACCACAACCTGCTTCGTGGATGCCTACAATGTTACGGTTGATAGTAGAGAAGTTGAGATAAGGCTTACCCTGCGCACGTTGGAGGGTGCTCAAATCTATGGAATTCGCTCCATGACGTGTAGCGGCAAGAGCAGGAGTGATGGATACCGTGATAGTGGATAAATCTGCCTTCGCATTGTCGGTAAAGGTTGAGTCACTCTTTAAGTCTTCAACTATACGTGGCACAGAATTGAGCGTCAAACCACTACGCAATACATCGAACGCCATACGTGGGAACCCTGCACGGTTGATGGCTTCAGCATATTTCAACAAGATGGTGCGCACACGATAGAGCGGAATACCGTAATTAAAACCAAATGCTCGAGGAGGAACCACAGCGTCAATTGCGTTGACAAACGATGGAGAGAATTTGTGAATGAAGCGCATCTTATTGCCTTCCTCAGTTTTCACCATTGGTGCACTAAGGCTAGCACGCAAATCGCCTAATGCTGGATACTTCAACTCTTTGACTTTTTCACCACGAGCGTCTTCAAAAGTTGTGTAGACGAAAACTTGGTTTTGGTTGAGACTGAGATAAGCATTAGAAGGAGCTACTTGGCGATGACGTTCATCAGCTTTTACAGTGATGCTACCTGATGCAGTAGTCACCTCCTCCGTCTTACCAGAGGCATTGGTTTGCTTACCAGTAGTACGCGCTGAGGTAGACTCTGTAGCAAATCCATAGATTTCAGGAATGCGCGTGAGTACCTGTCCAAAAGAGTTGTTGGCAGCAGAAGGCATAGCAGTCACCATCTCACCTACGTTTTCAGTTTGTGAGAAGATAGAAGACCACTTGCTTTCTCCTGAATACTTTCCTTCACGCCCTTGGTCTATGGGGAAACCTTTGGCCACGGCAGTTACGGTCTGTTTGGAGTAAATGTCCAAGAAGGTGTGGTAGTGAGTGGCTGCCTTTTCGTAGTCTTGTGTGCCTTTACCGCGAAGCAAATAGAGGTCGCCATAGATGAGATCTCCATTAAAGACAGTGAGTGCTTGAGCAAAATCTCTAGACCCCGTTTTGAAATTGGGATAGTTGATATAGCCTAATGCTCTACTATAAGCATAAGCTTGCTTGAGCCCACCGTCTTTCTCTAGTTTCTCGAGCAAATTATCTGCATCTACAGTGCCAAGAGGAGGATTGGTTTCCCATCCGGTATTAGCATTGGTTACAGGCTCAACGATGAAAGGAACTTTACCATATTGCTGCACCAACTGGAGATACGTCCAAGCGCGCACAAGTTGCACTTGCGCCATTTCGCGGCGCATGAAATAGGCATTGTTGCGCAAGGCCATAGAGTCGGCTTTCGCCAAATAGAAGTTGCACTGATTGATTACCTTGTAGTAGGCTGCACGATTGAGCAAACGGCTGCTACCATCGGAAAGGTCACCAAAGTTGATGATGTTGTTGATGGAGTCGGAGGTGAACTCTGTGGGAGTGACTAAGTCTCCTCTCAACTCACCGAGCAGAATGTTCTGCTCTACTACACCCTGAAGGTTGCGAAGAATGCCGAAATAGAAATTGACTGTATCTTTACCTGAGAAGTTCTCGGCATAACGGTCGATAGTGGGAGTAAGCATATCTTCGCAAGAGGTGGTAAGCGCACCCAAGCCTACGAGGGCAAAAATCAGCGATAGAAATGATTTCTTCATAATGATGAAGTGTTGTATCGATAGTGAATGATGGAAGAGTGTCGGAGACGGTGCGAGCAAGTTCGCCTTGATTGACGACGCTTGCTGCACTGTTCCTTGTGACAACTCTAGGGAGAATTAGAGATTGATGGTCAAACCGAGATTGAAGCTGCGATATTGTGGCAACAAACCAGCATCAATGCCTTGGTAGAGCACGCCATTTCCAGCGGTTACTTCAGGATCGCTACCTAAGTACTTGGTGAGCGTGAAGACATTGTTGGCTTCGCCCCATACAGAAAGTCCTTGCAACCAAGAATAACTGATGGGAAGTTCGTAGCTGAGACGCACCTGTTTAAGTTTGAGGTAGGAACCATCTTCAATCCAACGATCAGAGAAACGCTCATTGTTGACCCAGAAGAGAGACTCTGTGCTCATCACGCGAGGTTGATTGGTGACTTGACCTTCTCCTCTCCATCGATTGACAACAGCTGTGGTTTGGTTCCAGATGTTGTTGCCACTTTCGAGTTGCATGCGCTGATAGTTGTAGATGTCATTACCCAAAGAGTATTTGAAATTGACATCGAGGGTGAAGCGCTTGTAGTTCAAAGTGGTGAAGATGTTACCATAAAGATCGGGATTGGGATCACCAATCTTCACACGGTCGGCTTCGTTAATCCAACCATCTCCATTTTGGTCTACGAAATGTACATCGCCTGCACGGAAATCGCGAGAAGGATGAGAGGTGAGTCCAGTGGGATATTTCAACCCTGCGGCTTGTGCTTCTTTGGTTGTTGCAAAGACGCCTGCAGTTTTGTAGCCATAGAAAACACCTGCAGCTTCTCCGACCATGGTGAGGATGTTGTCCTGACCATAGACGGAACTGGTGTAACCTTTCACAACTTGCTCTCCCACTTTATGAGCTTTGTCATCGAGTTTATAAGAGCGAATAATGTTGTTTTCCGTCTCGGGAAGTTTGGTAATTTGGTTCTTATAGTGAGCTACACTGAAACCCAAATTCCACTTGAAGTCTTTATGGTTGATGAGAACTGCATTGACATTGAGACTTGCTCCCACGTTGGTGAGTTCACCATCGTTGCTCCATTGGCGTTCCACACCAGTGATGTCACTCACATTGCGACGTGTGAGGAGGTTTGTGGTGAGAGAGCGGAACACTTCTGCACCAACTGCAAGACGATTGTGGAACATATTGAGTTGCAAACCAGCATTCAAACGATGGGTGGTTTCCCATTGGATTTTGGGATTCTCAATGTTGGCCAATTGCAAAGAAGTGGCACGATCCAAGAACTTGATGTTTTCGAAGTAAGTGCGCGCCGCATAGTAATCGACAGCATCGTTACCACTAGATTCATAACCAGCGGTGAAGCGTGCATAGTCAATGAAGTTGACTTTAAACCAGTCTTCGTTGCTGATCACCCAACCTGCTTGCAAAGAGGGGAAGAGTCCCCACTTCACACCTGCTATCTTGATGCCGCTTTCGGCTTGTTTACCGAAACGAGAAGAGCTTTCAGCTGATGCAGTGAGTTTCACAAAATAGCGGTTGAGGTAGTTATAGTCGACATTGGCATAGTAGGCAATGTTTACCCAACGGTCGTTTACACCATCATTGTTGAGATATTGCAAACGATAGCTCAAGTTAGGAGTCTTGTCGCTACCATTGTTGTAACCCTCTGAATTGCTATCTGAATAGGTGTAAGAAGCAAGACGAACGCCACCGAAAGCATCCCATTGGTGCTTGCCGTAATTCTTAGACCATTCTAAGCGGAGATCGTTGGTGAGGGTGGTTTCTTTGCCAAACTGAGAACCGATAACGTTTTGCACCATTCCCAGCCCGTTGACGGGCTTCTCTGGGGTACCATTGCGAGGCATAAAATACTTCTCGTTGCTACGATTGAGCAAATAAGCAAAGCGGTTGCTCACCACCAAATTCTTGTTGATTTGATAGCGGGGAGCTACGTTGAGCAAGAATTGAGTTTGCTCTTGGAAGTTTTTGTTGTCGCCTTCTCCGTTTTGGAGCACCCAATAGGGATGTGCAAGCCCTGCAAAACCGAATCGTTCTGCAAAGGTGAAAGGATTGTTGAGATCGCTATACTTTTCACCTGTATAGACTCTGTTGTTGTGCACCAATCCGAGTTTGTTATTACCTAAATAGCGAAAATAGTAGGCATAAGGATCGATGAAGGGGGCTTGAATAGTACCCAACACGTTAGGTGAAGCGATGTTCTTGCGATCGTAGTTTTCAGCCCATCCGTTGTCGCGCAAATTGTTGGCATTGCGCACATAGGCCATATCGATGGCTGTGGTGAAACCGTCAAAGAGGTTGATGTCGGTGTTGAAACGGATGTTGAAGCGGTTGAAGCTGTTGTTCTTCGCAGTAGCATCGCTTTGTGTGTAGCCTAATGAGAGGCTATACATCGCAACTTCGTCACCACCTTGCACATTGACACGATAGTTTTGTGTGAAGGCTGTTTTGTAGAGTTCCTTTTGCCAATCGGTGTCGTTGTGATAAAGTTGATAATACACGTATCCTTTATCTTCATTGAGAAAAGGAATCAACAAATCGCTGGAACGGAACTTGGCATTCGAGGTTGTGCCCAAAAACTCTGATAGGTAGTTTTTATATTGTTGGGCATTCATCACAGAGTAAGCGGGAGGGGCTTGTTCGAAACCGCCATAAGCACGGAAGTTGATGCGCGTAGCCATAGAACGTCCGCGCTTGGTGGTGATCAAAATGACACCGTTGGCACCTTCTGAACCATAGAGTGCCGTACCATTGTGCATCACTTCAACTTTTTCAATGTCTTCGGTGTCGATGAGATTGAAGATGTTATTGAAGAAACCTTGGTGAAGTGTGTTGCGGTTGTATTGCATATCCCACACCACTCCATCGACAACAACTAGAGGTTGTGCGTTGGTGTTGAGGGAATTGAGACCATTGATGAAAAGGGCTGCACCTTGACCGCGCAAACCTCCGCGATTGATGCTGCGTACGGCTCCAGCAAGACGTTGCTCGAGGTCGTTTTCTACAGAAATGGCACTAGACTCCTCTATACGCTGGGTGTAGGTTTGAAGAAGCGGAGTACGATTTTCGTAGAGTGAGGGAAGTTGACTACTGTAGAGGTATACGGTATGCTGTGCTTCTCCACGAAGTCCAACTTGCACTCCGTTGTAGCCATCAGTAGCGACGTAGAGTGAAGTGACGTGTTCTGGTACACTAATAGTGTATTCTCCTTTTTCGTCGGTGAGTGCACTATAAAAACGATTGTTTAGCGCTTGCACTCGCACACCTCCTAAAGGTTGACGAGTGGCTGCATCATAAACTACACCCTTCACCTCTTTCATTTCATAAACAGGCTTGGATGTAACTTTTTTCTTGGCAGCCACCTGAGTGCTATCGCTCACATCTGCTGCTTGTGCATTGAGCACGCATGCGCCCGATAACACAAAGAGGCTGACTCCACAACGAAGGGCTGTTTGCATCATTGTATTGCGATGATCGATATTCATAATCTTCGATGTTATTTTTTAGATGGCTTATTGTCCACGATAGGGTTTGAGATTGATGGCAATGAAGTTGAGTGCGCGGCAACGAATAGAAGGCTCCTTACGACCTTTACCTTTCATCTTAATAATCAAGCGTGGGAAAGAATCGACATTTGAGGGCAGACCTATGTAAGCCTTGGGGAACTCAATATATTTGCCTAACTTAATGTAGTTGACTTTGCTTTGATCAAATTGAGGAGTGCCATCTGCATTCTTTACGTCTTGGTCGATGACGATTTCTTTCACCTGTTTTCCGTTTTCATCGATGAAATTAATCGTGTTGCCTTCGTCGTCTTGCACACTAGCAGTGAAATAAACACGCTCGTCATTTGCATTAGGGAAGTCAAGGTCGACCTTTGAGGGCAACATCACCATCTCTACTTCATATTTTGTAGAGAAGACTTGAGGAAGACGCCAGTGTAATTCAGACTCAGAGCGTTCGTTGTCAATTTCAAAGCGAACATAACTCTTGTTATAAATGTCGCCCTTAATACCGGTCATCTCGATTTCGCCTTTCTCATTCCTTACAGTATCGTGCTTTTCATCAAGCTTTGGACGATAGTTATTGTAATTGCCTTCTTCCAAATGAATGAAAGTACCTGCTGTGCGGAAGTTTTTATGCGATAGGACCTTGAAGGAATTATATATGGCATATTCCTTGATTTCTTTCCCCCAAGCGAAAGAGGGGTCAAGATCATAACGTGGGAGGCGATAGATGTAGCCATTGGATGCGCGATAGGGCTGAACTCCATTTAAGGCTGGATTCAACGAGGCATTCAATGCACCTTTCTTTGCCGCACTGTTATAGAAGGTTACTCCATAAGTAGAAATCAACGAGTCGGCATGCTGAACATAGTTGTTGAGTTGAGCTGAATCTTTTGCATCGATGTTTTTCATACGATAAGGTGCAAAAAACAGATTGAACGCAATGTTCAACTTAGTGTTGAGTTGTTGCAAAGAGTCAGCCTTTGTCATCTTGGGGTTGGCTGCCCATGTTTCATCTAAACGAAAAGCTTGAGGGCCTTTACGTCCAAAGTCAGAACCATTCCACTCGTAGTTATAGCGTGCGCCGTATTTTACTATTTTAGAGAGTTTCTCGGTTGCTTCTTTCCATGCTTCATTGGTGGGAATGAATGCCACATAAGTAGAGTCTTCGTTGCGAATGCTGGCACCAGCACGATTCAACACTTCATTGTAGCGAATGTAAACACTATCAATGAAGACCATTTTGCCTTCTTCATTCAAAGAACCAGGTGTGGAGAGTGTATTACTGAATTCTTCATGATTGATGACCTTATCATTAATATAGGCATTGATGCTCGTGAATCCAGCGTAATGACCAATATAGTCATAAATGTTGTAGGCGAAGGGAGATGCACCCTTCAAGTAATGCAAACTACCATTACTCGTAACAAGAGGGCTGCCTGTGACAGGGACACTGTTGAATTGAGTCCCTGTGTAGTTGACATTCTTGTTGTTGAGAAGTTTGATTTCTTGACGACCAGTATTGCCTTCGTAGTTGAAACGTGCGAGGTGATTGGCTACTAATTGATTCCACACTTTATAGTTGAGGTCAAGAGCACGCAAACGTCCTTCGCTTGTTCCGGCTTTAGCATAACGCTCAGCTTCATCAAGGGAGTCATTCCATGCTTTTGCATTGAATGTGCCATTGACGGGTGCCCAAAGGGTAAAAGTTTGTGGTTGATTGAGCAATTCAGCAGCAGTGAGTGTTGCTTTGTGATCATTGTCTGCTTTAATCACCTTGGTGCGCTTGAGCAGAGTGGCAAAGTCAGACAACTGAGCATCGCTTTCGATGTTTTCCCAAAGGGTCTTGTCTGAGCCGAAATTATTTTTGATGTCGAAATGGTCATCACTGCAGGCTACGAAAGCAAGCAAAGCAGATGATGCTAACACACTTCTTGAAATCCATCGGGTTATGTTATTCTTCATTTGATTTGAAAACTGAAGGTGGGAACATTTATATTCTGGTGGTGGTATCACAAGGATACCCACCACTCAAAATACATTTTACCATTGGTCTTCCGGTTCTGTACCATTAAAGACGCTACGGGGTACATATTCGAAATAGTCAGAGAAGAATTGCGCATCGCTCTGGTTGAGAGCCGACTTGAATCGGAGGTAATAAGTCTTACCTTTCTCAAGACGTTGCACGGTGATGACGCGACGCAAAATTTCCCCACTACCTAAGTTGCGAAGGTCTGTTTCACCCTTACCATCAGTAACAGTGAAGGAACGAGGTGCCTTCATCCAACCGCGGTTGCGCATATTCTTATCGTTTTCTGCATTGACGGCTTCGTCTTTACCGTCAATCACCCAACCGATATTGTCATTTCCTTTACCATTTTGACGCATATCAAGAGGTAGACCAGCAGGTATGAGATTGTTTGGACTGTCACCAAAATAGATTTGGCACATACCACGCACTGAGTTATTGGAGCAACCCATACGGATTTCATAGTCTCCATCAATAGGAACAGGAGGAAGTTTTAACACAAAGTCATAAACTCCTAAAGCCATCAATTCATCTCCTTCATAGTCGCGCCAACCACCGCCACCAACTACAGAGGAGTGGAGGTATAACAATCGCGTACTTTCACTCGCATTGGTGATGTTGTTGAAGTATCCACGAGGAAAATAGGCGTGCTGACGAGCAGAACGGCAACCATAAGAAAGCAATTCTGGCAAACAGGTGGTGATGTCAAAACGAATACGTTCTTGACCAAGTGCTTTGCGTGAATCCTCGTCGAAGAGCAACACTTTGTTGATGGGGAAGTAATATCCATTGAGCGCATTGTTGTCGATGGCCTTGCCATTAACAACATTTTCAGCACTTACAAGGACACCTTTTTGTGGAACTGATAATTTTTCATTCCCCTCATATTTCCATTTAGTGTAGTCAGTTGAATTGTAAAGAGCTACGCGGTTGATGTAAATGTTCTTGTCGGAAGCTACTTGGGTTATTTTAAGTATTTCTGGGTGTTGACCTACTGTTGTGAAATAGTCAGAAATATCAATAGAATACTTATTTTGCTGAGGACTGGAAGCATCACCATATTTGTAGCCCCATTCATTGAAGTGTGCTACAAATTGGTTATAACCTAAGCGTCCCATCAAGAAGTGATAAGCGACAAACTTGTTGATGGCGTTTTCTTCGTTCGTGAGGTCGCCTGCAGCAGCATTTCCATATGCAGCTTCGCACTTAGAACGAATGGAAGCGATAATGGCGTCCATATTGCTGACGGTCTTACCATCAGCAGCCATCACGGGAGCAGGAACACCCCACTCTTTTGCAAAAACATCATCGGTTTCTACAAAACCAGTGAATCCGTAATAGCGGTGATCGGCTTCTTTAAAGCTTCCTTGTACATTAGAAAAATTACGAGGTTCTGTCTCGTGCTCCTTATTTTCGTAAGCTAAATCGATGCTTTCCACGAGTTTTTTGTCCCAGCCTGTTGCAGCCAAAAGTCCTGCCATTACATTGAGGTTACCGGCTTCTGAAATCAAATCAGGAAGATATTTATCGGAAGGAGCTATTACTGCATTTACTTCATGCAAATAGCCATTGCTCAATTTGATGTCTGCCTTAACCACACGTGAAGATCCATTGACTGCATAGTAGGTGTCAATGGGATTTTTTGTGCTGTCAGTGAGCTGTTTGATGGAAATTGAACGGTTGTTCAAATCTCCTTTTGGAAATGCACCACCAGTGGTTGGGAAGTTAGGACTTTCATAAGCCCCTTCAGTACCATTATCGATGATACAACTATAAGCGATACGTTGCGCCTGCTCATCTGTGAGATTGTCAATTGTTTTTCCTTCACCAAGAATTTGCTTCAAATAAACATTCATAGCAGAATCTGTAGGAGCAAAAATGGTGTAGTTGCCACGTGCAGACAATACAGATGCCAAAGCAGAAGCAGATTCTTTATTACCCAGTTTTACACGTTGAAGAATCTTATAGATTTGTGAATACTGCGCATTATTGTGAAGATGGTCCGTAATTGTTTCTTCTTTGCTAATGGCGAAATTGCTAGAGTCGATGGTTTCTTTACAACTCTGCAAAGTGCCCAAGAATCCGAGACCGAAAGCGGCTACGCAAGCATACGTAGCAAACTTCTTTATGCTTAAACTATTCTTGTTCATAACTATTTAGTCGTTGGATTTAGGCATATACTTCTCCCAAGCTGGGTTTTGCACTAACTGTCCTTGTGTATTGCCGAAATAGTTTTTACCATTTACCTTGAGTTCGTCTACAAAAATAGGATTGTAGAGTGACCAAATGGATTGTAATCTATTGCGTACAGAAGTGGGAAGACCGGCAGACTCGAGGCCGCTTTTGTTTTTGTTGGATTTACTATTGTACTTAAATTCGCAATCGCGAACAAGGTCGAACCAGCGTTTGCCTTCACCGAGGAACTCGCGTTGACGTTCGAGAAGAACATAACTTACTGCATCTCCATAATCTGCATGTCGTTCATTCCAAGCGTCATTATACTTTTTCTCTTTCTCTGCATCGGCAGCCTTGTTGCGAATATCATTTTCAAACTTATCAGCACGGATTCGCTTACTAAATTTCTCACTATTCACATTAGACGTATCAGCGCCTGGGTTGTTGCGACGGAAAATATCGTCTGCTAACATAAACGCTTCACGACTAGAATAAGCAGGATTGTTGAAATTAGAAGAAAGACGAGCGATAGCCTCCGCACGAATGGTCATAATATCAGTCAAACGATAGACGGGCCAGTTTGCATTTTGAAAACTTGCTGCTCGCTTGGAGTGATCAACCTTTGCACGGGTGTTGGTGATGTCAATGCCTGTCGTCGTCGTTGCAACACTTTTGATAATGGGAGTCGTTGAATTCTTCTTTTCTTCTGCAATGTCTCCATAAGAAGCCATACGCAAATCGGTGATGCCGTATCCTTTCGTTACATCAACTTTTTCTGTAACATTGAAAAGGCCAGAACCAGCCACCATGACACCAGCAGCATAACCACCAGATTTGTCACTGTAGAACATTTCAGAAAGTGTGCTGTTATCCACATTGGTGCCATCAAAACCGAGTTCAAAGATGCTTTCAGCCGAATTTTTGCGCCCAAAAATCATTTCATATACGTCATCAGAAATGCGTTCTTTGGAGTCACTATTTCGATAAAGAGGATAACGAACTTTGGCACGATAATCATCGGGCTGGATATTATTTTGAGAGAGGAACTCTTTGTACGTTTTCCATGCCTCGTCCATCACAGGAGTTGTATGTTCAACGCACTTCTTGAGTAGTTCTTGAGACAGAGCCTCTTCTTGTGCCTGCGTTAGCTCTGCTCCATTTTCTCCCTTAAGCGGAAAACCTTTATCCTTAGAGTGAAAGACTAGACCCGCACGCCACAAATACATATCTGCTAGCAGAGTGTGGACACCATTGCGAGTAAAACGGTTTTTGTTATCCTCATTTGAACCATAGCTAGTGGGAGTTTTAGACAAATTGGCTTCCAACTCTTGGATCAAAATATTCAAAACCTCATCACCAGGTGTGGCTGCAATGCGCGCTTCACGAGCCGCTTTATCGGTGTCTACAGAATGGAGAACCAAAGGAACATTACGATAGGCACGAACAAGATAGAAATAGTAAAGTGCACGCAAGGCCAACATTTCGCTTTTTACAGGAGCAAAATCACTTTCCGTGAAAGCAGGATCGACTTTCTCTCGAACCATTCGTTCACCATTATCCAAGACTTCATTGCACAAATTGATACCTTTGTACATAGAGGCCCAATCGTAGATATTTTCAGTGGGTTGCAATACTCCTTCTTGCAAACGGCGAAACTCATTTTTCTCTGTTTTGTTGAGTTCCACATTGTCAGAACGAAATTCTCCCCAAATGAGAATCTTATTTGTGTTCTGGGTAAGCTGGTAATAGGCAGCGTTACGCACGTTGTCCACGTCATTGCGACTCGCCCAGAAATCTTCTTTGGTAATCGAGTCTGTGGGATAGAGCGTCAAGAAGTCGTTACAAGACATCATCCCTCCTAATGCCGCAAAAGCAACAACCACGAGACATTTATTAATGATATTTCTTTTCATAAGGTCTTATATAAAAGAGTGACCAAGTCTACTCTATGATAAATAAGATGCGATTCGGTAAGTTTCTGCAATGATGACTCCCCTAGATGATGAGAAGTCATCATGCAGAACTAAGAATATGCTATTATCGTTAGAAACCAAAATTCAAGCTGAATGTAAACGAACGTGAGTTTGGTGTCTGCTGATTGTCGATAGCAGGGTTGTAACCACCTGAAGCGTGTTCTGGTTCTACACCAGAGTATTTCGTCCACAAGAACAAGTTGTTTGCAGAGAAATTGATGGTCATATTGGAAAGTCCAAACTTCTTAAGATGTTTGGCATCCACAGAATATCCCAACTGCATGTATTGGAAGCGCAGATAGTCAGCAGCTTCTACATAGCGGTCGGAAGAAAGCGCGTTGTAGGAATCTCCTGCTGTAGCATTTTTCGCACGAGGAATTTCTGTTACGTCACCATTTTTACGCCAGCGCCAGTTCACTGAAGCCATCTGGTTGTTGTTGCTTCGCATATCTTCGGCAACCATACGCGCCATATTGATAATTTTGTTACCAACACGGAAGTTGAAGTTTGTCTTCAAAGTCCAACGACCATAGCGGAAGTCAATACCAAAACCACCATTTACCTTATCGTAGTCGTAGGCATAAACACCCTTGTAGCGGAAACCATAGATGCCGCCCAATGCGTGACCAATTTGCACACGATTGACAAACTGCTCATTTCTATTGTTGAATTGACCATTCATGGATGTCAATACATTCTTATCCATTTCGGTCACGACATTCAAGTTTTGAGCTACGTTAGCGCGCAAAGTAACATTGAACTTGCCGACATTCAAGATAGGTTTCGTGGTAACAAAGAGTTCCCAACCTTCGTTTTCCATCTTTCCGACATTGGCATTCGCGATGTTTGAATAACCTGTGGTAGAAGGAATACGCACGTTAGACATAAGAAGGTCGGAAGTGTACTTCTTGTAAACACTCAAATCAAATTGAAGCAAGTCATCCAACAAGTTCAAGTTAAATCCAAGGTTCCAAGACTTCGTTTTCTCCCAACGAATCTGAGTCAAACGAAGGTTGTCAGGTGCTATACCTTGCGTGCCAAGGTAAGAGCCATAAGAGCTATATTTGTTGTAAATCAATCCTTCACCAAACCACGCATTACCGGTAATACCATAACTAGGACGGAAGGCAAGCATATTCACATACTTTCTAAGTGGTTGGAAGAACTTTTCGTCTGAAACGTTCCAGCGTCCTGAAATACCAGGGAAGAAGCCCCATTTATTACCAGAACCGAACTTGGTCATACCATCTGCACGTAAAGTGAAGTCAAATACATACTTCGAACTATAAGCATAGTGCAGTGTTCCCAAGGCGTTCATGCTACGTTGTACGCTGGTAGAAGAACCTGTACCAGTGAGATAGCCTGGTACTGTGGGGTCACTGATACCACCTGAAATACCCGAGAACGACAAGTTTTGGTTGGTAGAACTACTTGTATGAATTTCGTAACGTCCCAATACTTGCAAAGAGTGATCCTTTGGCATCAAAGGACGGAACATCAAGATGTGGCGAGAGGTGAAAGCAAATCGCTTAGAGTCACTATTACTAGTGAGGTCCACTCCTTGTGACCAGTTCTTTGAAGTCAAAGCGTGAGGAAAGTACGAAGAGTTTGATTCCGTATACGCATTGATGTGTACCTCAGCCGTATAGTTAAGCTGAGTTGACTCCTCATCCTTTCCCAAGAACTTATATTCCAAAGAGAACTGTGGATTGATGGTATAAGTGCTTTGTTCTCTCCAAGCTAGATTTGCAATAGCCACTGGATTGCCGTTCTCCACCATATCACCAAGATAATATGATGAAAGACCAGAGTTATTTGGCAACAATACATTGCGGTACGTATCGCCTGCTTTGGGAGGCATCAAATAGAATTCACCAGTATCAAAATATTGACCCGTTTTTTGATCATATTCCCAGCGATTCACCGCCATATTAGGCATTGCTTTATATGCTTTCGCCAAGATATTGTCGTGGTTCTTATTGTTCTTTGTGTAAGTCAAAGAGAACTCAGACATAAACTTGATGCGATCAGACACATAATAGTCCAAAGCCAAACGCGTAGTGAAACGATCGAGAGATTGTTTGATAATCGTACCAGTTTCGTGGTCATAACCAGCCGACATACGGAATGAAGCTTTCTCACCACCACCCGATACGTTTACACCATAACTGTTTTTTGTACCGAATTGAGTTACTGCATCTACCCAATCCGTATTTTTGTTATAGTTTTCGTAATAAGCTGGATGGCTACGGAGGTAAAGCAACTCTACGATACTAGCAGCATAGTCACTCTGTTTAGGATTGAAATATGCTTCTTTCAACATCATAGAATAGCCTGGACCATCAAGCATCTTGAGACCTTCGGGCTGCCATGCACCATTGAAACGATAGCTGAAGTTTACTTTAGTCTTACCGCGCTTACCACGACGAGTCGTGATTTCAATGACACCGTTCGAACCTCTTGCACCCCATTTTGCAGTAGAAGCAGCGTCTTTCAAAACAGTGATGCTGGCAATGTCGTCAGGGTTCACCTGCAAGAGCGTGGCAAACTGTTCTTGGTTATCAAGATTATTGAAGTCCAAAGAAGAGGCATCTTGTCCTTCAAGAGGATAACCATTGACAACAATCAGCGGTTCTTGCGAACCATTGATGGAACTCACACCACGAAGGCGCATAGATGTTCCAGATCCCAAGTTACCAGAGTTGGAAATAATGTCCAAACCTGCGATTTCCCCTTGCAAAGCTTCACCTGCTGTGGTAAAAGACAAGCCTTGCTTGCTATCCATATTGAGGGTTTGCGTCGCCGTAGACACTTCTTTGGGAGGAATCTCCAAACCATTAGAGTGCACACGACGCTTGCTCACAACATTCACTTCAGAGAAAGAGTTGCGATCATGCAATTCAATTCGGAACGAAGTTCGAGCTCCAATAGTCTCAAAACGAGCTGTTTGATAGCCGATGTAAGAAACTTCAAGTCGGTTATTAGGATTCTTAATCGTCATAGTGAAGTTACCGTTCGCATCGGTTTGCGCCTGCGAGATCACACGGTTACTTTTATCCTTCTCCACGACGTTAGCCATAACGATGGCACCATCTGCCTTGCTAAACACGTGACCCGAAATACGCTTTTGTTGCGCAAAGGCCGCCGTTGTGCAACACAGAGCAAGTACAATCGTAGAAGTATACTTTATGTGGTTCATAATGGCTGAGATTATT
>QWCC01000306.1_pt1 | contig 16311 bp, 24 predicted proteins | sample 1972491 | NCBI WGS metagenome assembly QWCC01 (sample SAMN09866718, study PRJNA288562) | Human oral metagenome isolate term5_saliva, whole genome shotgun sequencing... | isolation source: mouth | host: Homo sapiens | place: USA: California
GTGACTGAAGAAGTTTGGAAGAAAATCCCTGTTGTCTCGGGCGCTCTGCAAGCGTCGATTAGGCCGGGCGCGACCGCGACGAGTGCGACCGTCCGCGCCGGTAATCGCCTCGTTCCCTACGCGGCTTGCGTCCATTGGGGTAGGCAGGATTGGCCATCGAAAACCGCCGTTCCGAAGCCCCCGCGCAAGCGACATCATAACTTCGTGTACCCCCGGTACTACATCACGAAGCCCGCCGCAGAAAAAGAACCGGTATGGGTCAAAGAGTACCTAAAGCGAGTCAGCAAAATTGTTGACAAGACCATGGAAGAAGCACACCCAAAATGAAGAAGTTTACCTTCGATCTCGAAATGGCAGACGGCACGATTCACAAGGGCGCGCGCATCTTCGCCGCCGATCGACTCAAGGCCGTGAAGATCGCACGAACGAATGAAATTCCCTGGGAGGACGGCCCCGAAGCGCACGCCCTGCTCATCTTCGCCGCCGTGCGACGCCTCGGACTCACCCACGCCGACAACTTCGATGACTGGATGAGCGAAGTTGTTGACTTCGCCCTCGGAGCTACCGACGACGAGGACCCTACGACGCCGACGGCCTAACGCGCGCCGTCGTTGCACTCGCGATCCGATCCGGGATACCCGTCGAAACCTGGCTCGACGGAGATCCCGCCTACCTTGACATAGCTCTCGACCTGCTCGAAAGGGAATACACCAATGGGTAAAAGCGCCGTTCTCTCGGTGAAGATTATTAGTGACCCCAAGGGCGCGGTGGAAGGCTTCAAGACAACCTCTGACGAAGCCGAAGGACTGGGCGCGAAGCTCAAGTCCATTAGCCCCGGCGCTCTCGCGATCGGCGGCGCGATCGCTACCGGCGCGATCGCCGTCGGCAAAGAGCTATACAACCTTGGCGCGCGCTTCGATGAGGTGAAAGACACTATCCGCGTGGGCACCGGCGCGACCGGTGACGCCCTGCAGGGCCTCGTTGACACCGCGCACAACGTCGCGACGACGATCCCGGTCGATTTTGAGAAGGCCGGGACCGCCGTCGCCGACGTGAACACGCGGCTCGGTCTGACCGGTCCGACGCTCGAAAAGGTCGCCTCTCAGTATCTCGAAGCAGGGCGCATCCTCGGGACAGAAATCGACATTGCCGGGACATCCGCCGCCTTCAGCGCCTTCGGCATTCAAGGCGAGGCCGTTTCGGGCGCTCTGGACGAGCTATTCCAAGTCTCCCAGGCGACCGGCGTCGGCATGAACGAATTGGCGGGCGGCGCGCAGAAAAACGCCGAAGCCATGCAGTCACTCGGCTTCGGATTTGAGGACACCGTGCGCCTAATCGGCACGCTCGACAAGGCCGGTGTAGATTCAAACGCCACGCTCGCGTCGATGCAACGCGGACTCACCGCCCTTGCGTCTGAAGGTGAGTCCGCACAAGACGCCTTCAAGCGCGTTACCGGCGAAATCACTGGCTACATTAACGCAGGTGACGAAGCCGCCGCCCTGAACCAGGCTAAGGACATCTTCGGAGCCGAAGCCGCCGCGCAAATGATCGGCGCGATCAAATCCGGCGCGCTCTCGATGGACGACCTTACTTCCGCGACGGGGCAGACGAGCGACAGCATCCTAGATGTCGCGCGCGACACTATGAGCGCTTCGGAGAAATGGGAGATCCTCAAGAACAAGGGACTCGAAGCATTAGAGCCGCTCGCCTCGGGCGTGTTCGACTTCGCAAGCGATGCCCTCGGGGCCGTGCTCAACTGGGTAGATAATGCCGATTTTTCAGCGATCACCGGCCTATTTGAGTCTTTCGGCCCATGGATTGACGCGATCAAAGAAACGTTCTCTAGCTTTGATACGTCAAACATGAGCGCCGCGTTTTCCGGTTTGCAACCTGTCATTGATTCAATTGTGAGCGCCCTCGCCGACATTACGCCGAAGATCCTTGACACCGCGCAAGCCATTCAAGGCGCGCTAGGTCCGATCATCGAATGGCTTGCCCCCATCGTCATGGGCGCGATCGGCACGATCGTTGACGTCGTGAACGGACTGCTCACGGTCATTCAGGGCGCGGTCATGGTCATTCAGGGAATTTTCACCGGTGACTGGCAGATGATCTGGGACGGCGTGAAAATGATCGTTGACGGCGCGATTAACGCCGTCGTGAGCCTCGTGACCGGCCTGTATGACATGTTCAAGGCACAGATGGACGCGCTCGGAAACACGCTGACAAGCCTCTGGCAGTCCGCCTGGGACACGGTGACCGGTTATCTGTCATCCGCTGTTAGCTCGATCGGCTCGACGGTCGCGGGCATTCCCGGTCGCATCACGAGTGCTCTCGGAAACCTTGGGTCCATGCTATACCAGGCCGGTTCCGACGTGATTCAAGGCTTTATTAATGGCATCCTCGCGAAGGCCGGTATCCTCGCACAGTCGATCCTCTCGACCGTCAAGGGCGGTGTAGACGGGGTGCTGTCCTACCTGGGAATCAAATCGCCTTCGCGCCTGTTCCGCAAGATCGGCATACACACGGGGGAAGGTCTGATCCTCGGTATCAACGACAAGGCGGATGCCGTCGCCGACGCGTGGGCGGGAATGATGACCGTTCCTGACGCGCCGCGCGTGCACGTGCCCGCGCCGTCGCTTAACGCCGCGCCCGCCCACGGCGGCGGCGGAAACACCTACCAGATCACGATTAACGGCGTACTTGACGGCGCGGACGCCGCCCGCCGAATCCGTAATCTCCTCGCACAGTACGACCGGATGACCGGCGTCGCGCAGATCGGAGCACGCGCATGACCATGACCCCGTTCGCCGTGCGTATCAACGTCGCCGGGCGCGACCTCGCATCGAGCGCGAACGACCTTCGCGCGGGCATACCCGCCGTTATCGACGGCTTGTCCTTCCAGTGGGGACGCGAAACGCGCCTTGACCAGCCCGCGCCGGGATCGCTCACGGCCACGCTGCTTGTCCCTTCCGAAGCCGCCGCCGACGCTCTCGCGCATCTCGACCCCGGCGCGCGTGTCATCGCGTACACGTCCTACGCCGATAACGCCGAAGCGGCGGGATTCGATGAATACCATGACCCGCAGTTCTGGCAATCGCTCATGCCCGGTAACACCGCCCTCGTCTCACCCGGCCCAATGGCCGAAGTCGCCGCCCTCGGTGACCAGTGGGGCGGGCTTGGTCGATACGATCCGTCTGAGGCGTTCCCGGTTCGATTCGAATATCGCGTTACGCGTGCCTTCGCGCCCGCGACAATGGTCGCGCGACCCGTCTACTTCCGTACGATCCGCGACCCCCACCCCTCCTATGGACCGTGGACACCTATCCCGACGACCGTCGGGCAGCGCCACGCGATCGGGCCGAACGAATCGACGCGAATCCAGCTCGATCCCACATACTCGGGGTGCTTTATCGGATTTGAACTGCAGTGCGTGCAAGCGGGCAGTTCACGCCTTCAGGACCACGCGAACCGCCTCGCAGACCACACGGAGCCACTGCACAACACCGAAGGCATATCTATTGAGAGCGCGATCATCTACACGCCGCGCAGCTCGCGACGCGAGTTCACAATCTTTAGCGGGCGCGTCATGTCAGCCCCGATCACATGGGACACGGCGCGCGGCCTTGCAAAAATCACCATGACGGCGAATGAATGGACCGTTGCGGTGAAAAATACGACCGTTGGCGAAACGCCCTGGCCGCCTGAAACGGTGTTCGCGCGACTGTCACGCATTACCCAGGCGGTCGGTATCCGCCGCTTCGTAAGTACCGGGATCGCCGTTGAAACGGTCGCCGCCGCCCGCGACGTGGACGCGCGCCCCGCGCTCGACCTCATTCACGAATACGCGACCGCGCGCGGCACGGTGGCTTGGCCGTCATATAACGACACGTTTGGCGAGTTCTTCCAGTTCGAAGCGGAAGATTCACGCCTTGGTCTCCTGCGCCTGAACTACGAAGCGAATGGGACCGCGTTTATCTCGGTGAAGCAAGGCGAGCGCGGCCCGTGGAAGGCGATCGCGCTCGACGCGTCCGCGATCCGCGCCGACGGGATCACCGTCGATCGCGACGTGGCAACCCTCGCAACGACCGTCCGCGTCGCCTGTAAAAAGGTTCGTCCGCCGCAAGAAGACGGCCCCACGATCGATAGCCCCGAGGCGTACGAAGATCACGAAGTGGCCGTCTCGGACGATGGCCGGTTCGCGACGTTCGGCGCTCACGAGGTTCAAGTTAGCGCGGGCATCCTCGATAAATCGGAAACTGTCGTCAACCTGTTCCGCAACGGCGGGCAGACCCCCGAAGATCTCGCGAGGCTAATCCTTACGAGGTCCGCGCCGGGCCAGTGGAAGATCACCGGGATGACCGTTGACACGCGCGCAGCGTCGGTTTCGAGCAGCGACCTAACGCGTCTGCTCGAAATCTCGAAGCGCCCCGGCCTTCCGATCCTGCTCACCTCGCTTCCCGAGTGGATGCCCGGCGCGCCCTCGATCCCGGTTTACCTCGAAGGATCGCGCGCAACGTACGAGCGCAACCATTGGGCAATCGACCTGACGATTACTCACGCGTCCGCACAAGCCGGGGCCGTCACACTCGCGCAGACCGCCCCCCATATCCTGACCGACTTCCGAAACCTCACGCTCGCCGATATGGCGACCGCGTACGCATAGAAAGGACACCGCCCATGAGCGGAAAGACCGCCCGGCACAAGATCGAATATCCCGTCCCCTCTGACAAGGTGGTCGATGTCGCCGCGATCAATCAGCGCGCCGCGACCACGATCGACACCCTATTGACCGCATTGTCCGACCGTATCCAGACGGGCACGCTCGCGTTGAATCCGCTTCAGCCCGGCGAACAGACGAACACCTATCAAGTTGTTTTCTCGCGCCCGTTCACGACCCGTCCCGTCGTGGTCGCGCAGTCTGAGAATCAAAGACATAACGTCGCGATCTGGAATGTCAGCTCAACCGGCTTTAGTTGGATGGTTCTAAACAACACGTCTGGCACGTCCGCATCCGCGTCTGTGATGTGGGTCGCGATCGGCGCATAAGGGGACGACCAGAGATGACACCTGCACAGATCTTCGCGGCGCGCCTCTACTGGATGTGCGCCGAAGCGGACGGCGGCTATTCTCAGCCGAATCGCCTAGACGTTGCCCGCACGCGCGGCATCGACGGCGGATACTTCACGTTCGAATGTGACTGCTCTAGTCTCGTTCTCGAAGCGGCGCGGCAAGCCGGCTACGCGACGGGCCTCGCGTCCTACACCGGCGATATGCGCGCGCAGCTCGAAGCCGTCGGATGGACCGTGATCCCGATCGGCGGCGGCTTCGATCCGTCCGCGCTCTACACGGGTGACGTTCTCCTATCGGAGCGCGACAGCGGCGGCGTTGGTCACACCGCCGCCTATATCGGTGACGGTCGCGTCGCCGAAGCGTGGATAGACGGCCTCGGCGACATCGGCGGGAGCGCGTGGGGTGACGGCCCCGGCGACGACACCGGCGGCGAAACCCGCGTCGTTAGCGTATGGGATCACCCTTACACGGTCGCCGGTCGATGGACTCATATCCTACGACCGCCGTCCGCGCCCACCACAACCACAACCACAACCGCAACCCCCACCACAACCACGACCACAACCACCACGAAGGGAACAACTCGCATGTTCACGATCGAATACCCGTCCGTCTACGGCATCACCGGCTACGCGCTCATCACTGAAAGCGCCGGGGCCTTCGCGCTCGATCGGGTTGGCGCGCAAGTCTATAACGACGTGTTGCCCATGACCGCCGTTCCCGCGCATCACGCCGAAATGATGATCCGCGAGGCGTGGGAGCGTCACAACGCGGTCGCCGAATCTACCGCGGGCACCACGCGCGTAGACATCGACGCCGCGACCGCGAAGATCCTGAACGCCGTCAACAAGGACGGAGGGGACGCGAAGTGACCGAGCCGAAGCACGCCGCCCTCACCCCGCAACCTATCGAGTGGCTTACCCCCGCCCGGCGGCTGTGGGCATACCGGATTTGCGCGGCGACGATCGCAATCCTGATCGCTTACGGCGCGATTGACTCCAATAAGTCCGCGCTCTGGCTCGCCCTGATCGGCACGGTCCTTGGCTTCGGCACGGTCGATATGCATGTGCCCCGAGACGGCGGCGGCGCATGAGTTTCACCGCCGAAGTCATCACGGCCCTAGGCGGCTTGACCGGATTCTCAAGCGTGATCGCGGCGGTCGCAACGTTCGTACAGACGAAGCGGATTCACGCACGAATCACGCCGAATCACGGCTCTAGCCTCTCGGATGGTGTCGATCGAATCGAAGCGAAGCTGTCAGAGCACGGCGAAACGATCCGCCGCATCGAGAGCGAACAGACCAAGACCGCCGCCGACGTTCTGATAGCTCGACACTCGGTCGAATCTCTCGCACGCGAGGTGAAGGGCCTCGGGCATGAGATCGGAGACCTGCGATCAACGCGCGATCGCGATCATGGAGATTACGACGAGCGCATCCGCAAGCTCGAAGCACAGCCACACTAAACCGCCGCGCTCATCGCCGCCGCCCGCAAGGTGTCCTCATCGACCGCAACATACCGTTGCGTTGTCGCAACCGACGCATGGCCTAGAAGCCTCTGCACGCTCACTAGGTCATGCGTCGCCTTGTTAACAACGGTCGCGAAGCGGTGGCGCAATTGGTGTAAGGTCACGCCTTCGGGCAACCACTGTGAACCGAGCTTGCCGACATGCCGGGCGGTCATGTGCCCGCCGGGACCAGGTAGAAGCCAGTCGCGCCCCGCTAGGACGCGGGCGACCTCGCGACCAAGCGACGGCGATAAGGGAACGAGGCGGACACGATCGCCCTTGCCGTGAACAACCAAGGTGACACCTGTTAGGTCAGTCAACAGGTCGCGCCGGTGCACGCGGGCGATCTCGCCACGCCGCAACCCCGCTTCACCCGCAAGACGTAGGATCACATGCCCGCGCTCATCCGCCGCCGCGAGGGCGTCCCGATACGCTCGATCGGTCGCCGGGCGCGGAACAGCCGGGCCGGGCTTGATCGACGGAAGTGCACCCGTGGGATCTTCCGCGCAGATCCCGGCCTCGATCGCCCACGCGTAGAAGCTGCGAAGCGACGCGTAGTGCGAGCGCCGGGTCTCGCGCGCCCACTCGCGCGCCCCTGCCCACTCGACCAGGCGCGCGGCGCTGACCATGCCCGGCCCCGGCGTGCCCGTCTGTCGCGCGAATCTGCGAAGGTGCTCGGTTCGCGTCTCGATGCTCGCGCTCGATCGCCCCGCCGCTCGAAGGTGCACAGCCCATGTCTCGATCGCCGCCGACCACGCGGCGGGCACTGCAAATCGTTTCATGGTAACTATGCTGCGCTAGGGGTTGGCCGCTCTGGTTTATCAATGAGTTTCACCACATTACGCGGCGTTTCGCGCGGCTCGCGATCTCCCTTACCGTCGATTACTAACCAGAAGGTTGGGGGTTCGAGTCCCTTCGGGCGCGCAGCGGCCCCCCTCGGTGCGATCCACCGGTGGGGGTTCTGCGTATCTGGCTCACTGACGAGTCGCGCAACCGACGTTCCCAGCAATTCAGCAACGCTGTCTAGTTCGTCTAGTTGCCATTTGTGCACGCCGCGCCAGCGCGTCGTGATCTGATTCTGTGACATGCCAAGTGCACGCCCGAACGCGACTTGTGTATATCCGAGGCGCGCGGCTTCGGCTCGGATGTTCCCTGCGACGATATCCCCGGTAGAGCGCTTGGCGCTCATCACTTGTGCGGTGCTCATGCGCATAGGCTAATGGATAACGCGCTAACTTACCAGGTGTGCGCATTTAGATAATCGGCAATCCTTGTTGCGCACGTGTGGAAAAAGCATTATTTATGTGTGTATGTCATCGAATCAATTGCTTGTGTCGCGCGCTGTGCGCCGCTTTATGGACGCAAATCACATCACGCAGGGCGCAATCGCCCGCGTCCTCGGTGTGAATCAAGGGCAGGTATCCGCACGCCTTCGCGGCGCGACCCGCTGGTCTCTCGATGACCTAGATCGTCTCGCCGCCGCCGGTGTGCCGATCGTTCTTGCCTCTACTGATCCCGAGGAAGTCGCCACAAATGAAAATCGCTGATCATGTTTCCCCTGCACTGCTCGCAGATCTTGACCAGGCCGTGACTCGGACCGCCGCACTCATCGTCATTAGCACCGACGGCGGCGCGGAACTGCACGTCAAGGAAGATGCGTTTACACCCGAGGAAGTCGCCGACATCCTTCGTGGCCTCGCGCGCGCGATCGACGCCGCTTGCGGAGGTGACGCAGCATGAAGGGATACCGCATCGACTGGATTCAATTCGCCGCCGCGCTCACGACCATGATCGCGTTCGCCGCCGTTATGTGGTCCGTGTTCGCGCTCTACATCGCATGGCCCGTCGCGACCCCCGGCATGGTGACCGCCCTCATCGCCTCGGGCATATGGTCCCATCGCCACGAGGTGAACCAGACGAGGGAGACGCAGCGATGATTACCGAGGGAGACGCAGCTATCGTCCGTTCGCTGCTCTGCAAGACGCAAGCGATCGCAGCGAACCTACTTGAGGATGCGAAAGACCCGTACAAGCTGACGACGCGCGAGACGAAGCAGCGCCTTCGGTACATCGACGCCTATACGACGACCGCGATCCGTTACATGATCGAAAGCCCGAAGCAATGACCGCGCCCGCCCTTCGCCCTTCGCCCGCTCAGGATGTTCTACAGCTGACGAACAGCCTCGCTAAAGCCGGGTGGGGATCGGACTTCGCGGCCCCGGCCTTCCGAGCCTCGCGCATCGTCCTTCGTGAGCTTGCAAGCGCGATGTACGCGGCCCGCCGTGGCCGCGCCGCCGCGATCGACATCACCGCGCCACAGCTCGCAGACCGCACGGGATATACCGAGCGATGGACCCGCGACGCGCTCGCAACGCTCGAAGCCCTCGGACTCATCGAGTGGCATAGGGGCGGAATCGTGGAAGGCGCGCCGCGCCCGTCCCTGATCCGCATCGTCAAGACCGCGCTAGCCGATCTCATCTACACCGCGCGCGTCTGGCATGACGACGTGCTCGATGCGCGCGTTATCGCGACGAAGGCGCGCATTAAAGCGACGCTTCGTTGGCGATTCTGCAAGGGCCGCAAACAGCGCGCTAACCCCCATGCGGAAGTGAATACAATCCTCTCCCTCTTCGAGGGAAGGAAGGGCGCGCCCTCTCGGGCTGCGCAACCGGTCCTATCGTCCCTCAAGGATTCTATTCCGCACGAAACAACCGAAGGAAGCACGATGCCTACCCCTGATCCTGAATACATGCCCGTGATCTGTGGTCACGGAGCGTCCGCGCCCCGATTCTGCAACGCGTGCCGGTCCGAAGCGTGGCAAGCGCAAACCGCCGCCGAAAAGGAACGACAGCGGATCGCACGGGAAAGGGCCGCAGAAGCGGCCCGCATCGAGAACGAGAAGGCCGCACAGCCGACCGCCTTCGCTCTCTATATGGCAGAGACCTATCCCGGCGCTTCGCGCGCGCAACTCGCGCTCCTTGCGGTGAAAGATCCTCGCGCCCGTGAACTAGCAATTGAAGGATTCAATCATGACCACGCCTAAGCCAGACTGCAGGGCCGTTGTCGCTGACATCGCAGTCGATATCGAGTGCGCAGCCATGCGCGCGCATGAAGCCGTGAACGGCGATCGCCCGTACTCGATGAGTAGCGCGCAATTCAAGATCGCGGGCATGGCCCTTGATATCGCGGCGCGGGCACGTGAGATCCGCGATTACATTGCTTCAACGTACCCGCCGCCGCCCATGCCGACGATCGGAGACGAGCGATGACTAGCGATGCCATGACCGTAGCCGTATCAGTCCCCACGGGCGGACGAGAGTTCTACACCCCCGAGGCATTAGCCGAAGAACTGCAAATGTCAGTCGGTAGTCTCAAGACGTTAAGGTCGGTAGGCGGCGGCCCGCCGTTCGTGAAAATCGGACGGCGCGTAGCCTACCCCGTCGTGGGCGTGCGCATATGGGCATTGCAACGTATGCAGACGAAGGGAGTGGGGCGATGAGCATAGCTCACGACTCATGGCGTACGATGTCAGGGACGCAGCGCAAGCGCATCACGGACCTCATCTACTCGCGCGACGGCATGGTCTGCTCACTCTGTCACCTGCCAGTGCGACGCGAGGACGCAAGCGTCGATCACGTCGTGCCACTGTCGAAAGGCGGGCCGTCAACGATGGATAACCTTCGGCTCGCCCATCGTCGATGCAACTTCGCGAAGGGGAACCGAGCGCCTTCGGGTCGCGCGAAGTTCGTCGATGACGGTCGCGACTGGTTCGCGCCGCGTCGCGACTGACTTTTTACAAGTGGTCAGGGTCCATTCCACCCCGCGCTTTAGTGCCGAGATCTCCCCCCCCGATACTGAAAAAAACGCCCCGAAAGGAGGGTCAAAATGAGCGCCGCAACCCTGTTCGCAGTGCCCGAACCGGTCCTAAAACCGGGCAAATTGTACGAAGAAACCACGAAAACGGTAAACCTCATCGAAAAAACACCGGGAATCGCTACCAGCCTTGCCGGTCAATGCGGACTCGCCCTGCAACTCGCGCTCGAAGCCGACAACCTAGACCCTTCAGAAAAGGCTTACGCGCGCGTCAAGGTCTACGAAGCGCTATCCAACATCCTTGATCGACTGCACCAGGCGATCGAAGGCGCGGGCGCCGCGACTGGCTCCCAGCTCGCCGCCGTCGTGAGCCTCGTTGTAGCCGACGACGCGGACGACGACGGGGCGAACTTGTGAGCGCTCTCCCTAAGCCCTTCACGGTCCTTCCGCCGCCCGCTCATTGCCCGGCCCCTGATCCTGCCTACCCTCACAACGAGGGTGGCGAGGTCGCGAAAACCGCTCTACTGATGGGAATCCGCCTACAGCCGTGGCAACGCCTCGTTCTCAATCGCGCGACACAATACCGGTGGGAGACGAACGCGGCGGGCGATCGCGTCCGCGCATACAAATACAAGACCGTGCTAGTCACCGTCCCTAGGCAGTCTGGCAAGACGACGCTAGTCGGCCCCTTGCAAGTTTTCCGTATGCTGCTACGCCCCGGCTCGACGTGCCTCTACACCGCGCAGACCGGCGCGGACGCATCCGAGCGAATCCGCGACCTAATAAAGGCCGTCACACAATCACCGATGCGCGAAATCATCTCACCCCGCTACTCATCCGGTAGCGAGGGCCTAACGGTGAAGGACACCGGTAGCAAGCTACGCCGGTTTTCGCCCACGCTATCCGCTGTTCACGGCGGGCACCCCCACCTCGTGACGATGGACGAAATCTGGAAATTTGACAAGTATCTCGGAGACGGACTCATCGGAGCTATTGGCCCCTCGCAGGTCACCATTAGGCAAGAATCGCAAATATGGATGATCTCGACCAAAGGGACAGCCAAAAGCGAATTCATGAACGACCTCATTGCGCGAGGCATCGACGGCTCAGACCCCTCGCTCTGTTTCATCGAGTGGAGTATGCCCGAGGGCCGCGACCCGTACGACCCCGAGACATGGCGCGCCTTCCATCCCGCGCTTGGAAACACGCAGACCGTCGATTCACTGTCTGCAGACGCCGCCCTGCCCTATTCCGAGTGGATGCGCGGATATATGAACGTCGTAATCTCGACGGAGGACCCGCTCATTCCCCTTGAGGACTGGGACAGCCTCGCAGGTGAACCGCTGACCCGCCCGTCGCTCGATGATGTCGCGATCGCCTACGACGTGGGATCACTGGGAGAGTGCGCCGCCGTGGTCGCCGCATGGAAGGACGAGGACGGGAAAACCGCGATTCGCGTCGTACGGCAAGCCCCCGGCGCGGCGTGGCTCGCCCCGTACGTCGCCGACCTCGCGCGCGAGCATCCGAATATGGCGATCTGGGCAGACGACGGCGGACCAACCCGCCGCGCAAACGCTGACCTACGCGACCGCTACGACCTAGGCGAGAGAATCCAGACAATGCGTTTCGGCGACCGCGCGATAGCAGACGGGAACCTACTCGCAGCGATCACAGAAACAAAGACAATCCGGCATGACGGGTCACGCGCCCTACGCGAGGCGATCGCAAACGCCGTCACGAAAGAAACAAACGGACAAGCGATGCTCTCGCGCGATAAGTCAAGCGCGCCCATCCCGGCACTCATCGCCGCGTCAGTCGCCGCCTACGGCGTCGATCACCCCGCGCCCGTCATGTGGGTACTCGCCTAATAACCTCAAGCGCCCCCGCCCTAACCCCAAAGGGCGAAAACTTGGCACCCGCGATCGCGCCGCGCGCATCATGTGCGCATGACTTTCACGACGCGTGTCCTATCCGCACTTGGGATCACCCGCGCGCAAGACGCGGGCGCGGCTCTCGCCGCCGTGACTGCACCGGTCCGACTTCCCCCAGTAGGCGACCCGCGCAGCATGACGGCCGTGTACCGCGCCGTGCAAGTCATCGTGTCCGCCGCGTCTCAACTCCCGCTCACAGTTGAGCGCGGCGGCGCAATCCTCGACGCAAAGTCCGCGCCCGCCTTCGTTCGCCGCCCTGATCCTCGCATGGGCCGCGCGACATGGATTACCCACATGGTGACCGCAATGGTCTTGCACGGCAACGCCTACGCGCGCATTGAGCGCGACGCCCGAGGCGACGTGATCGCGCTGCGACCGCTCGACCCCCGCGCCGTCATGGTCACGGTGAACCCCACGACGCACGCCGTCGTGATCGGAGCCGAAGGGCAAACACTGTCCGCCGCCGACGTTCTTCATGCCCACCTGCAGCCCGAAACGACGGGCGCGCCCTTCGGCCTCGGACCGATCCAAGCCGCCCGGCTCGACCTGCACGGCGCGCGGCAAACCCGCGACTTCGCTATGCAGTGGTTCGACGGCACGGGGCAACCGACCGGCATTCTCTCATCTGACGCCGCGTCCTACGAGGACGCCGTCAAGGTACGCAACGCGTGGAACGGCATCGACGAAAACGGAAACCGCGTCGATCAATCAATGAACCCAAGCGGTGTGAAGGTTCTCCCCAAAAACTTCACCTATGCGCCCCTCTCGATTAGCCCGCGCGAAGCGCAATGGCTCGAAGCCCGCGAATTTGACACCCTGCAAGTAGCACGGCTGTTCGGCATCCCGTCAACGCTCATGCTCGCCGCCCCCTCTGGCCGCTCGATGACCTACAGCAACGTTGAACAAGACTGGATTAGCTTCGTTCGTTTCTCTCTCATGTACTACCTGCGACCGCTCGAAGAAGCGCTATCCGACGTGGCCGCGCGCGGGCAGGACGTGAGATTCAATCTTGAAGGCTTACTCAGGTCTGACACGAAATCGCGGTACGACGCCTACGCGGTCGCTCTCGCATCCGGCTTTATGACACTCGACGAGGTCCGAGCGCTCGAAGGCCGCGACCCACTCACCCCCACGAACGGAGACACCAACGATGACTAGCCCTGAGATGCGCCGCCGGTCCTACGAGGTTCGCGCCGTCGCCGATGACGACGGACGAACGATCACCGGCCTTGCGGTGCCGTTCGATACCGAGACGGAGATCATTCCCGGTTTTCGCGAAAAGATCGCGCGCGGCGCGGTCAATCTCGACACTATGCCCGCCTTGTTCTATCGGCACTCGGAGCCGATCGGTGTCATCACTGCGATGAGCGAACAAGCTGACGGGCTCATGATCGAAGCGCGCGTGTCTGACACGGCGCTCGGGCGCGACGCCGCGACCCTCGCCCGCGACGGCGCTATCAAGTGCCTATCCATTGGCTTTTTCGAACGTGAATATACCGACGAGACCACAGACGACGGCGCGACCCTGCGCACGCAACACTCGATCGACCTTCGCGAAGTATCGCTAGTGCCCATCCCCGCCTACGAGGACGCGAAGATTACCGCCGTCCGCGAAGCACAAACCCCCACCCCCACCACAAACACGAAGGGAACCCCCATGACCGACCAGATCACCCGCGCCGACATCGACGAGCTTGCCGACGCATCGACCGACCTCGCCCGCCGCCTCTCCCTGCTCGAAGCGACCGGCACCGCCGCCGCCCCCACCCCCACCGAAACCCGATCGGCGGGCGACCTGCTTCGCGCCGCCGTGGAAGGCGACGAGAGCGCCCGCGCCGCCCTCGCCCCGTTCGTCGGTCGCGCTGTCAATACCACGACCGCCGCCGATGCCCGAATCGATGAGCCAACCTTCGTTCGCGACCTCGTTCGACTCATCGACAACGCAAACCCGCTCATGCAGTTGTTCGCGTCCGGCCCCCTTCCCGCCGACGGCAACACCCTTGAGTATGCGCGCCTCAAGGCAAACACTCTGTCTGTGACGGAACAGGCAACCGAGGGCGCGACCCTGCCCACCGGCGGCGTTGAAACCGAGGTGGAAACCTGCAAGGTCAAGACGTACGGCGGCGGCTCGGTCATCACGCGACAGACTATCGAGCGCGCGCGAACGAACGTCCTTGACCTTACCCTGCGCGGCCTCGCGATCGAAGCCGGTAAGAACCTCGCAAGCGAGTTCGCAAAGTTCTTCGAAAAGACCGTCAAGGGACAGAATGCCAAGGCGATCGTAAACACTAAGCAGGTGAACGATCTGAAGTGGGCGGACATCCTCGGTATCATGCTCGACGCATCCGAGCGTTTCGAAGATATCGCGATGGCATGTGACGGCCTCATCGTCAATCGCAAGACATTCGCCGCCCTCGCATCCCTTGAGGACAAGTCCGGACGCCCGCTTCTGACCGTGACGGGCAACAATGGGTCTAACACGATCGGCACCGTGTCAGCCGCTGGTCGATACATTAACCTTGACGGCCTGAAGGTTGTGACCAACCGGCACCTGACGGATAGCGAAATGGGCGCGGGCGTTGTTGGCGCGTTCTACAATTCCGAGGCCCTTCGCGTCTACAAGTCTGGCTTGGCGTCCCTGCAGGATACCGGCGTTCTCGACCTAACGCAAACGTTCTCGGTCTACCAGTACGCCGCGATGGCAGACGAGATCCCGAGCGCCCTCGTGCCCCTCAAGCTCTCGTATCACCTCTGATGCTCACCCCCGAATCGCTCGCCGCCTTCGTGGGCGCGCCCACCTCTGACACGTACCTCGCAACGTGCGTGACCGAGGCAACCGAGCTTGTCGCTCACGCGATCGGCGGCGCGACGGTACCCGAGGCGGTCCGCGACCTCGCAACGCGCGAGGTCGCCGCCGACCTCTATCACCGACGATCCGCACGCAACGGTATCGCGGGCTTCGATGACAACGACATCTCGCCCGCGCCCGTGCGGATCAACCGTGATCCGATGGTAGCCGCCCGGCCTATCCTTCGGCCCTATCTCGGGGTGGCGATCGCATGAGAACCCGCGTCGCCGCCGACTACATCGCGGCCCTGATGACCGAGGCCCTGCAGGGCCTCGCCGTCGTGGTCCGCGACCCCGAAGAAGCAACCGGGCACATCCTCGCCGGTACCCCCACCGTCGTGATCGCCCCGCCGTCGATCGCCGACGACGAAGCCGCCGCCTACAAGCTGCGCTTTGAAACCCCGATCATTGGTGCACCGGTCAACGACCGAGAATCCGCATGGGACGCAATCGACGAAATCATGACTCGACTCCGGCCCCTCGTTGAATTCGAGCACGCACACCCAATCCAGTGGGCGGGCGCGCAGACCGCGTCCGCGCCCGCCTACGTTCTCACCCACACCCTCACAGTTCTCACAGAAAGCGAATAACCATGCCTGAACCCGCTAAGACCCTCAAGGTCGCACAGACCCTCGGCCCCGGCTCTCTGAAGTTCGGCAAGACCGGCTCGGAAATCGAGTTCGCCGCCCACACCACAAAGACCGAGTATGACCCTGGATATTCCAACGCGGATAGCACGCCAATGCTCGACGGCTCGACCTTCCAGCCCGAAGGCGAATGGAAGGGCAAGCTCACGGGCACGTTCTTCCAGTCCCTCACGATGGCAGGACTCGAAGCATGGACCCACACTCACGCGGGCGAAACCATTGACTTCGTGTTCACGCCTAAGACGGGGCAGGGGAACATTAAGCTCAAGGGGCAGTGCGTGATCTCCCCCGTCAAGATCGGCGGTGACGCGGGCAAGACCAATACGACCGACTTCGATTTTTCGGTGCTCGGGCGTCCGACGATGGAAACCGCGCAGTAAACCCATGAGTAAGGGGATTCAGAAATTTACGCCCGTGAGCCTTGACGGGGTGCAAGAAATGCGCCTCGCGATGGTAGCGGCGGGCGATGATCTGCAGGACTTCGTGAACACCCAC
>QWCC01000723.1_pt1 | contig 16211 bp, 25 predicted proteins | sample 1972491 | NCBI WGS metagenome assembly QWCC01 (sample SAMN09866718, study PRJNA288562) | Human oral metagenome isolate term5_saliva, whole genome shotgun sequencing... | isolation source: mouth | host: Homo sapiens | place: USA: California
CTCCTTTATGCTAATTCTCTTAGTTCCTGTACCAATGCTGGTGATTCTTCTGGTTCTTGCTCTTTTTGTTCCTGTAGAGGGATTCCCTTAAAGTCCATATACTTGGATTGAATACTTCTGTATTCTATAGAGTTAAGATATGACCCTAGTGTGTTTCTTAGGCTTAGACTCTTCTCTACATAACCTTTAATGTCATCATAGCCAAAGTCTCTAAATAGCTCTGCTGTTCCTAACTTAGTGTAGTCATTTCTTGCTTGATTTGCCCAAAAGCAGATATTGTTGTTATTTTTATCTCTGTAGTTATCACAAGCAATATCCATACCTTGGATTCTGTTAAAGTCGTCTACTTTCTTGTTAAAGAAGATACACAAGAGAACTGTGGTAAACTCATAGCAAGCCTTTGCTCGTGTTCCAGCAAAGTCTGCATAAGTACCTGCATGGGCAATATCATCATCTTTTCTTAAGAAATAGGTACGCATAGCAGGGAATAACTCATATCCTCGTTGTCTAGTATATCCTACAGAATAACCCTTAAGATATTCAAACCCAAAGCTACGTAGAACAAGGTGTGTATCTGAACCTGCTCCACTATCTGTCTTGTTACAACTATCATTAAATGCCCATTTATCCACAATAGCTGGGATTGTAAAGTCTTCCTTGTCTACCCATAAATCCCTAGCTCTGAATGTGTCACTTTGCATTGTGGAAATGTTGGTAGTGTTCCAATCTTGCCACCAATTTTTAACCTCCCCAAAGTGACGGATTTCTTCGTCTGTGTAGCTAATCCCAGCCTTCTTAAGTTGTTTGGCTAACTTAGGAGCTTAGATAACTCTTCTCTGTGGTATTCATACCATTTATCAGGATACTTTAATAGTGTCCGTTCCTTATCCAATCCAACAAGCACAAGAGGAATAGGAGTAGTTAGATATTCATCTTTAAAGGTATAGCCACTTAGAAACAATCCTTGATACTCTCTTAACTTGTCTACTAAATCCCATGAACGGATAACCTCAAGGATTTCAGTATACCTATTTAGTGTCTTAACAGCACTAACAAAATCTTCTGTGTATCCTTCAATGTCTACTGGTTCTTCAATCTGTGCTAAACGCTCTGCAAGCTCTTTGTTTGTTTTTACCTCTCCTACAAGCTCCTCAAATTCTTTCTTTGATAGCATTGATTCCTTGAATGTTTCCATATTTTCTTTGTTAACTGAACTCATTTTCATTTTGTCTTCTTTCCTTTACCTTATAAAATACATAATTCTTTCACACCGATAAGCTCACCATGTTTATAGAATTTTCTACCTGTGATATAAATCTTATCTGTGTATCCTAGCTCTTTCAAGCACTCAGCCGTTATTTTAGATACAATAATACCATCATACTTGGTAAGTAATTCTTGCATTTTTCTCTCTGTGATATTTGAACGATAATACAGCTTAGTCAATTTTATGCCTTCAATTTTTCGTTGTCTTCGCATAGTAACCTCAGCCCTCAAAGGCTCTTCTGTTTCACAAGGCTTGATAGTGGTTACTATATTCCCATATCTATCTACAATATAAATATCATGACCTGTCAAGTTTGCTAACATTAGATATAAAACCCCTCCTCAAAGATAATACTGTCTACATAGTAATCTTCATGCCATGAATTATCTATTACTTCAATCATACTATTATTTTTATATTTTTTGAACTTAACTAGTCTATCCAATCCCCTAATTCTAATCATTTGACCTTCTTCCAAGATTTTATATATTGGTACTAGTTCAAAAAGCTCTTCATCTACATCATGAGTTACTGAGTTTTTTGGTCAAATGCTTGTAATAGCAAATAACCACTTTCATCATAACCCATAACTCTACAAGGTCTATGGTAACAAGTAATTAAGTAATTATTTGTAGTACACCATACAATGTCGCCCTTTTTAAACATAAAATATTTCCCTAAACCTTTCTACCTCTTGGATTTTAAACTGTTTTACATCATTATATGAATCTCTACACTTTATAAAATCACAATCAACATACGCTACAAAAATTAGCATTTTCTTAGATTCTTTGTGGATAAGTTTATCACCTGGGTCAAGTATCCCACCTTCTGGAACTAGCTCAAATACAGACTCATTCACTATAAAGGTGCTACCACTATCTATAACCCTAACACGTATACCTTCACCATTATAGCTCAATACTTTGCAAGGTCTATGATAGAAAGTTATTGAATATCCACTCTTTTTAGCCCATACTATATCGCCAACTTTAAACATAAAAACCTTTCCTTTCTACTAACTTAAACAAAGTTAAATTTGCGTGCTTTTTCTGACCTGTATCTTCTTTACCATCAGGGTATTTTAAGATTTTAACATACCCACCATTAGAATTACCCTCATCAATTTCAATAACTTTACAAATTAATCCTTTATCATATAACATTACATCTTGTGTTAACTCAATTATATCCCCAACTCTAAACATAGAATCCTCCTTGTCCTATCTCTTCCACAAGCTCTGAATACCTATATAGTACCATCTTATCATCTTTGTCATTTAGATTTATAGCAAATGCAAGCTGTCCCCAAACGTCTACAACTTTATAGATAGAACCCTTCTTGTGCCTTCCTATGTTTTCCTTACTCCTAATTATCATACCTTCTTTCAGTTTCATTATTCCAGAACCCTCTCTAGCTGTCTAAATTTAACCTCAAAAGGTAAATTTAAGGCTTTCTGTAAGTCTTTACCTAGTAAAAATGGGGGTTCTTCCTTGTGGTCGTAACTGTACAGTACAAACATTTCAATTAGTAAAGTGTCTAATACTTCTACAGTCACACGCTTATTTTTAGCAGTTAGCCAAGCATTTTTTAAAGTCCTTTTATCCATTCTTTAATTCCTCCAGTCTCTTTCTTGCATACTCACATTGTGCTGTAGATATTTCACTACCTAGCCACTTAATAGCAAGCATTTAAACCCTCTTTCTAGTCTGTAATATACATGAATTGCAAAGCAGTCACAACAACAAACCCACAAAGAATCATCAGCGAAAAAGTATAGTTAAGGTTAGCTAATACGCTATACCCCAAGAAAGTAGGCAAAGCCATAAATTTTAACAGTTTCATTTTTTTAATTTTCATTTTATAATACCTCTCTATCTAGCATAGCCATAGAAGGCTCTCATAAGCCCTCTACAGCGTTTTAGTATATCTCCCCTATATTCATAAGCTCCCACTCATTATAATCAACTTTAAAGACTTCTGGGGCTTTTGTGATTCCATTGTATACTACTATAAAATACCCTTTTTCATTGTAGAACTTGCTCAAAATCTCAGCGTCTTTCATCTCTGCTTTCAAGTTCAGCTCTTCTATCTTTTTAGTCATCTGTTGCTCTGTTTCTATCTCATTATTTCCTTGAGTTCCTAAGATATAACCACCAAAGCTTACCCAAAAGAAGATAAAAAGCATAAAGATGATTGTAGCATATTTCAATAATTTCAGTTCTTTCATTTCCCTATTATTCCTTTTTATGTTAGTTTATTCTGCTTATATAGTTTCCTTAATTCCTTAAATCCCAAGGGGGAATTTTACCCCCTTATTCCTCCTCATCTTCTTCTAAGTGGTCGTGAATACAATCACAACAGTATAGACAACCGTCAGTCCCTTCTTCTGCATCTTCTGCTAAATAAACATTATAGCAATCCTCACAAGAGAAAACTTCATATTCTGATACTAACTCACCATCATTTGTGTATGCATAACCACCTCTTAAAGCACAATCTACACAACAGAATAAAGTTCCATCTTCTGCTTTTGTATAGTCTCCAAACTCACTGAAATACTTCCCACACTCTTCACAATAGCAAACATTATAGCTTAACTCATAATCATCAATGTTTTCACAGTAAACAGCGTCAGTGTCTTCTGTGATAAATCTTTCAAGGTTCTCACTAAAATATATATCATGGTTGTTATAAACTTCCTCTACAGCGTCAAACTCTAAACTAATAGGGAAAAACTCACCAGTAGTAAAATGCTTGTATTGTGAGCTTGCAAGGTTAGACCAAAAGCCATCTTCATTATCCCAGCGAACTAAAGCCCCTTCAAATTGTGTAAAGTCTGCTAATTTAAGCCCAAACGCTACACATAATGCAATTTGTGAGGCTAAATAGAAGCCATGTCCCTGCTCACTATACAAGTCAGCAAGAGCATAAACCCCATTAGATTCAAGGTAGTAAAATCTTGCACAAGTGTCATCATATTCGTCATAAATATAGCAGTATCTAGCTTCTTCTAAAGTGTTCAAAATCTCACTAGTAAATTCCCCTGCTCCTCCTTGATAGTTACATGAGCCATCAAAAGCCCAGTCATCTTGCTCATCATAATCAGGTAATTCAGTAGAAAAGTCAAAAGTAAATTGGCTTTCTTTTTCATTGTTATATACAGCATTCAATAGTTCTTGAAATGCTTGTACCTCTTCAACAGTAAAGTCTTTACCTGCTCTAGTAAGCTGTTTGGTAAGTTTAGGAGCGTTTTCTTCAATGTTATATGAAAATGGGCTGTAGTATGTTTCTACCATTTCTTGATAAGTTTTAACTAGTTTCATAGTCTTAAACCTGTAAAGCCTTTGGGCTTCTTCCTTATGATTTTATATCTTGCATTAGTACAGTGCTATCTTCCAGCTATTCCCCTTTTTCATAGCTTTATAAGGGCAATATATTTACAAGCCAAGTCTGAGTTTTACAATGATATAGCAAGGGCTACAAAAGTTTACTATTACACTAGAATAGGCTTTTAAGTAGTCAGTCAATGCTATTATGTTTGTTACATGTTAGGCTTTTATTATGATACTATTGTATCATTTATAAGTTTGTTTGTCAATAGTTAAGTGCGATAATTTAGAATAATTTAGTTGATTTGATAGGCTTTTCAACTGTTTTTCTGTTACTCTTTAACTATGTATCTATTATAACAAGAAAAATTTTAGTTGTCAATAGAAATTTAACAATTTCTTGCGTTAATTTGCGATATTTTAAAATAATTTTTAGTATGGTAATTTAAATAATTTTTAGTATGGTAAATTAAGGGATTTAAAATAGTGTAGAAAGTGGGATAAGTGCAAGAGAGACAAGGATAATTTGGTATATACAAGAGAGTGTTATAGCTCAAACAAGTTGAGCGTTTACGTTTTTATTGGGGTAGTTTTGCCTATTCACCAACAAAAGGGGTGATTAAAAAACGTGTTACCTTCTAAGAGCCTTACATTCTCCATTCACCAATGACCTAAATCATTCAAAAACATGTTAGCTATCTTTGATAGCGTTGCGAAGCTTACCTCATAATAGTATCTCATATTATAGCATAATAAAAAAGACCATAGGTCATTCCTACAGTCGTTTAAGGGTTATCTGTTGCTCTTTAAAGTATTCTAGTGTTACATTTCTCTTATGGCTTGGCTTTTTAGCATAGTATTCTACAGAGTTAAGAATAATTGTGTATAGCATGTCATAAGGGTTAAATCCTACCTCATTGGCTATTGTGGTTATGTAGTGTGTAAGCTTGGGTGAGGTTGTGTGAAACATACCCATATAGGACTTGTAATTAAGCCCCATAGATTCTAGCTTGTGTGATACTAATACACCATACTTCTTAAGGAGCATAGTGGTTCTCTGTTGAAGGTTATTTATGTACTGTGGAGTGATTCCACTTTCTTGTGTGATATATTCTGAGAGCATAGAAGCATAGGAGTCATAGACTAAGGAATAGCTACCTCTGTGCTCGTATATATAATCACCTACCATCACTCCACTAGGTATAGACTTACCTGTAAGTATTGGTATGAGCCTAGTATATCTACTCTCTTTAGACAACCATTCATAGAACTCTTGTGGTAGTGAGCTAGGTAAGAGTAATAAGGGTTCTTGTGTGTCATTATAGAGATTATACACAGTAGAGTAAAACCAATTAGCGAAGTCTTGGTCTTTAAGCACAGGGAGTAAGTAGTCTATAATTAGCCTTGATTTCTTGTGTGGGGAAGAGAAAGAATTGGATAATTCACAGAGCTGTTCTGTTGTTAGGTTTAGCTCTTCACACAGCCCTTTAGCACCTCCAAATAGCTTGCATACTGTGTACATTGGTCTTTCACGATAAGTAAGTTGATGCACAGAGACCTTGTAGCGAGTTTTAATGAATTTTTTGACTTGAGATTTTAAATCTTGGTCTACTAGTGTTTTATCTTCAAATTGGATAGCGAGTGTGTATTCTTCCTTGGTGGCAAAGGTAGTTCCACGTTCTTTTTTATCACTATCAAAGTGCCAAATAATTTTTGTGTTCATGATTAAGTCCTCACAGAATAGTATAGCACAGTCTTAAGTGAAAATCAAGAGGTAAGTGTAGATTATCTCAAATATTCTTTTGTGCGATATGTAGAATATGTAACTAATTGATGGTTATAGAATATTACTTAATTATATTATATATATAATACTAGTCTATAGTATATATAAGCTACCGCAAATTATTCTACAGCTTTATTATAGGATATGTACTCTTTTGATGGTAATAGAATATAGCTTTATAATATATAATATATACTAGAATATATAGTATATGTGAGGTATCTCATTTTATTCTACACAGATAAAGTAGGACTATGTAATGTTTTGATGGTTATAGAATTAAGCTTTAAAATATATTATATATAATACTAATACTTAGAATTATAGTATAAGGGTTATATAAGCAATAAAAAGATACATATTCGTGTGACTTGTAACACCAAGCAAAATGTCCGCAAACAAGTTGCAAACATTTTTTGGGGACAATATAAAATTTTTCACAGACGAGTGTTGACATAAATGTTTTTGTGTGTTATAATTTATACATGGTTAAGATTTTATCTCTTGACCTTTCGACAAAGAGTTCTGGCTACTGTGTGATTAGTAATGGTTCTGTGATTGATTATGGTACTATAAGCTCACAGGATAAAGACTTTACGGTGAGAGGTCAATACATGGCAGAATTTGTGAGATTGCTCTGTGAGAAGTATGGTAAGTTCGACAAAGTAGTGATTGAAGAGCTTAAAGTCATCTCAAATCAGAAAACACTTGTGATGTTAGCGATTGTGCAAGGAATGGTTCTTAGAGAGCTTAATAATACCCTTGTGGAATTTGTATCACCTACTGTGTGGAGAAAGCAATTCTCACTAAACGGCAAACGAGAGGAAGCCAAACGAAAGGCTATAGCTCTGTGTACAAGCCTAGGATATAAAGTCAAGAATGATGATGAAGCAGAAGCAATTCTCATTGGACTTTTCACACTTGACAAGTTTTTTTTTGTGTGATATACTAGGTAACGAGATTATAGTTCCCTCCCACCATAGGCGAGAATGGTGTGGAACATTTCCTTTGGCAGAAATCGCCAAGCCTCCTTTCAAGTTTTTCCTACAGAGTCATCCTTTCCTCTGTGGGTTTTGTACGTGTGGTGAAGTGGCTAAACACATTGCTCTGCAAAAGCAACATACATGGGTTCAAATCCCATCACGTACTTTTGGTTGATAGGTATCACTCTTGTGAATACTAAATGGTGGTTATTCCCACCATAAGCACCCTTGGTGTAACTGGATAACACATAGGATTTCTACTCCTACAATCCGAGTTCAAGTCTTGGAGGGTGTATTAAATTTTTAGAAAGGTAAAGATAATGGCTAGTAAATCAAAATTATACTCTGAGACTATGAGAGAGTTAAGCTTGCTTGATGAAAAGTCACTAGAGCTTTACCAAATGCGTTGGGGTCTAATTGACGTAGATGAAACATTACTCAGCGAAGTTGGCTATGAGGTCTATTCCCAAATTCCTCCTTGCACTCCAGTAGCTAGAAATGCAATGTTACAGATTATGGCTTCCTTCGAGGATAGCTATGAGCGTAAAGAGTGGGCTGACCGTATTGAAGGTAAAGCTACACAAACTACAGTCAATGTGAACCATGATACTAAAGATGGTGTTGATGAGCTTAAAAACTACACCAAAGCCAAACTTGACGAGTTGTTTGGAGATATGTAATGGCATCACACAGTCCTAGAGAAGACCTCTTCCAAAAGCATTATGATGAGATAGTATCCTTACTTGAAGCCTTTGTGAACTCCGTTGTAGTGAGTGGAGATTACCTAAGTGCTGAATCTTCCCTAATTGGATACTTGATTGACATGTATTCCTCTGTGTTCTTAGACGAGATTGATTATATCCTTGATGCGCTTGGTGTTGATTTAGCACCAGAGGAAATAATTGAGATTAGAAACGGTGTGAATACTTCTGCTTTTGCAAGAAGCAACTATGGCAGACTGAAAGAAATCTTAGATGCTCATGCTAGTGACCTTAGAGCCAAGCTGATTGATTCTATTGACACAATTTCCTTTGATGACATTGTGAAAGAGTTCAGTAGTAACCTTGAGCGTTTGGCTTTGAGTGAAGTACAAATGGGTATTGAGAAGGCTTCTGTGGAAAGTGCCAAGTTATTTGAGCTTGTTACAGAGAACTCCATTCTCAAGACATGGAACTGTATTGGTGATGCCAATACTTGTCCTACATGTTTGGCAATGAATGGATTGACTATACCTGTGACAGAAAGTTTCTCAGCAGTAGCTCCTTCTGTGGGCATTGTTGAGCAATTAAGCTATACTGGAGGAGATATAGTCTATGCCCATCCAAGATGCAGATGTTGGGTCACTTATTCAAAAGCGTAAGGTACTCTCAAATCGTGAGAAGCTATCTATCCTTCTTGACCAAGTAACCCCACAAGACCAACTTAGAGATGCTGTGAAGGGTAAAATCCCTAAGCACTTTAAGCGTAACACCATTCGAGAAAGACATGGCTTTGAGAAAGAGCTTGAATACTACAAGTTAGGGTTTACAACAGCCCTTTCTGAGTTCAATTTAGAGCTTTGGTGGTCTCAAGCAGTCCAATTCGGTGCTTTCCTAAGTGGTGACTACAAGACTGGTTACTGTGTAGCAACTCCTCGTTATGGTAAGTCATTCTTGTGTGGAATCATGTCTAACCACTTTGCCTATGAAGGTGAAAACTGTTATGCTGTAGGTTCAACACAAGAATACTCTGGTATCATTATCCAACACGCAAGAGAAATCTTGGTAAATGCTCACCCTGATGTTAAGGCTATGCTCTCGTTTGATGAGAAAGACGTAACAGCAGTAGATAAGCGACTTAAACGTGGTCTATCCTCATTCTCTAGTGAGGGTTTCACCTTCCGTAATGGAGGTAAATTGGAGGGTCTTAGTGCTGGTTCTAACTTCACTGACCCATCTAAAATCCACGTCATTGGTCGTGGTGGTAATATGTTTGGAGATGAAGCATCAGATATTTCTCCTATAGCCCTTGGTCACATGGGTCGTAGGGAGTTTGAGTCTGATGATGGACGTAAGCTCATTATGTATCTAATCTCTAACCCTCGTTCACTTAACAACTTCTATGACTTCATGACCAATGAGGACTTAGCTGATGATGAGTTTGTGATGTGGCTTGATGTTGTGACAGCTATTGAAGAGGGTAGTATTAAATACACCAAAGAAGAACTTATGCGTTCACAGTTCACCATTACAGAGGATTCTATCCGTGAAAACCTTCTGTGTGAATTTCCTACAGAGCGTTCAGCGTTCTTTGATTCCTCACCTAATGTGCTAGATTCCTTTGACCCTAAATCAGAGGAATATGACTACTTCATTGGTGTGGATAGTGCCTATAAAGGTGCTGACAGTATTCAAGTTACTGTTACTGTGGTAGATAAGCATAATCACTTCACTGTGCTAGATACGAAAGATATTAAGCCTGCTGAGTGGATAGATGGTATTACTGCCATAGAAATTGTTGACAAGATTGTGACTCTAGCTAACAGACTAAATGCCAAAGCTATTGGTATAGATGCTGGTGGAGGAGCACATATTGTACAACCATTGAAAATGAGAAGACTAGGTGGAAAGCTAAAGTGTCCTGTGTATGACATTAACTTTGGTGGAAAGCCTACAGAAATTAAAGTATTGGCAAAAGACCCTAGTGCTGAATATGCCTATAACAGAAGAGCAGAGATGCACCTAATGTTAAGAGGTATGATGGAAGCACAGAGGGTATCCTTTGTTAAATCTGTGTGGGATAGTATTAGTCGTCAAATGTCCTTTGTGTCTGAGATTCAGAAACCAGAGGATAGATTGGTTAAAATACGTCCTAAATCAGAAATTAAGAAATTGTTAAAACACTCTCCTGATGAATTGGATAGTGTGTTGCTATCATTACATGTAGCTGAGTTATTCTACCTTGGAGGTTCTTAATGAGCTGTGGAAAGTGCAAAAAAGATGACTGTGGTGGCTCTTGTGCAATGGATAGATACTTCAATGCTGAGTATAAAGATAGACTAATTTTTCAGAGTTCAGGTTTTAGAGGAGCACCAGTAGGTGAGAATCTAGAGGACATTGAAAGGTTAGCTCTTGACCTTCCTGATGTTGATTATATCCTAGATAATATTGTGAACTATATGTTTACAAACTATCTAACCACAGAAGACTTCACTAAGGACGAAACCCTCAGAAAGTATCTCTATGCACATAACTATAATGGTCAGAGAAACTATGATGTATTAAAACAAGTAGCCAAAGGTTATCGTAAGTATGGTTATTATGGAATCCTAAACACTGGTGATGGTCTTGTGGGAGTTCACCCTAAAGATATTCTTGCTTGTGTGATTGATTATCCTAAGATGCCTGTGCTTAGACAGACCCTTACATACTTGATTAAAAACAATAATATCTTTGTGACACCTTATGACCGTAAGACAGGGAATCCTAGAGTAGCTAGTGATTATTCTGAGGACGACATTAAGGAAATCATTAAAGACCCTGAACGGTTCAAGAATGAGGTAATGGTTGTTACAGAAGACCAATTTGCTTGTGTGAGGTTAGATACTTCCCAAGTATTCTGTATGTCTCCATTGCTTAAAGACCGTAAGCGTGTTGAACTTATCCTCAACATTCTGAATCGTATGAACTACGATATTTCTAGAAATGGTATTGGTACGATTGCTTTGCAAGCCAAGGATACCCTAGAAGAGCAGATTGAGGAAAGTGTAGAGCAAGGTACGTCCTTCGGAAGTGGTGATTTACTTGATATGGGTAGACAAGCCAAAGAAGAGCGTAACAAGAAGATTGTAGAAGACATGAATGCTTTTGCAGAAAAGCTCTCTGAGACAGAGTTCAATGATGCCATTGTGTATTCAGGTAACTTCCAAAACCTTGAGCAACTTGAGCGTGATACCAAAGCTACAGATTTCTTGGACTACCTATCGCAATATGTTCCAGCTATTATCTGTCAAATGTTTGGAGTTCCAGCACGTCTCTTTGACCTTAACAAAACTGTGTCTAACATTGGTACTTATAGTATTATTGACAACTCTATGAAGAACACCATTATTCCAATGCGTGACCATTTCATAGGACAGATTGTTAAGTTGCTCCAAAACGCTACAGGGCTTACAGAGCATATTAAGTTTGACAGTTATGAGTTCACAACCAACTATAACTATAATAACGACATTTATATCCTTGACGTTTATGATAGACTGAAAGGTATTGATGAGAATATGGCAGAAGCCTATTTGAAGAAAAATTTGATTGTGTAGGTAAGAAATGACAAGTAAGATTATGAGTATTGAGGAGCTATCAAAACTCCAAGGTAACTTCCAAGATGCAGTCCAAAGTGATGCTCCTGTGGCTATTCAAACAGCTACAAACTCTGTGGTAAATGGAGATAGCACAAAGATTGGAAGTATTACTCCGAAAGACTATACTGTGACTTTATGGTTGCCTATTGTTGGTCAAGCTCCTGCTGGAGCTGAGATTGTACAAGATGGTAAAGCCTATGTACAAGATGTCACTGCTAAAGAAAAGTATATTACACCTCGTATTGCTCGTAAGGTTCGTAACTATGCTTCAATCATCTCTATTGCCTTCACAGACTTTAGAGAAGATGGCTCTACAGAAATCTACACACCAGATGATTTATTCAAAATCTATGAGGTGTTTGATGATAACGTGATTGATGCTTGTGAGAAATTGGTAGGAGAGGTTCTAGGGATTCCTGAACACCTTACAGCCTATATCACAGACGTATCGCTTATTGAGAACTGTGGAAAAATCCTAAGAGAGAACCCTTCGTTTTTTCAAGTTGATTAGTTACCTAGTCCGTTATAACTGGGCATTTACTCAAGGGGCAATTAAGCCCCTAGATGAGTATAAAGGTCTAGCTTATGAGGATATGGTAGTAGTTGAGCTTGATGATGTAGAAGAAATGGCTCTCACTCTGTGTAAAGAATACAATATGGACTATGGCTATGTTCTTGATAGAATGTACTACCCTGATGTCACTGTGATTTATGCTAAGTTGGCTAATGAGAAAGCCTTCACAAGCTATAATGATTACTTAAACCTAGATGAACAAAGTCAAGGTAAGTTTGTGACAGACTATGGTAAGCCTAAGCCTTATGTATATCAAATCCTATCTGTTGATAAGCAGAGAGCAAATATTGAAGACAAAAAAGACGGACTTAGAAACATGTACCGTCATGGAGGAAAACTAGATGACTAACCTTATTTCAGACGTACTTGGTTTCTTAGATGAGAAACGTAGCAAGATTACTCCTGAATATGTACGTTCTGGTAAACCTGTATATACTCTTCGTAAGTATGCAGAGATTACAGACCTTGATGCAGAAGTGCTAATCAATGGTGGAGAGATGAACGTTACACAAAAGATTCCTACAATCGGTGCTAACGGTAATATGCTTCGTACACCTCGTACTTCTTACGCTGTGAACGTAGACGTAGCCTTTGACAATCGTGTGAAAGTAGCTACAGAAACACTAGAAGATGGCTTTACTGAGAAAGTATACACCTTTGTGGTTGACCAACGTGCCTTGATGGAACAATCATCAGGTCATATCTATGCTAACTATGTTATTGGTTATGTAGTAGGTAATGGAGCAAAAGATGGTAAGAAACCTAAACCAGAGGTTCGTGGAGTTATCCATATCAAGGAAGATGAGTTCATTAACGACTTTGATACTACCTTTGATACACAAGCAATGGAAGATATTATGGACATTATCAACAAGTATAAACTTGAGCATGGTACTGCAAAAGTAATTTCTAACATTGAGTTCTAACTAAAAGTCATGAGAGTTGTCAAACTCTCTTTTTTTGTTATACTATTATTAGAACATTCATGGAAAGGAGCATATACATGGCTACGATTAAAGTTCCAATTATGCACTTAAAGCTAGAAGTTGCTGGTGAGACTAAAGAGTTCAAATCACCATTGGCTGAAACAATTCTAGCACAAGTACGCAAAGTTGTAGTTGGTCAAGAGCAAGTTCAGTATTATGATGTAGAAGCTAACAAGTTTAAATCATTTACTTACTGCTGTGGAGATAAATACTCATTCGACTACACTGTGGAAGAAGTTAAGCTCAAAGATACTGAGTTTGATTGCTATGGTTTCCCTATTACATACGCTGGAGATAAATAATGGAAGTTAAAACAGTAAGTCAAACTTACGAGGAATACCTACGTGAAGTCCGTGCAAAGCAGTTTGGACGTGAATCTGATGTCATCTCTAAGATTACAGAGGGCACATTAGTTAAGGTGGTAGATAATGAGTAAGTTTAGAGTTGCTCGCTTTCTCCAACGTGATTTAGTAGTTCGTGTAAACTTCTTAAACGAACGTGGTATTATTCAAAATCAACGCAAGTTCTTTGAGTTCTACCCAGACAACAATCAAGAGAGCAATGGTTGGTATACAACTACTGACCAAGTTCTCCTTGAGAGTATTAAGGAAGCTACAGAACAACTACCTTTCACACCAGAAACAGAAGCAGGTTTGAAGAAAGATGGAGTTCCATACGAGTATTCATACTGTGCATCTTGTGGTGGTAAGAAAGTGAGAAAATTAAAGTACAATTTGTTTGAGGTTATTGACTAATGCCAGTTAAAACACAGATAGCAGAGAGAATTATGAATGAAATCAATAGTTATATTGAGAAGAAAGATAATCTTGATGCAATAATGAACCTCTCAGCTCACAAGCAAGAGGTAGAACGTCTGTCTGTGGATAAGGTTGATAATTCAGAAGGGTACATTACAGACGACACCATTCGTTTGTATTTGTGTAAAGGTACACTCAAGAAATGGTATGACAGTATTGATGGTACTTTTGAAGGATATGTCTCTACAGGTCACAGAGATTTAAACTCTTACCCTGTTAGAGAAGGTTATTTTAAGAAATCAGACCTTAAATTGGTACAAGATGAGAATGGTCGTTATGACCTATTGGTAAAACCCCATGTAAATCTAGAATTAAGCAACATGAAAGACCTTATCTTACAAGATGAGCCTTTTGCCATTTCATCAGAGTTTCTGTGGTATGCTAAAGAGATACAAGACAGTGACATTGAAGAGTATGCCAAGCTAGTTGTTTATAACATTGAGCATGGTGGGGATATTGACGTGCCAATCACAGACGAAATTGAAATTACAGGGTTCTCCTTTGTGGGGAATCCAGGAAATGCAAAGAGTGGTGGATATGAGCCATCACTACTAGTAAGAAATGAGGAAGAACACTTGAATAAGAAAGAAATTCTAGACAAAGTGCTTGCTCACCTATCAGCAGAAGTAGCTCCAGAAGAAGCAGTTACAGAAGAAGTAGTTGCTACAGAGGAAGTTGTAGAAGTTGAAGAAACAGTAGTAGAAGAAGTTAAAGAAGAAACTGCTGTGGAAGGTGATACATTAGCACAAGCTATCGCATCTATTGAAGCGTTGAAATCAGAAGTTGAAGAACTTAAAGCAGAAAATGCTGAATTGAAAGCTACTGTGGCTGAAAAAGAAGCTAATGAAACTGCTGTAGATGCACAACTTGCTAAATTGGCTACATTGTTAGATAAAGCTAACCCTGTGGTAGAAAAAGCAGAAAGCAAAGAAGAACAACCTGTGAACCGTTTTGGACGTGTTCGCTTTGGAGGACAATAAAGTGAGTACAACTAATTTTGATATTTTGTTGGGTGAAGCTATTGATAACTTGTATGAGCGTACTAAAGCCCAACTAGCAACTAAAGAAAACTTCACTAATGAAGATGGTAAAATCCCATTCGGTATCTCTCGTGACTGGTCTAAAGCAGTACCCTCACTAAGAGAAGTAGGTATGGGTGATGAGCTAGTTAACGACATTCTTAAACGTTTTGAGCAATCAAGTTTTGGTGCTTTGAGACAAGCTAAGAACGGTGACTGGATTATTGAAGGTATTACTTGGGGAACAAAAGCACCAGACTTTGCTAATGACAATTCTGATGCCTGCTGTTTTACTGAGAAATTCACTATGCAAGCTACTGGTGATGCTACTCCTGTACGTTACCTATGTTTTAAAGACTGTGAAACTCGTCTTGACCGTTTGATGAAAGACAAGATGCACTTCAAACAAGGAGACCTTATCAATATCTTCCAACGTTTGGGTATGTCTTATGAAGAAGCAGAACAATTCATGGCATGGTACACATTCGCCTTTATCGTTCAACGTCATATCGTTCAAGGTATGTTGAACTTTAGTGGTCAAGGTCTACGTCCATTCGCTGGTGTGGCTGAAATGATGTCTCACCCAGGTGTAACTCCTATTGATGCTTCTGGTTCAGTTATTGGTGCTTTCCGTCAAGTAGCTTGCTACCTAGATGTATTGGATAACCAATCAGCTCGTTACAAAATCTATGTACACCCACTAACTCTTCGTGGAATCAAAGCTGAAATTGTACCTGGTAAAGATGGTAAATTACCTCAAGGTTGGTCTGTGAATGGTGAGTCTATCTCATTCAAAGGTATCCCATTCGGTGTATCTTACCACTTGCCTTATGACCTTGAGAAAACAATGACTGGTGAAGCCTATGTAATCGACTTGGCTCGTGTAGAAGCATTGACTCAATATGACTTGTTCGTACCTCAATCTTCAATCCACACAGTTCGTACAGAAGATGTTTCAAAACCAGGGTGTGAAGTAATCTGTGATAAGTATGAAAACTTCGGTTTGGTACATACAAACTCTCACATTTCTCACCTTCTTGTGGCAAACATTCCTCTTGAGCAAACTTGCCCTGCTGTGGTATTTGAACGTATCCAAGGTCTTCTTA
>QWCC01001159.1_pt1 | contig 16143 bp, 21 predicted proteins | sample 1972491 | NCBI WGS metagenome assembly QWCC01 (sample SAMN09866718, study PRJNA288562) | Human oral metagenome isolate term5_saliva, whole genome shotgun sequencing... | isolation source: mouth | host: Homo sapiens | place: USA: California
GAAGTGGTCTTTGAGGTTCAGCTTTAAAATCTGGTCATAAATATAACTATCTTTGAACTGGTGTCGCTCGTGGTCGTAGGTGGTAAAGAACTTGTTAGTCACCTCTTTGTGACGAATAGCACAGATAGCAGTCAAGAACTCATCCATATCGAGCGTGTCGAGCTGGGTCTTGAAGAACTTAGGACCCAAGATGTCCTTATTACAAAACGATGAAGCACGAATATAGTAGATTGCGTTTCTTCGCATATCCGCCAAGCGTGGTTTCCATCGGGCAACAAAAGCGTTAAGACGTTCATTTTCCAGTCTTATCTTCTCCATAGTGACAGGGTTCTTCGTATTGCGTAAATCCTGCTGGAGCATAAACTGCTTATAGAGCGACTGATTGATAGCGAGCGAGACACTGGCTATTTCCTCAATGAGCTGTCGGTCCATCTTGTTTTCGTATTCTTCAAACCAATCGTCCTCACCGAGGTCGACACGTGCGGTATCACTCACACCTGTCACGCCTTCATAGTAAGCAGAGCGACGGATGTCCGCTGAACCACCACGAAGGGAAGGGAAGAGGCGTGACTTGAGTTTCTCACCGCTGTTGTGCTTCATCTCTTCGACGAAGGCGTGGACGGCATTACGACCAGCGACACTCTCAGGCTGGTCTGAAGATACCAACTGAAGGTGTGCACCATTGCGGAAGATGACCGAGTGCTTAGCGTAGGCAATAGGGTAGCGTGGTGAAAGTTCACCAGGCATATCATTTGTAACACGAATAAGACGAGGAACGATAACGCCCTCCGTCTTACCAGTCGCACGAGCCCACTCTGCATAGAGCATATTCGGGTCGATGATGTTTGCTAACAGCTGCACACGATTCATATAGTAATGCTCGAAGTCAACTGTAGGCTGTTCGTTATTTATTATTTCATCAGTCATTTGGAATCTCCTCTACTATTTCAGCATCTTGTATGTCAGCATCACGCAGCAGTCGCTTCTTCTCCTTCTGTTCGATAGGCAGCGAGTCGATGAGTGTAACATAAAAGCCTTGATTGTGTTTCGCTGCAATGTCCTTGAGACTCTTCTTTGAAAAGCCAAGCTCCTCTGCTGTGATGCTTGGTGTGATAATGAACGTAACGCCAAGGTCTCTATCGGCTTCGGAGATTTCAGAAGCACGACGACGACACTCCAGCGCACGTTCGTAGCACTTGCCCTGTGTCTTATAGTCACCAGACAGCGCACAGAGCTTGGCAAGGTTCTCAAACTGGTTAGCGTACTGGTTCTCCCATATCTTGATAGGTACGTTGTTGTCTACTTGGAAGTAGTTGATGGCTTCGTAAAGGCGAGCCATACAGGTGCGCTGCTCTATCTTGATACCTTGATTAGCATTGATGCGCTGTTGCAGCTTACGAGCCGCACGAGTTATGTTGCGTTCGTGTTCGTAGATTTCCATTGCCCACTGCAATTGCTCCAAGAACTTTTGTAGCTCTTGGGGAATAGCGTCGCACTTGCCAGTGGCAAAGAACTGCGATATTAAGTCGGGGTGTATCTGTTCGATACGGTCAAGTTGTGTCATACGCCAAAAAGGTCTTTTCGCAACTGCTCCTCCTTTGCCTGCTGAATAATCTCACGCAGTTCCTTCACGGCTTCGGTGCTGCCATCCTTAGCCAGTTCAACGAGCTTGGTAAGGATTGCACGCATATCCTCTGTGACGTTCACGAGCATTGCGATGTCTGCAAGAAGTTTCTGAATGTCTGAATCCATAACGCAAAGATAATCAAAGAGGAAAAACAAACAAAAGACAGACCATTTTCCTGACATCAGGAAAAAGAAGCAGCGTGCCTCACGGCAGACTGCTTCCCAATTTAAGAAATGCTTCAAAAAAAAATTATATCTTCAGACGGCAATCGTTTCGAGGATGCCGTTGTATTGTTCGAGTGCTTTAAGGTAATTGTCGATGGCTGCCGTGTCGGTGGGTGCTGCCTTGAATTGGTCCCACGCTGTGCGCACTGCGCTATAAGCTACAGAGGGCGAATGAGAGAGGGCAATAGTCATAGCGCACCTCCTTCCAACCATTCAGCTACGCAGCAGGCAGCCAAGAGAACTACGAGGAACAGATGAGCGTAGCAGACCTCCTTATGCGTGAAACGCTCACCGTATAGACGTGAGAAAGTCGCTGACTCGCTATTAAACCACTGTGAAAACTTATTGCGCTTTTCGTTTGCCCAATCTCTGAACGAGAACGACCGCGGCGCTGTGCGGAGACTTGTTGTTTGCATATTGCATCATTCTTTTAGCATCCACGGAACTGCCGTGGCAGAGACACAGAGAAGCGGCTGCACATCCCGCTGCTAAAAGAATGATGTCTCTACCCGAAGGGCTTTGAAAATTCTACGGAATGGCAACCGCCAATATCTTTATGAGCATAAAAAAATGCCCAATCGAAAACGTTGAGCAATGACCGATGCTCTCCGGGATAGTCTACTATCATTCTTTTAGCACTGCAAAGATAAGCATTCGTTTTGAATAATGCAAGCGAAACGCAAATAATTTTTGCGTGACGCAAGTATTTTATAAAGAATCCCCTGCTTCACAGCGTGAGGCAGGGGATGGCTAAAGATAAGAAAGTCAATGACTATCCTTATGGATGATAGTCTGGGTCAACGGATGGACCGCTGGGATTGCTTTCTGTTTTGTGGTTTATCTTACCAACATTGTCGCTCTTCTTCACCTCGTAAGGCTTGAAGTCGATACCAGTGAGGAAAGCACGTGTGCGCCCAATGTCGCCAGCCTTCCAGTGGGTCTCTGGTTGGAAGTTGATGCGCGTACCGACAATGTTCTTGGCTACGTTGAATTTCTCAACCGAATCAGCAGGCTTGGTTTTTAAGCCAACCTTAAACGAGCCGAAGCCGTCGAGCACCACTCGGTCGCCATTACGCATGTGGCGAGCCATTACGTTGACGAGTTCACGCAGAACTGCGTATACATCCGCCTGCTTTGCTGAGGTGTTTTCCTCAATCTCCTTAGAGATAGACTCGAGGTCGGCAACATCACTGACAACGGCACGAGCATAGAACTTGCCTTTGGTTTTACTCTTTGTGCGAACGTCTTGGTAAATCTTAAATTTTACTGACATAATACATTGATTTTAAGGGTTAATAAATAGATTTATATAAAGCTATGCTTTTGATGATAGAAAGCTATGCTTTGGAGGATCAAAAGCTATGCTTTGGAGGATCGAAAGCTATGCTTTGGATTTCTGTTCCTGCTGCTGTTCGAGAACCATTCTGAACAGTCGCTCTTTTTCTTGGTACTTTTGGAGGTTCCGCTTATCAGCCTCTCTTTTCTCTTTACGATCCTTGCGCTTAACGAACGACTTATAACGCTTGATGTTGTCGAGAACATTCTTGTGCTGGCGGAGGAACTCGGCTGGGTCAGTGCGGAGCAACTTTATGAGCTGGGCTATCTCTGAGCGTCCGAAGAGTATCGGGTGCTTACAGAGGAACTTACCAGTGTCGTTTAACGATTGCAGCTCGGCAAATGCTTGAAGATTGCGGATGCGCAGTTCTGCCATTTCTGCTACGGCTTGTGCGGTTGGCTTTGTCTCCAGCAATTCGTCGAGCTGCTTCATCTTGCGCCAAGTGTTGATGCGGTCGTTATAGATGACAGTTGCCATCTGTACGTCCGCATCAGCAAGGTTTTCCCAGTCTATTTTCGGGTACTCTTCTTCTTTTTTTTTGGAGTTGCTTTCGCTTTCTCCTTCTTAGAAGAAGCCGTGTCCTTATCTTCAGATGGGAGAGGTTTTTCCACTGTTGATGACTCAGTAGACTCGTTATCTTCAGAACCTTCTTCAGATGAATCATCGCCACCCTCTTCTTCCGATGGGTCCTCGTTGCCTTCGCCACCGTCAGTGTCAGGGCTTTCATCTCCATTGCTGTTGAGTGTTTCAGGATTCTCGTTGCCATCTTCAGAAGAGTTGTTGGCGTTGTTGTTATCATTATCCTCGTCGGCTGCTTGATTAGCATACTCACGTCGATTACGTACGATTTCGTCGTGCTCACAATGGTCAAGAAGAAGGAAAAGTATCTCCTCGTGATTTTTCTCTGGCGAGAGGTCGAAGCGTGTGAAATCGGTAAGGTGTGGTGCTTTATCGTGCAGCAGGGCAAGGTCAGCTTCCACAACTGTGGGGCTAACCAACTTGTGGAAGTGCGTTAATTTCTCTTTTGCGCTGTACATATATTAAAAGTAAAATGGTGAATAAGTCCCCTCCCGTGAAGGGAGGGGGAGAGGTTAGGCTTCAGTTCTTGAGACCTCGACAAGTGTTGTGGTGTCAAGAACACGGAAGGTGATAGATGCGCCTGTCTTCGCTGTCCACGTAGCACCCTCCTCGAGTACGAAGGTAGAACCATCAGCAATGGTTGCAGGCTTGTCAGTACCAGCACCAACGAGTGTGATGAATCTACCCTTGTCGCTCTTACTGAGTCCACTGACTGTAGCGATAGCAGCTGCTGATGATGTTCCGTTTGGAATCGTGTATGTATTACTGCCTGCTGTGATAGCTACATCTGTAGCATCCGCATTGATAGCAGTAGCAGCAGTAACAGCTGGGTTACCAGTGTAAATCAGTGGAAGGTCTACAGAACTGCGCTTGAAGGTAAGGGTGGTATAACGACCGTCCTTATCGTCCTTAGTCTCAGTGTTAGAGAGGATGATAGGACGTTCGAGTTCACCAACGATGTACCACTTCTTCTTCTTAATATGCTTGTAAAGAGCGATAAACTTACCTCCGCTGTACTCCTCAATGAAGTTATACAGGTTCGCACGAGCTCCTCCCATAACCATTACAAGCTGGTTTTCGCCTGTCGTGGTGATGTCGCCCTTCTCTGTGGTACCAGTAAAGGTTGGGATGTCGTGTGCCTCGAAGTAGTGTGGTATCTCATTTGGTTTCAAAGGAACAGGCGCAACCTCACGATTTGCGTTAGGTTGTGGAAACTCCTTTGTGCGGTCGATTTGGTCGAGCGCAATGAGATAAACGATGTAAGAGATAGCACTGCCGTGTGTATCTCTATCAGACACATCGTCGACGTGACCGAGCAATGCCATAGAGGCAAGAGAAACACCAGAACCAGCAGCTGCACCGAGAGAGTGGTCAAGCAAGGCTGCTACGAGCATGAGGATGCCAAAAATCGCAAACGTAGCCATGAACATATTGCGTGACTGACGATTTGCGTAGTTAAATCCTTTCATAGGATTATACGCACGATAGCGTTTCTGAATATTGGGCTTTTTCATTTCTATTTCTATTAATGATAATTGTTGATTTAAGAAAGGAACTGAGGTGTTAAGCCGTTACCGAGGCTTTTCATCCATCGACTTAACCCTCAGTTCCTTAGCCATTCATCTATCGTCCACCTGGTACGTTAGGTTGCAACTCCTTGTTGATGGTGCGCTTGCCACCGACGCAACGCTCCAACTCACGGAACTTGTTGTCAGCACCAAGGATCACCATGATGTAGTCGCCTACAGCTGTAGCGGTGAAGGCAGCCGTGATGCTATCGAACTTACCACTATTGGTAATCTTTGGCAACTTAGTTTTGTCACCGCACTCAATACAGTAAGCTACACCAACCTTCGCATTCTCGATGTCTGTGTAAGTTGTCTGAGTTGTGGTACTGTCTGTAACTTGCCAGAATCCGTTGTTACCATCCACCTTATCGGTGATAGTAGCTGCAAAGAGGTTGATGAAGATCTGCTGCCACTCGTAGTTATTCTTGTCCATCTCATCCTTAGTTGAGAAGCGACGACCAGTGAATGAAGCAGAAGTACCTTCTTTCCAAACGCTCCAAGCACGAACCTGCTCCATGTTTTCCTGCATCTTCACAGAGAGCATCTCACCAGGAACAAACTCCAAGAACTGAATATTACCTGGTTCGTGAAGCATCATGAATGGTGTCTGACCAAGGTATGGCAACCAAATGATGCGCATCGTTGTGTCTGGTACCACGCTCAATGCACCCATAGGTCCAGTAAAGTCTGTATCCTTACCATAGGTAGAACGAACGTTCTTAATCCACCATGCTTGATGGTTCTTGTTCAAGTAAACAACGTGGTTGTCGAGGTCCATATCCTCTGTGATAGAGGCACGAACGTCAGCAATGAACTCTTGAACAGAAGCGAGGAAACTTGCCTGTGTATAGGTGCGGTATGTACCATCATCGTGTGGCTTGATGTCGTACTGGTGTACATAGCGCAACAAAGTGTAGAGAACACCAGTAGCAGCATTGAGGTAGCTACCAGCAACACCCTTATCAGGCTTAACGTAGATACCACGCATACGGCGTTTGTTCTGCTCTACCTGTGCAGCACGGAGAGTATTGAGCAACTGGTACTCAATCATGGTCCACTTGATAGGGTCAGACCCCTCCTTATTGAGGTAACCGATGTACTTACGCTCAAGTTCTTTCATTGGACCCCATTCCATCTTAATCATGGCGTCGTCAACGTAACCATAGTGGTTCTCAATCTTCATACCGCCCTTGAAGACCTCACCAGACTGATAAGCCTGTGAAACCTCATCGAAGAAGGCGTTGAAAACGAGTCCACGGTCCTGATAGCCGTAAGCGACTGGGAAGAACTGAGTAAGGTCACGCACCTGTAGAACACGTGCGATGAGTGCATCCTGACGAAGTACAACGAACTGATCGCCAAGACCTGCGTTGTCTACTCCATCGTAGTTTGTAGCGTAAGTTCCCTTTGCAAGCGCAGCTGCATCAAGCATTTTGTTCTGCTGAAGATACTGATAACGGTTCTTGAGCGACTTAGCGTAATTGCAAGCCTCCTTATAAAAGGCAACGCCATCGACCTGTTCGTCAACCTCTGGCAGAGCAGCTGCTGCACGTGGGTTAGCTGCAATCTTGTTCCAGCGGTTCTTCATTGAGAAGAGAGAATGTTCTACACCGAAGAGATAATCAGGAGTGTTAGCGAAGCCATTAACACTCAGAGTAACAGTGTTAATAGTCTGCACTGGCTGATCAGGTGCAGGGTTAGAGCCCATTGCCTGAATGTCAGCACGCATACCCTTAATACCCTCAAGGATACCCTCAAGAGTTGCGTTACCTTGCTGTGTAGGCTGCTGACCACCATTATCATCAGCTGCTGCTGAAGGCTGACCACCATTCAGAACTGACTGGATGGTGTTCAGCATCTTCTGAAACTCATCCGCCTGCTGAGCTGTCTGCTGAGCAGCTTGTTCGGAAGCAATGTCATCAGCAAGCGTACTCTGGTACTTCTTCTGATACTCTGCTACGATAGAGTTGAACTCATCCTGTGACAGACTTTTGTCTTCGAATTTCTGCTTAAATCCAAGGAATTCGATGACACTTGTAAGTTTTTCTTTTAAACTCATAAATAACTAAAAATTAAAATGATACATTTATATGTTGTAAACGGCAGTTTTAAGTTTCTTTGCCTCTGTATATTCACGACCCATCGTAGCAGTTTCAACGATAGCTTCTACCATCGTTATTCTTCAAGTCAGACTTAGTTGCTTTTGCTTCGACCTTCTTAATACCGAGCTTCGCAAAGTATTCTTCGAAATCGTAGAAGCTACACATAGTTCCTATGCAACCTACATAGTCATTCTGTGTCATAGCGTAGATACGCTGACCGTGGCATCCGATATAATATCCAGCTGAACAACACATCTGTTCATAGAAGGTGAGGATAGGCTTCTCGCAGCTGCGTAGTGTTTCGCTCAAGCGGTCGAGGTACCACGCTTCACCACCTGGTGAATTGATGTGGAGGAAGTGACAAGAGATTTGCGGATTAGCTTCTGCTGCAAGCAGGTCTGATTGCAACTGCAATACTGTTATCAGGCAGCTGCTCATCACTGAACTCATCTGTAAGGGTAATAGGAGCGGTGTTTTCTTGTTTCGTTATCTTCTGAATATCCAAGAGAGCAAGATGTGACTCGAGTTGATACCAAGTATGACTACCAAGATAAGTAATCATTTCATCCTTTGTCATACCGAATGCTGACTTCACTTCGGGTTTTTCGGGTGTCTTACCATTGAGCGGAAAGGCGGTCAGCATCGCCTGTCGGAATCCGTCAATGGTAATAAATAAGGGCTTTCCCGATGAGAGTAGAGACTGTAATTCTTTCATCAATATTCTTTTTGATGCGAATTTACTATATAATAAGGTGTAGGCAAAAGACCTACATAAGGGGGTCTGTGAGCATTTTACACTTGATTACGAGGTTTGCGGAGTTCAAATTTGAAGATATCTGAACTCGTGCAGGAATATCTGGCGTGCCAATGTTATGAGTTTTCCTATCAGATGTTTTGATTGTAACGATAGCACTTCTCTCTATTGCGAAGGTCCTGCGAGTTTCCCCGTCGGGTAAGTCTATAACTATGGTTTTATCGCAGTTCCAATAATTACCAGCTTCATTGTCAGTAAGTTGTGGTATATATGAGAATGTGTCTGCAACGAAATCATACACTTTCTTCTTTCCTTCTCTATTTGGATTTACAAGTCTTACTTGTACGGTGTTTAAAAATTCTAACATATTATAAAACATTTGAGTGACAAAAACGATAGTTTGGTATGTATTAAAAAATATTAAATACATGCAACTTTTTGATACTTACGAACCTTCTTGGGTCTAAGTCGGTTGCGGAAGCGGTAGTAATTCTTCAATAATGCATCTGAAGATATAGACTTCAATTGATAGCTACGAATGAAGTCATAGATGATATCGAGGTTTCTCTTCTGTCGACCGAACTCTTCATTCTCCAACAGAACACGGTGGAGTTCGAAATTGAACATCCTTCGTATCTGAGCTTCTATTTCCTTAGCTGCTGCTGGAGATAGGTAATTGTAATAAGCAGGATCTTTCCAAGGGCTGGTGATAACACCAGCCTTGCGCTGTGGTAAGTGAATACGGAGGTTGCCATTTACAACATCAGGTTGATTGCTGCGTTGCTTGGTCATATTCTCCCATACGCAGAAGTATAGATCTGTGGTGCTTGGAATCTTGACACCACCAGTAACTGTGTCTTTACAATATTTTGCACTTATATATTCTGCAAGGTACTGTTCAATTTGAATTGTGACAACTCGTTTCGCAGACCATTTTTTTTTCTCCATATCCTTTTTTAGTTTTTAGCCGTCCTACCGTCCTACATTCCTACAAAATTAGACTTAATTAACGCAAAGTTACAGATTATCAATGAGATAACAAAATTTTATCACTCAAAAGTTTTATTATTTCACTCTCTTTTTTCATCCTACAATCCTACAAAAACACATATTTTGTAGGACGACGAATCCAAAACAGAGAAAAACACGAAAAATCCTATTTCCTACAACGTCCTACAATCCTACAAATAAATAATTAAATCCTATTCCCTATAATAATAATATAACTATTTGATTTATAGGTATATATGTATATTATAGGTTTGAAAAGAAAAACAATTTGTAGGATTGTAGGATTGTAGGACGCTGTTTTTCTGAAAATTTATTTTCAAAAGTCACGTTTTCCATGTTTCTTCTGAAAATTGGGGGTACGGGGGATTTTTTCGCCACCTTTAGTAATAAAGAATGTGATATAGATGTGATATGGTATTGATATGATATGTGATATAGATAGAATAAAATGAGCCGTGCCTATTCATCCGAACTGGCACGGCTCTAAAGGAATTTGATACTTTCATTAAAAAGGTTCAGCACTTCCGTCTGAAGGCTCAAATGGCAAGTCTTGCGGAAGGTTTTTTTTCGGTGGTTCTTCAGTGGTGTTAGTTACCTTAGTTTCGACAGGCTTGCTTTCTTTATTACTGTCGTCAGCACAGTCTCTTCTAAAGTCGATATTGTATGACTCGACAAACTTGTCGTAATCTATAATGATAGCACTTGTAGATGTGCTCTTCTGCTTACGCAGCTTAACCATACTTCCATCACGAAGGTCTGTATCGTCGATTGTTTCCTCCCAAACGAATCTTCTCGAAGAAACAGTACCGACGTATGAAGTATGACTACGTAGGTTTTGTTCTATCGTCGACAGCGTGCTATTTTCATTGTTATAACCGCTTCTATCGAAGATACTGAAGACTGCGCTCAAGCGTAAGAACATAATATTCGCACCTGCTTCAAAGGTGAAGGTCTTGGCGTCTCCACGTGAATCTTTACCTGTAACCTTCTTGGGTTGCTCGATAAGGAATTCACGTCCTTCTATGATTTGTCTCGTGTCAATCATATTGTTGACAGCTGTGAAGAACATCGCCAGCTTATCAGTACTACGAATAAGTGATAACTGGAATTGTACCTTCTCTTGAACAATCTTGAAAAACTCATCGTAGGTGAATGGTAGGCGAAGGTTGGAATATCGCTCTATCAGTTTGACAGTTCCCAAGAAGAGGGATGCTGTCTTCATCAGGCGGTCCATCTCACCAGAGTTAATGATGTCTTGCTTCAGCTCGTTATAAGCCTCTTGCTTTAGGCTTCTAAAATGGTCCATGAACATAGGACGAAGTTCCAGGATCTGAAGGAGCACGTTTGAAAGACCTATCTTGTTTGGGTCTTCAATTGTTTTCAGTTCTTCGAAGAGGCGCACTTCTTCTGGTGTGCGGTTTCGAGGCTTAGGAACTTCGCAGACAATCACACGACTCATAAGTGCGTTGTCATCACGCTGTGGTGTCTCTTGACCGCAGATGATTACAGGGGCAAACACCTTATCGTTTTCAATCTCTCGTCCAGAGGTTCCTTTTCTCTTTTGCTTACCGTCACCGTCATATACGATACCTTTCAGAGCTTGGAACTTGGTGTCGCTGATATCCTTGTTATTGTATTCGTCAAGCACAACAGGGACATCTTTAAATGTACCCATAATGGTAGACATCGCGGCGTCGGTACCAGTGTTAAGGTTGAAGATAGGTATATTAGGAGAAATGAACAGCGAGCGGATTGATATCGCTATCTGTGTCTTACCTGACGACATTGGACCCATAAAGAAGGGAGCGGTGAAAAGTCTATCGATGCAGTGGATGTTGCTTCTGAAGGCGCACATTATGGCGAAAACTAAAGCCCACTTACCATTGTCGTTAATCTTATACACCTGGTCCATTAACGAAGCCCACTTTTCGAAGCTGACCTTCTTCTCAGCTGGGACCTCCTTGTATACAAGCTGACTGATGAGCTCGTACTTATCTGATTGCTTACCACTACCTGCATAGATAGTTGAAAAAGCAGGAAGGTAATAATTGTTCTTATTATGCGTAACCACACCCAATTCGTTAACTGGGTCGAACACCCACTGACCGTCGACGTTGTGAAAGATACCATTGGCAAAGGCAAAGAACTGTTCATCTGTCTTTCGACTCATACCTTCGCTCTGCTGATTACCGTAGGTCTTTACCTCCGAACACATTACGAAGTGGCGACTCATATATGTTTTGATTGCCTTCCATTGCCACTCTTCACCATTGAAGTTCACAGCTTCATAGTTGATTAAGACCTCCTCGATCGAAGACATCTTCAGCATGGCTTTAGAAGGTATTTCTATATATATAGGTGTCTCGTAATATCTACGATTGATACGCAGCACACGCTTATTCTGTTCGAAATCATCAGAGAAGATATGGAGTAATGGAGTCATGAAGAAGTCCGCAACTTGCGTCATGCCGTTACCATTCTTGTTGCGAAACATGTAGCACACAGGTTCGCTCTTCTTATTGAGGCGTGGGTAATACCCACTCTCTTTCCACATCCTCCTGTACTCTTCGTTCTCTTGTACATATTCTGGTGGCTCGTTTACATCAAACTCTTCATCGTCGAGGTTGTCTGCTTGCATACTAACCTTCATAGCAGACTTACGCTTGAGAATGAATGGCTTTCTTATCTCGTCAAACTGCCCCTTAGTTAGCTTGAGCAAAGAGCAGTAATGATTTCTGTTTATGGTTATAACAGTATCGTCAGCGTAGGATGTTAGTTCGATACAACGTGAGACAAGAGGAACTCGGTCTCCATTGAAGTTTTCGAAGAACTTACCGTGCAACGCTATGTAATAGTCAAGGAACGAACCTGTACTATCACTGAAGATCATGTCTATCCTAATACCTGCACGAAACATCTCTGCGAGAGTATGCAAGTAATTGTTTTCGTCGCCATCATCGGTAATATCACAACCAGTTTCTGAGGAAACAAAATAACAGTAGACACGTCGTAATTCTTGAATATCATTCGTTGACGGGCGACCAGACACATACACGATAGGTTCTTCTCCATATCCATCGAGAAAATCCTGCATAACAGAGGTAATAATCGCAGGACGGTCGCTTTCAATATTCTCCTTTAGCGCATCGATACCGAAGATACCAGCCTGTGTATTTGTATTAGCGACAGATTCTTTTAGTTGAGTACGAATGCTTCGCACCTTATTATCGATGAGTCCGATTTTACTTCGGAAATCTTCTGCAATTGATTTGATGTACTCCAAACGCAGAACAGAGTCTTGTACACACGCTACGAGAGAACAGATGGAATTTAAGCAGTCTGTGATAACTGTCTCATCCTTGCAGCCTCGTGGAAGAATCATACGCTTGAACGCTTTTGGGAAAGGTTCTGTGAGTTCCTTTAACTTCTTGCTTGTAAGGCTGCCGTGTGCTTTAGCGAATTCGTCTGGGTCCATACCTTTTTCAAGACGGATGCAGCGTACCTTTGCCCCAGCTTTCAAGAGCAGTTCACAGTTCTTTAACGAAGCCTTGACACCAGCAGGGTCTGCATCGTAAATCATTATGATATCATCTGTGAAGCGAAGTAGTAATTTCACTTGATCTTCAGTGAATGCGGTACCACTTCCACCTATAACATTCTCGACACCTACCTTATGCAGAGACATTACGTCAAACTGACCTTCGACAAGATAAGCGAAGCCTGTCTTACCAATACTCTTGCGAGCCTGGTATAATCCGAAGATGTGCTTACCTTTCGTAAATAGAGGTGTTTCGCCTGTGTTTACATATTTACCAGTCTTATCGTTTGGAGTCACGATTCGACCAGAGAATCCTATGATATGACCTTGCATGTCGTAGAAAGGAAACATTAAGCGGTCACGGAATCTGTCGTATAAGCGACCTTCACTATTTCCAAGTACATCTACTTCTTGCAGTAATTCTTGCGAATAGCCGGCTCTTGAAAGTTCTGCAAGAGCAAGGTTACCCATTGGAGCATAACCGACACCAAAGTCGGTCAATGCTTTGTCAGAAAGACTATATCCACGTGATGCAAGGAAACTCTCTGCTTGTCCAAGGTTCTTCTGAAAGAACTTTGCAGCAGCATCTATTGCGATACGTTGCGCTTCCTTTCTCTTGTAGGCAGCTTCTTCCTCAGGTGTGAGTTCCTTGGTAGGAAACTCGATGCCTGCTTGATTAGCACACCAGCGCAGAGCCTCTATGAAGCTTAGGTTTAGGTGATGCTGTACAAATGATATAACATCTCCACTTGCTCCGCACACGAAGCAGTGATAAGTCTGTCTTGATGGGCTGACGACCATAGATGGTGAGTGGTCATCATGAAAAGGGCATACACCCTTATAGTTCGCACCTGTCTTGTGCAGGCGAGTAAAGGTTTCTATTACATTTACAATGTTTAGAGCTGACTTTACCTTTTCAATGAAATTCTTATCTATCATATTCCTTATTCTTCATTTTCCTCGAACAAATCCAACTGGCGTGATTCAAGTGCCTCTTGTAAGGTTACGCCTAAGTACTCAGCTACCGCAGCATACTCTTTGCTGCTGATGTTTTTTCGACCATAGTATAAGTCCCAAAACCGACGTTGATTAATCCCAGTTTCCGTGTAAAAGGTTCTTGTAGGCGTGAAGTCTTCGGGGTGTCGGAACTTTATCTTCAACATCTCCATAAGTATGTTGCGCTTGACTTGCAATCCGACCGTAAGGCGATTGCGTAAAGCAAAGAGGCGAACAGACATAGCACTTCTGTTCAATGCTCTTCCCATCTGTTCAAATGACAGTTTACCAAGATTGTTCTTAACAAAGGTAGCATCACCTTCTGTCCACCGTTTATTAGCTATTTTATTTCTAATCATATCTATAGGAGTCTAAGTTAAGAAAACAATATCTAAACATCCTTCAGAAACAGCACATGGTTGTACTGGAGGTCAAAACTCAAAATCGTTGTAGCTTCGGTTGGATGAATGCGCCCAAGTTGAACCTGAGCGTATATCCGTAGAGCTTCGTGTAATAATCGAAGTTCTCGCTCTGAAAGGTCTTGTATGGAGAATTTTCCCCAGTTATCTTTGTCTATAAACATTTTTTCTTAGATATTCTGTGACTCCCTGCCTGATTTTCTTTCGTACTGACGGGCTTAATGTTAACTTTTGATTAGGATCCTTGTGAGAAAACTTAAAAGACATCCTAAAACCCATTTTGCGGATAGCCTTTTTTCTAACTTTTCTAATGCTGGTCATAGTTATTCAAATTTAAGGTCATACAATTTGTTTCTTTCCAGTGAGCTACCAAAGACTCCTACAAGGTCCCCATCTTCTTTATTTTCTCTCCATTCAAAATCAGTAGAGAAAGCCTCTCCTTTATCATTCCAAATGATACCTTCATTTTCAAGGTGACCAGTTACTTGACGAACATTCGAATGGTTTAGCTTCATCTCGTCGATGAAGATTCCTAAGTTTAATGCGTCAATTGCTTTTTCAAATTCCTTTGTTTTCATAAGATTGTTTTATTTGTTTTACATTCTTTTTCCGTAGAATACTGAACATACTTTTCAAGTAAGTTACAGTAAATACCATTTATGCACATGCGATGAGAATCGCAGTCCATTATCTTTGATATCTCTTCTTTGCGCTGATTAGGAAGAGAATATATGTACTCTTTGAATCTCATTTTTATTTTTTTTATATTCTTTTTATTGCGCCCTCGATATATTTTTATTATTTTCGTGGCGCAAGTAATACTTGCGTAGGCAAAGGTCTAACATTTATTTGAAATAACCAAATAAATGAGAGTTTATTTCTCTCATTTGTTGAAAAATAATGAAAATGGAAGAAGAAACTATTACTAATCGCATCGTTCATTTGATGAACAAAGAAGGGCATACGATAAATACGTTCGCTCGAAAATTGAATATATCTTGGACTTCGGCTAATAATATCATCACTGGTCGCAACGCACCTAATTATGAAACTATAGTTAAGATTTTAACGAGTTTTGAAAACATTGATGCTAACTGGTTGATAATGGGGCAGGAAAGACGAGAAGAAACTAATGAGGATAAACTTTATTCTGTTATTTCGATGCAACAGAAAACCATAGAGAATCAACAGAGAACAATAGACCGATTAACAGCGAAGCTCGTTGAAAATGTATCTGAAGATTCTGTTAAAAAAGTGGCAAATGCCGTATAATTAAGATGCGCCTTAGAGGTGTTTAGAAGTGTTTTTACGGTGTTTTTATTCAAACATTTTAATTAAAAAATCACTCAAATGTTTGATAGCGAAGACAATGTAAGATTTATATTGTCGGTGAAAACTCGGTGAAAATTAACTAAAAACTAAAAATTGTCCTATTGAATATCAGCAAGTTAGAAATGTAAAAAATAAATCTGAAATCTGGTCATCCCGACTGTGAAATATGATTACAAAAGAGGCTGTTATGGCCTCTTTTTTTGTTGATAAAAATCATACAGATGACCTACTTTATGTCATATGTCCCTTTAGCCCATGTTGAGAGTGGGCAATAATAAATCCTTTCTTCCCTTTCTTGTAAACGTGCGGATGCTTAGCACATGTTGTGCGGAGCCTCAGCACGCATGGTGCGGAGGCTGAACATGCATAATGTGGGGACTTAGCACTAATCGTAAGGAGAGTTTATAACCCTTCAAAAAGTTCTGTTACGTTCGAATAAGACAGATTGTCAGCGTATTACGCTATAATGTAAAGGAGGGAAAGTAGGGGGCTACCTTCCCACCAATCTTCCTTCTTTCCTAAGGAAGAAGTGCTTTTATTCGAATTTTATAGATTTGATAAGTTCGGTGATATAACCGACAGATACACCATTGTCGAAGGCAGATATGATACAAGCCTTCTCTTTCTTCTTATCAATAAGGATACAGTAACGCCAGA
>QWCC01000316.1_pt1 | contig 16083 bp, 18 predicted proteins | sample 1972491 | NCBI WGS metagenome assembly QWCC01 (sample SAMN09866718, study PRJNA288562) | Human oral metagenome isolate term5_saliva, whole genome shotgun sequencing... | isolation source: mouth | host: Homo sapiens | place: USA: California
ATTCGCTAAGAAAATTAATTTGGTTGACCAACTGCCTGGCTACGATATCGCGGTTAGGTGCGATCGAATTCTGATTGACGGTGCTGATTATCGCCTTGATGTTTATGGCTGGCCCGATAATCGCGTGGTCTTTTCAGATAAAATGACAGGACAAAATACGATTAAGCGGTTTGGACACAACGGCGCAGAGAAATGCCGCAAATTCTATTATGATTGCCTTGAGTCGATTGGAGTTGATTTGACAGCACTTGATATGTGAGGACATAGTTAACCCCCGGAAGTGGTTGGTTCCTTCCGGGGGTTAACTATTTATTATGGGCGTTCTGCGGTGCGGGCTAGTCGCTCCCACGCGGCCCAGGTTTCTGGTCCCCATATGCCGTCGACGGTGACGCCGAGGGCGGCCTGCAGGGATTCGATGACGCGATCGTGGGCGGCTTCGCTGGCGTCGCCCCAGATACCGTCGGGCTCTGTGCCGATGACGCTCTGGGTGTATGCGATGCCCCAGGGGAACTCTCGTCCGCCCCAGTTGCTGGCCTTGATTACTGCGCACATTCGCTTCTCGGTGTCAGTCCCGAGAATGTTGTCCTGTACAGCACCGAGAATTCGCTGAATGTCTCGAATGTCGCCGCCACTGGAAACAGCGGAATTGTCGTCGACTACACGAATGCCCCATACAACGTCATCCATATCGCGCTGCTTATTGGTGACTACGCCACCATTACCCTGCGACCCGGAATAACCCCACGAAGTATTACCTTCAATGGTGTCGATCTTCGTTCCATAGGGTGCACTGGTAGCGATTCCAATGTGGTCGGACTCCCCGTCTCCCTGCCAGTCAAAGGTGACTAGGTCGCCGGGGCGCACGTCCCATTTGTTAATGAGGACGCCGCGCTCGCGGGCCTGATTCTCGCGGCCGGGGACGTAGGCACTGACCCAGTTAATGCCGGTCTTGGCGAGAATATAGGACACAAACATATCGCAGTAGGGGACGCCGCTGGCACCGAAACTGGGGGAGCCGGTTACCTGGGCGTACCAGCGACCATACTTGGTGCCCGCTTCGTCGTCGGCCCACCGGCTATAGCCAATTTCCTCCTGGGCGGCGGAGATGATTTGTGCTCGAGCAACCATCAGGACGCCTTTCCTCGCGGCGTGTTAGACGCTGCGACTCCGAAGAATGCGGCGAACAGGAAATTAAGGGCACTAATCTTGTCACCATCAAGAATGCCCCAGACCCCGAGACAGACAAGAACACCAACGCATACAGTGTAAATCCACATACGGTATGCATCGGGAATGAAGGGAGGCTTGGGGGACTCGTGCTCACCCATTGTTTTTCTCCTTGAGATAGGAAATGATTTCTTTGAGTTGGCGGTTTTGCGCGTCTACGCTTGAGCCGCCGTGATTAGGCTTGACGTGATACTGAACGTCCTTGAGTTTGTCTTCAATATCCTCAAGCCGGTCTAATACGCTGGGCATTCCATCCTTCCCATCCCATGCATTCAACATAGCGGATAAGTGATCCATAAATATTGTTGCACGATAGACGAAACGCCCGGCGATTGTGATTAGTGAAATGACGCCGAGAATTAGGGCGACGTCAATCGTGGTGGGGTTAATGTGTATCATCGGACAAAGATTTCAGCGAACATGTTTCTGGTCTCGGGTGAGTCGGAGAAAAGGCGCCCTTTTCGGTACGTGCTGCGCATAATGCTGAGCACCTTGTCTCCGTACATGAGCAGTCTCTCCCCCTCCCTCAGGTCCGAGACCTTATAGGCCCATCTTACCCTATCCCCGCGGGGCTGGCGACGCTGGGCGAACCATGTGCCGCCGTCGATCCACACCGAGACCTCACCGTCGGGGCACCGGAGGGAGAATGCGTATTTGGCTTTTCCGGTCTTTTTCATGACAAAGTCGTCATAGTTGTCAGCGAATTTGTTTGAGATGGAATAGTCGGCATAGTCCTCAGCGTAATTCGTGATGAACGAACCGAAGCGGGTGTGTGCAACTTCGGACTGGAATTGCTCACTGTTGACGAAATCGGTGACAATGAACCCATCAGCGTGTCGGCTAATTCCTTCTTTCGGTTCAATGTGAAATCGAATGAAATAGGGGTTCATAATGCTGACAGCGTTGGAAAGCATGAGACAGCGCACCCTGTCTTGATAGCGGTCTACTGTGGAATAGAAATCCATGAAGACTTTGGCTTCATCAGGGAGATACCTCAGCGAACCTTTGTCAATGATGAATTCATCAAAGATAATGGTGTAGACATTTGGGTATGCAATTGACTTGTTTGCTTGTGCAGTGGAAAGGGGAATGAAATATCCAATGGTTTCCCATTTCTTTCCCACCTTGCGCTGTGCATACTGTCCTTCTACGCGGAATTCCTCATCGGGAAATTCGTGTTGAATGTCAGCAAAGAAACTGTTACGCCCCTTGAGTTCGGTCTTGTAGCGCCGAAGGTAGATGAATTGTTGGCCCTTGTTGATTGCATTCTTGATAACAATTTTCTTGGCACCGTAGGTCTTACCAAGACCACGGGCACCCATAATCATATTAAACACGCCCGCATATGAGAGCACATTAGAGAAACTATAATAGGAGAATTTCTTTTTCACTCGTGACGCCTTACCGTCCACCAGCGAGTGCCGGCGAGAACATCAATAGACTTAGTTACTGGGCCATAATGCGGATTGCCGCCGTGGCCCACAAGGGTATTTGAGTCTACCACCATTTCAACGTGGTCCGTCTCGGGATAGTAACTGCCCGTGGACTTCCAGGCCATGACAATCATGTCCCCTGGTCGCAACTGGGCCCGCTCGGCGGCCGTCATAGCCCCGCCACGGCGAGGGAACGGTTCCGCCCCACGGAAGTATTGATCGCCCGTCCAGGTGCCAACAAATGTATTAGAAGTTGCTTTATAGGCCGCATACATTAAACCACTGCAATCCGTGATACCAGAATTGTCCGGGTCTTGCCTACCAGGACATTGACAATAAGCAAATTTACCCAATCGGGCCATTATCCATGCGAGCGCAGCCGCGCCCTTGCCCGAACCGCCGGGTGTAGGGGCTCCGCCGCCTCCGCCGCCCCCACTAGCGTTGGCGGCAGGGTTTTGACCGACGATTGTCTGTTGAATGTCTTTGAGATTTACTTCCCATAGATTATGGCCCCGGGAATACACCTGATAATTACCGAACTTTGAGCGGAGCGTGAGAATACCACTGTCGTCGGCACTAATAATTAGTTTTCCGCCAGACACGGTCACTGACTGAGAATTCTCTCCGACACTACCACCATTACCGGGAGTATTTGCACTAATACCACCCTCGCCTACACCGCTAGTGTCCTTGCCAGCAATGATGTTTTTGGCTTGAGTATACCGATTGCTATAGCGCCCCAGAACACCGTTAGCCATGATGTCAGAATACATCTCGCTAAGGCCACCACCACTGTAGTGGTTTGCGACCTGAAAAGCGTAACGTGGACCTTGGTGATAAGCAACGCACCAGAGAATAAACGCGTCCGTATCCGTGTCGGGGTTAATCCCATACTGCTTGGCAACACTGAAATAGTTCTCAAGGTCCTTGACAATCTGGTCACCCTGAATGTCCTTGCTCGCATTAAGCAACGGCTTGAGACTATCGCCTACAGGGCGAGACAGGTAATAGGTATTCCAGGACGAATCGGACTCAGGAACAGATTCGAGCCGGGACCTGAACCCGCTATCGACGCCTGCATATTCTGTCGCATGGGCGCCGCGCATACGGTTAAGAATCGCCGCAGCGCGAGTGCCATACCACTGCGCAATTCCGACGGTAATCGGATCGTTGTAGTTGATCGCCGAATAATCCATGGACGACTCAACCTGTCCAATAGCCTTAATTGCAACTTTCTTGGCTGTTGCGTCCCATGCCATAGTTTCCTCCAACAGAAATAGCCTGCCCCAATTCTATCGGGGCAGGCCATTCCTGTCTACTCACCAAATCTTGTAGGTCATGTTCACCTGGTAGGTCTGGTTTGCGGAGAGAATGTCTCCAACATAGATGCCATTCGTTTTCGGAACGTAAATGTACTTGTATGTTCTGTCGTTTCCGATAATGGGAGACATAACACCGTCATAAGGTCGCGCCCATCCGGGCAGGTCCATTAACTTTGTGTCATATCCGGCATTGCTTCCCGCAACCTTAAAGGTTCCCTGAATGTTTACCCAATCCCCGTCGCGCTCACACACCAGATAGTTATTATCGTGAATTACGGTGCTAGTTGAGAAAGGATGCAACTGGGCTGATGGCGGGTTATACCAACTCGAGCCGCCATTAAGCCACGCCTTAAACAGGTCCTTAATGTGGTTGTACCCGGCTGCGGTCATATGCACGTTGTCGGCACCCTGGTCCCACGCGGCTGCCTGCTCAGACCCCATGTGAGCCCAGGTGCGCGAGCCCTCACAGACGACAACCCCATAGGGGAGCCCGGCCTCCATGACCTCAAAGGTGCGACTGACGCACGAGCGAGCCATCTGAACATAATTGTTCAGCGATGCTTCATTGAAGATGACTGGGAGAACTCGAATGTCCGCGTTAGGAAAGTTCTGTCGTGCCTTAGCGAAAAAGTTTTTCGCGTTAGTCTGAACAGCATTCTGTGCGCGAATGTCGTTGAGCAAGTCGATAACGAAAAAGTATTTCGTCTTCCGACGCTTTTCCTCAGACATTCCCCTAATCGCATTATCCAACTGTGTTGAGAAATTGTTATCCAGAGTGGAAGTAAAACCACCACCACCAATCGCATACACATTCGGATTCAGGCCCAGTTCCCGACAAAGGGTCTCGGTCCAGCGGCTCGCTTCAATCGTGGCATTCGATGAACCAATGACAACGCCCTCCGTGAGTTTCGGGTCCTCGAGGAAGATGTCATTAGCCTCAGTCTTCGTGTAATAGGCCGGGAAACGGTTGTCAAAGTCCCTGCGCTGTTGATCTAACTTTCCCTGAATGTCAGCCTGAAACTGCGTGTTCTGGGCCTTAAGTGCATCACCCCACGCCCTAGTCGTAAGCGTAACCCGCTTACCGGCAGGCGACTTAAGTGGTGCTTCAATGTAGTTGCCGTCAACCTCACGGAATTCAGCGTCAATAAGGCGTCGCTTGAAGTCTTCAATTAGCGACTCGAGCGCAGTTTTCTTTGCATCCAGTTCCTTGTTCCAACCTGAATGAGTCTTCTCAACCTCAGTAATGAAATTGGTGACCGTCTCATTCAGTTTGGCGATAATCTTGTCCTGTTCCTCGCCAAAGGAATTCGTGAACGTAATGACGTCAATGACGCTAGAGCGAATTCGCTCAAGCACGTCAATATACGTCAACCCGTCGCGGTAAGTGAACGGAGTAATGTTGTTCACCGAACGCGACTGAACGCGCCACAACGCTTGATCGATTGACCCAATAATGTCATCACCAGTAGCCATAATATCCTCCAAGTCCTAGTCCGAATGAGTATCCATTAATTAGTCCGCCAGGAGTGTGGGGCATATCTGTGTCCCATAGTCCTAGGAATAGTTCGCTGAGTTCCGCGATTACCAAATCATCAACGTTAAGCAATGTTCCCCGATAGTCAGCAATTGCTCGCGCCTTAGAGCCGGAATAGCCCCATGAACTGGAGTGCTGATTATTGACATAGTTGCTGTTTGATGATGACGTACTATCCGACTCGTTACGCGATGTAGTGTCGCCCGAAGTAGATGCATCGCTGATGCTCGTAGCATAGTCCCCATCGCCCGCAAGCCGTGTCTGGGGAGTGTCCGAGCCCACGGTGCGCCCCTTGGACTTGTTGGTGCCACTGCCACTGCCGGTCTGGTGGTTGATCCCGGAGTTCTGGGACCTGCCGTCTTGACTGGTCTCGCTGTAGTGACGGTTGCCCTCGAGCGGGTCTGTGTTTTGCAGTTCAGCCAGATACATTCGATTATACCGGGGCATAATCAGTTCCATCTTAAGGCGTAACCGCCAAATAAAAATATCAATTGTCTCGTGTGCGATCTCCTGAAGCCAATAGGTCTTCTTAATCCGATCATTCAGTGTTTTCCTGTATGCTTCGTCGAAGATCGGATAATCATCAAGACCAATATGGTCATCAGTAATCCGCACAACGTCACGAAGCATTATCGTTGTTACCGCCATCGTCACCCCCATAGGTTGTCAAATTGGAATTAGCAAGATAGTCATTAAGGTTGGGGGCGGCATTGTCGTCAACCGCCCAGTAGCACGAGACATTCAGTCCGAATTTCTCATTAATCTGTTCACACGCAAGTTCTCGCGGCTTCATGAACGACTCGCGAGATGCAAGCACCTGACCTGAATTGGCGGCCGCTTCCTCAACCACCATGCGCTCACGCTTTTCAGAATTGACATTCATAATCCCGAGCATCGTGAGCGCTTCTCCCCAAATCTTGGACTTGGACTCCATGTGCTTGATCGAGGAAACAGCACCCGCACCAGCATTCTGGTTAAGGGGAAACACGCCAATAGTGTTGGCGAGATTGTCCATACTCATATTCTCAGTGCCCCACACAACGGGTTCACCATCATAAATCTTAGAAATAAGATTCTGGATAGTGAGACGCTGGTCCTGCGAGCACGCAACGATCATCGGGTTGCGCTCATTCAACAGGTCAATTTCGATTGTTCTGTCAATCTGAGCGAGCCGTGCAGCATACGAAAGCACTACATCAATTTCCGGCTCCCGAACCTGATTGCCCCAAATACACACCGACTCCGAAGCACTCACCTCACGAGAATAGACGCCATTACGGGTGACACGATATCCCGTGGGGTTGTCCTGAATGTCTAGCGGCCCCGAGATCGCGGCGGGCATTGCCATAAACAACTCAAATAAAGTGTCGAAATAAAACACAGAGTACCCGTTATTGAAGATAGTTGCTTCAATAAAACGAGGGTCAATCCCATTAGGCAGCCCCTCCCAAGTAAATCGGGAAAGGCACTTGCCCATTAACTGACGCCGATACATGTGTTCAAGTTGCGCCTGTCGCGCCTCAGATGAGGATGGGGGAGATGCCATGATTTTCTTGTAGATGCCGTTAAGCACATAATCCTTTTTACTCACTAAGGGTCACCCTAACCGACTTGTCAATCCGATTGTTGCGAACATTTGTGTTACCGATACGCTGGGGAGACCGCCACACAGTCACACCCTTTTCGAAGATTCCTCGCACGCTGGCCTTGAATCCCTCAGGAATGGTTGTGTCAATCAAGTAGCACTCAGCCAATTTCCAATATGTAAATTCGGTCATAAGGCTAAGGGTTTTCGGGAACTTAATCCAAGTATTCATCAAGTACCCATACCTAAGCCAAAAATCACCAATACTACGCATGGCCGCCGGTGAAACACTCCTAATTCTAGCATCAATCACAAGGCCATTGGAGACCATCGCAGACACATATCCTGAAGTCTGCCCGACCACCGAAGGAGGAATAACCTGCATGTCCTGACGCTGACCATTAATCGACGCAATAGCCGCCTCATAGTCCCCATTGGCCGCAAACTGAGCCAGTTCATAGTTAGTGTCACGCACGGTCCTCTGCTGCTGCTGAGAAATCTGCGAAGCGCCACTAGCCAACTGATTCTGAATATTCGCCGTCGACTGAGCCTGAGAATTATTAATCATCGCAGAAACACCAGCCGTAGCCGCCTGACCAATACCAGCGCCAGCCGCCGAACCATTCAGCCCCATAACACCACCAAGCGCCGTCATAGCGCCCTGAGTCGCCTGAACGGTAGCCCGCATATTGTTATAGCGCGACTGAGAATCCGCCATAGCAGAATTACCCCACATAGAATTCTCGGCACCCGCCTGGGTCGCAGCAATGCCAGCGTTAGCCACATCCCGTGCCGCCGTCGCAGCACGCTGGGCGCGCTGTTGCTGCCACTTCGCATTATTTACTTGAGCCGCCGCAGTGTGTGCCGACGAAGCAAGCGCGTTCAGCGAAGAATTGTTGACGGCCGAGAACGTGGGCAATGACGTGTAGCCAGTACACATGTCCCAACCCTCGCCATACTCGTTAGTCACCTTGCCAGCACGACGCTCAACAATCACAGATTCTGTGATTGTGTTGTAGTCTCGAATGGTCAAGAATAATGAAGGATTGGGCGGGGCAACATGTGCATACTGATTAATATTAATTCCCGCCGTACGAATGGATTCGGGTCTAAATTCAACAGGGTTGCCAGAGTACGTTGTTAACTCAACAATACAATATGGTGACGTCACAAATTTCTTAAGTTCCTGATATTCCTTGGGAAGTAGTGAAAGAAATTCGTTCCTAAAACTGGCGTCAGTAAGTGAATAGTTTCGGTTAATATATACACTATGATTGGATAGCCACGTCCACTTACCTGTGCCACTGTCTTTCCCGACGTCAACTTTAGTTCCACCAAAATCAACAATATCTTTGGGGACAATCGTGATTGACCCAATCCCTTGCGCAATCCATGGATAATTTTTTAAACCCAACATTCCTTGGCGAAAATCTTTGTATGTACAAACATATATCTCGACTCCATTGGGTAACCCCTCAGCGTTGCTAGGGTCAGCCATTGAAACGCGGGGATTGTTTGCATCACCATATCCATTTTCGACGTCAAGGTTGACAGTCGACGTAACAATGACGCTATAGTCATTATTTGTGATATCCGCAAGCATGCGCCGGTAGGTTCGGATAATTTGGTGCTCAGACCCCATATCCAATCCCTCAGGTTGGGTCAGCCAGTTCTTGCCATAGTTATCGAAAGAATCGGTTGCGGCAATACCCATATGCCCACGCTCGAGATAACTACGGCCAAAGTTAATGCGCTGGTAATAGGTTGTCCAAACATCAAGTTGAAGTGTTAACTGAGTGGTATTGGGCGCAATGTAGTCAATGCTAGTGATAAAGTAGAAAAACACACTAGGCGTATATCCTTCAAACCCAATGTTGTTAACGGGGCGCCCCGGATTTTCAACCATGACATAGTTGTACTGGTTAGCCTTAGTGAATGGCGTTGGAATGCGAATCGGCTTACCCTGCGCAAGGTAAGTCATCTGATTAATCTCAACCTTATGCAGGTTATTAAACGACTTGACGTAAGCGTAAGGCGTGTGCCCATACGATTTCCAGTCAACAATATCCCTGTATGTGTTGTCGAAAGGCACATTAACCATTGTGATAACCGACCCGGCAGACCACACAGAATAATCAAACGACAAGCCCGCTCGAGTCTCAGGCGGCATTGCATAAATCTCTGACATATCGTCCTCCTTCAAGTCCAATCATAGCAGAACCGGGCGCCCATTGGACGCCCGGCTCTATGTTGATTCAGGTACTACTTCTTAACCTGAATACTAATCTCCTTATTCAGCGGCTTATTGCCGTCCTCACCCTTAGTGTCAACATTCACGCCGAGAGTAAGGAACGCCTCGGGCTCATCGGGCCCGATAGTAAGAACACCATCGTTGGAAATCTTGGTGCCCTTAGACTTAGCATTCTTGAGATACCAGTCGGTGGCATAACCCTTATTAGCAGGCGCCGTCTTCCACTGAATAGACGCCTGACGAACCGCCCCAGGAGGCATAATCGTCGACTGAACACCATCCGGCTTAACCACAAGTAGCGTGGTAATCGCAGCATTAGTCTCAGCCTTAGGCGTCACCACAACCGTATTCGGCTTAGTGCCAAACGCAATAGCCGGGGTAAACGGCGAAGCACTCATGACCGACCAGTGATGCAGCCAGAAATTATCATACAGACCCTCAGGGTTAGAGATACTCCGGTTCTCAAGGAGAATATCCTTAATCACGAAGAACTGCTTACTGGTCAGAATAGCCGACGTATCAGCCATCCCTAGCGCCTCGCCAGGGACCGTGATGATGTGAGACGGTGCCTCAGCGTCGCTCCGGTTAAACGCGGCGGACAGAGACGTCACGTCAACGTTCGCCTTAAACTCCGGCGTCGCAATAAGCACCAGGTCCTCGGGACGTGCGAACGAGTGCACAGCGGCACTGTTAAATGCAGGAGTCGGATACTGCATCTTATTCGCAGCAACCCTGAGCGCCTTAAGCGCAGCGTCAACCTTAGCCTTATCCGGCTCAAACGAATTCATGTCGGAAATCTGCATCCGATAGAACCCGAACTTGTCATCGAAAGTCTTGAACAACTTCGTCATGCTAAGGAACTCAGACCACTGGTCAGACGAAGCGGCCACAGCCATAATCTGAGAAATCATCTCAGAAAGACCGTTGTCCGAAAGAAAAGCCCTACGAAGCACATCACGATTAACCGTGATCTTAAACTTCTCCTTGCGGTTAATCGTATGGAACGCAGACTTAGAAGGCGGCGGAGCCTGCCCGAACACGTCGCGCTCGAGATAGTCGCGCTGCTCCTCGTAAATCGTCGGCTTGATAAAGTCAAGGTGAACTTCCTCTATAGTATCACCGAAATTCATCATGCCCTGCTTGAAAACGGCAAGCGGATTCTTCCACGAAATATCGCGAACAATCGTGGAGCCAATGCGGTTAACCAGCGATGACATGAATTCGTTCCGAGTAATGTTATCGGACATGATTCCCGCAATCGTCTCCTGAATGTTCGCCTTAGTGGCCTCAGGAACCATGTTCTGATAATCATATCGTGCATCGCTTCGAATCGCGTTAAGAATATCAATGTTTGAAGTGTCGTCGCGCAACTGAGGCATAATCAGTTCCCCTTAAATAGTTCGTTAATTGACTTAGGCTTCCAATTAGAATCGGGAACCTTGCTATTCCCCGAATCGTCGCTAGAAAACAATCCAGAAAGACCTGCGAGAGTCCTTCCCGTATTGGTCACCGCCTTGCGGTCAATGCCCATGCCATCAACTATAGCATTCCCGGTGTCCTTAGCGGCGGCCCCGCCGAGATCAAGGGCGGCAGACCCAACATCCCCGGCCCCTTTAAGTACAGCCGTAGCATCATTCTTCGTATTCTCGGCAACCTGTTTCACGTCATCAAGACTCATCTCCTTCGACGCCGGAACGTCATCCCCCGCGAACGGATTACCCGTCTCGCGGTCAGTGGGGGTTAGTTGCTCACCAAGCCGGTTCTCAAGTTCCGCCTGCAACGCAGAAACCTTATCACCAAAAACATCCGTGAGATGCTTCCACGCCGCCTTAGTGTCCTTGAAGTGGTCAACATCAGCAGGGTCCTTCGGCGCCCCTTCGAGCATGTTCCCATCGTCAGGAGAGACGGCTTTCTTGTCCCCGTCGCTGTCGCCCGGGTCAAAGACATCGTTGCCGGTCATGCCGGATTCCTCACGCTGTTGCGGCGTGAGGTCCTTGGCTGCCTTGTTCCGTGTCTGGGCGTCATCCATGGACTGCTGCGGGTCGCCCTCAGTCCTGCGCTCAGTCAGCGAACGGCCACCGTGCTCTGCCTTGTCCTGCTTAATGGACTCAGCATTCTTGGCGTCGACCTTGGCCTTATTCGCCTTGCGCTGTTCCTCGTTCATCGGGGAGCCGTCGGGATTTAGCCCCTTAAGTGCATTCTTTTCAGCATCAGATAGTGCCATAATATCCTCCTAAAACGGTAGGCTAGGAACCTACGTTCCTAGCCTACCATAAATACCCAATCATCTGAAAGCAAGTCTGAGGGCTGCTACCCAACTAATCCCGGCCCAGTTCATTAGGTTGCTTCCGGGCAATTAGTCAGAAATTACTTGCCAGACTTGGGAGCATTCTTCGCCAGATACTCAATAACGGCCTCAGTGACGATATCCGACTCATCCTTGCGCAGAAGCCAGTGGGCCTCAGTCAGGTCCGCCTGAACGGACTTAGGGAGACGGAACTTAACAGTGCTGTGAGTAGAAACAGGGCGTGCCATGATTACCAACCTTAATCAATCTTCAATGTGAATGTTGTGTCTCGGAGGACTGTTCCTCCGGGAACCCTTACAGGAATAAGTTTACCATTCCAAGTGCCACCACGCAACATATCATCCAAAGTCAATGTTGCTGCGACATTGCGGGGCATCCCCGCGATGTGTACATCAAGTTTACCATCAATCTCCTCCGCATACTGTTTTGCTCGAATATAAACCGACTTTGTGAAACAACTCTCATGCTTCCAGGCTCCCAGTTCTACAGGGTCGACCCACAGAGAATCTGGGGGAGTGGTGGGACCAATAAGGTGCAAAGAATCTGTGTCGGCGTATGCGAATGTGTCGTAGTTATCTTGTGCTGCACTAATCGTTTTCTTCCGTGCGTACGCTGTAATAAACACGCCCATTGGTGTGTAAACAGGGTCCCGCGTTTCAGGTTCATTCATTACCAGTGATACGCGATTATCTTTCAAGGTGGGGTGTTTTCCGGTAATGTCAGGATTGGTTGCAAACTTTCCATATAAACTATTTAGATGTAGTTTAGCAATTTGTCTTAGCCCACCAGTGCTGTTCTTTTTAATTTCCATAAAATGGTCGACATATTTATCGAAAAATCCGTGTGAGCCGCGAAACTCAAATGTCCCGTTCCATGAATAGATTTTTAAATCATAGTGTTTTTTCCACAATTCAATATCAATATTTGTTGCTACAACAGTTGTAGGTTCTTTTACTTCTTCTAGATATTGCGTTGGATTAAAAGAAAGATTCTTTTTAATTTGAATGCAAGGAATGTGGTTTGGTTTTAGTTTCGCTGTAAAGGTGATCGAAGCAATATATAATGGACGATTAGTTCTAGGCGCTCCCTCAGAGTAGATGGGATCACCGTAGGGGAGTAGTGCTGTTCGCATCACCGATGGATATAGCGAATTGACGTCATACACACTTCCCTTTCCATTCAGTCGCTTCGAATAACGCGGGTCTGCATAAGTGAATCCACCGCGATATGCCTTGCGTATTTCAGTGTCAATCTCGGGTGAAAGAACTGGGAATCTGCGGATAAACAATTTCCCTGTCATCTTCTTATATGTTGCAAGCGAATCGCTACCCGCCGTTAGTTTAGTCATCTTTTCTTCAAACTGAACTTCAAGCGCTTGAGCAACAATCGCTACGTCATTTCGCTGATATCGCTTTTCTTGTTCTGTAGGAATATATCCTATTGGCCTAAACTTTTCATAATCAATCTCAAGTTTCTGGTCATGTAGGTTAAATGCCTTAGCGATTGCGCTGACCGACATTGGCAATTTCTTAAACGAATCTCTGAATTCAACCCTATAGCCCGTCTCAAAAACAACTGTAATTGAATAGTACTTGCCCATGCGTGAAATCAAGGAAGTAAATTCCTTGACACCAGGATTATCTTTCACCCATTTATAGTCGTGCTTCAATAACCAATCTAAAATAAATGTGCCATCAAAAGCAAGATTGTGAAAATAAATGTGTGCCGCACGTTCAGAAATATGGGACATAAATCCGTCGAGAGAAATACCGTCAACATAATTCTGAAGTTTACCCACCTGGATAATGCCCCAGGACCACACCCGGCAATCATCCTCAACCGTCGTCGTCTCAAAATCAGCGCAAAACGAAGGAATTTTCTTGTGGCTACGCCTAGCGCCGGCCCTTACGGGACCTGCGCTTGTTGATTGGCGAGCCACTGAAATCGTCCTCCGGTTTAATCTTAACTTGCTTTATTTCTTTAAGTAGAGATTTAATGCTAGAATCTGCTTCCTCCACGTCATCATACCAAAGGTCGTAGCCAGCTCTCCTTCGATCAAAATAACCTTCTTTCGCCGCTTCGTACATAAGCGAAAGTTGGTTGGCGAAATCGCCGTTAACTGTCCACATTAGCCACAGCACATCATCAGGAATATCGGTGAGAATATCAAATAGTTCCGGATCACCAATAACATCAAGCATCGCCGCAATCTGTTGCTTGGCCGCAGTCAACTTCTCCTGCTTTGCCGCCTTACTAAGACTATCCAAAACAACATTAGTTTTCTCGCGCATCGCTTCGGCGGACTCAAAGTTCACTGTGCGCTTATCAGGGTTCATTCTCTCAAGCGCATAATGCGAGCCACCAGGCAAATAAGAACGAGACGGTCTAAAATCTCTAATCCAATCGCCAACAGTGACATCACCCATATAGGGCAACTTAGTTCCCGCTACACTACGTTCGTAAGCGTCAATATCCTCGTTATAGCGACGCACAGCATCGCGATAACGGCGAACGTCTTTAGCAGAAATGGGATTACCTTTACGGTCACTATAATACCAAACACTATCAGAATTATTAAACTCGCTAAGGCGCTCAAGTTCTCTCGCTGCATTCTTCAACGTCACCTTCCCAACAGCCGATTTCCCCAACGGGTCATACTTCGTCCCACGAATATCCGCACCATCGTCACTAGTCGCCATCCGATACATCTTACGAACAGCCCGATCTCGCTCAACCTGCAACAAATCACGCGCCCTATCCAAATCAGAACGATGCTGCTCCCTCGCGCTCGCCTTAGCCGACTTGACCTTAACCTTACCCTGCTCCGCAGACAACGTATCCGGCAAAGGACTAAAATCAAGCCCACCAACAAAATCCCTAATCTCGGACGCAGTATTCCGAACACGCTTAGCGCCACGCTTAAACGACCGATAATGCTTGCCCCAATGAGACTTAACCAAACCAATCACCCCCTGCCCCCTAAGGGGCAGGGGGCAACTAGTATCCTACAACGTCCGTCAGGCCAGCGTCACAGTCGTGTACTCGCGACCCCGACCAGACTTAGCCGACCCAATCTCAACAGCCACCGGCTCAGGCCACGACTTAACGTCACCCAGAATATCCACAAGCCGCTGAATCTGAGCAACAACCGTCTGAGACGAAGTGCCGTAAGCGTTTCCATCCTTGTCAATCACCGTGATAGCCCGGCGGGTCTCAACCTCACCAGTGTCCGTGTCAACCACGTCATCCTCAGTAATCACAATGTCCTTGATTTCAATCTTCTTTCCCCGCAGTTCCTTGAAAGAAACGGCAGAGTTCTGGGCTGTGAAGAAAGCCTTCTTACCAGCGAAATCATCAGAGAGAGAGGAGTAAACAACAGCCATGATCTTTTCCTTTCATATGGCTACTTTCAGTTCTATTCGGTTCTGGTATTACCCGCCCAGCCGGGAATCTAAAATAGTGTCTGCTCAATGCTTTGGGGATTGTCATCAATGACCACCAACGCATCTCTCCTAGTAAGCATTTCGCACACAATATTTTCAATTGGTGTTGTTAATGGAAAATGCATGTACTTAGGATTTCCTAGACGGTTATTCATTGCAACAATCTCGGACTCTGTTATGCGCACCCAAACCTTTTCTGTAGAACGCATCATGCAGAAAAAGAACGAATCTCCATATTTTGTGGGATACCGCAGAACATTGTGTGTTCGGTAATTTAACTTGTTGTCATACCGCCTAACCCTAAAGCCTTTAGGGACAGTTACAATACCATCATTGCAATAAAAGCGAGACCCGCAATCCACAGCAACCAACTCCCAACCCGAGGCACCGCCTTCGCAGCAATCATACCCCCAGCGACACCGACAGCAATCCCGCTCGCAGTAAGCCGATCACCATGATGCCGCACGTCACCACAAGAACAAATCGCATCATTACCAACAGAATTGTGTCGTTCATTTTCCTGATACCCCATCTCCTTGTCGATCCAAATAAGTTCGCCATTAATGTTTTCCCACATTGTCCTCATCCTCCATCATATCAAACACCTGAGCAAGTGTGGTTCCCTGTGAGAAATAATAAGTGGCGCGATCTGTTTCGATCCAATGTCCACCATATTGCTCATCTGGAAGAATTGTAATCTCTCTCATCTCAGTTCCTTCCATTCAATGCGACCCATCGCCGCCCCGTTCATGTATTAATAATGCACCCAAGTTCTCCGCCAGTCAAGTTAACTGAACGTGAACTACACCACACAAACAAATGTCCTAACATAAGCAGGCCCATTGTCCTAACAAAGGGCCTGCCTATTAATATGCCCTACCGCCGACCTACCACAGGTGACTTACGCTGTCAAGCAATATGCTGTGATACGTGACACTATTTGACGAAAATGGGGGTGATCTTCGTCACATGAAAGGGGG
>QWCC01000387.1_pt1 | contig 15948 bp, 14 predicted proteins | sample 1972491 | NCBI WGS metagenome assembly QWCC01 (sample SAMN09866718, study PRJNA288562) | Human oral metagenome isolate term5_saliva, whole genome shotgun sequencing... | isolation source: mouth | host: Homo sapiens | place: USA: California
TCTCAACCTACTGAAGAAAACTGGGAATATGGCTGGGGAAGTGTGATGCACGCACGCGATGTGATGACTGGAGACTTGGCCACTCCATACACAAACTTTAACTATTATTTACCCTTTACACAGTGCATAGGGCTAGATCAATACAGTTCCCAAGTAAACTTCATATACATGGCATACTATAGAGTGGTCTATGCTGCCAACACCTGCATCAAAGTTTACGCAACGAGCAAAGCGCCACTCTCCAATGCTGAAAAAGGCTTCCTAAGCTCTGCATATGCTCTGCGCGCACTGTCTTACCTCGAACTCGCCGGAATGTTCGAGTTCTTGCCCAATGAAAAATTCCAAGATGGACGCAACGTAGAGGGTAATGTTGTAAAAAATCTCACTGTACCCATCGTCACCGATAGTACCTCTCAAAAGAAATCATACAACAACAAGCGCGCTACGCACAAAGAAATGTTTGATTTCATTCTCTCTGACCTCAACAAAGCAGAAGCTAATATCAAATATCTAAACACAGCGAGCAAAGATATACCTCACCTCGATGTGGTCTATGGTCTCAAAGCACGTCTCTACCTCTGGGACGAACAATATGACAAAGCAGCCCAATTCGCTCGTAAAGCCATAACCGAACACAAAGGCGCCCCACTCACAAAAGAAGAATGGTTAGACCCCATATCTGGTTTCAACTCTCCCAATGCTGACAGCTGGATGCTCTCCGCCTCCGTCAACAAAGAAGTCCTCTCAGATAGCTACACACTCTCTAACTGGACGGGCTGGATGGCGTCCGAATCGAGATTCGGCTATGCAGGTTCAGAGAAGGTTTATGCAGGCATTGACCGCGCGCTCTACGACAAGATTGCTGACACAGACTTCCGTAAACTCTCGTTCAAAGCTCCTGAGGGACACGCCCTCGAAGGGAAAACAACTTATATCGACGAAGAAGTCGCAGCAGAGTTCCCCCCCTACACCAATGTAAAATTCCGTCCCGCACAAGGAGAGATTAACACACATAGCGTAGGAGCAGCTTGCAGTTATCCCCTGATGCGTGTAGAAGAGATGTATCTCATCGAGGCTGAAGCTGTGGCACACAACAATCCCGCCCAAGGAGTTGAATTGCTCAACACGTTTATGAAAACTTATCGCGACGCCAACTACAACTGCACACTCACCACCAAGGATGAAGTGGTGCAAGAAGTGATTCTTCAAAAGCGCATCGAGCTCTGGGGAGAAGGTCGCTCGTTCTTCGACATCAAGCGTTTGAACATGTCAGTCACTCGCTCATATTCAGGAACCAACGTCCCAGAATCAGTGCAATACAACACCACAGGGCGCCCTGCTTGGATGAATTTGGTACTACCTAAATCAGAAAGCACCATCAATATAGCTGTGACCCATTACAACAACCCCGACCCATCCGGTAAGTACACCCCCATAAAAGCGGAACAACCATCATAACCCTCAGTCGGTCATTAAATCTGAATATTTTTCGACCTATAGACTACATTGCAGATCAAGTTGATGTGCTTTGTTTCCATCTAGAAACCACAATAAGCAACGAAAAACGCAGTGCGAAGTTGAAAAAACCGACTATTTACTTGGTATATCACAAAAAAAAATGCAATTTTGCTGTAGAAACACAAGAGGTCTTCGCCAGAAGCGATAACTTCTTCCAAACTTTTACACTGAAAATGAGCACTCCTTCTGAACAATGGAAAGGGCAAGGCGATAGCGACATCCTTTTCTCGCGTGTTGTCAAAGCCGGTAAACGCGTATATTATATTGATGTGAAGAGCGATCGTCGCGGAGAATACTATCTGTCGATGACCGAGAGTAAACGCGTGAAAGACGGTACAGAAACGGAACGTCCCGTGTTTGAGAAACACAAGATTTTCCTCTATCGCGAAGATATGCTGAAATTCTTTGAAGCATTTAGCGATGCGGTGCACTTTGTAGGCGACCACACTAGTCTGGCGAGCCGACACAACGATGCCGCACCTGCACAAGACGGCACTGCTCCCTCCACTTCTGAATCAACAGAAGGCATCAGCACGAGCTTCGACATCGAGTTTTAAGTATAAAAGTTACCAATAAGCACAACACTTCAAGCATAGATGCACATTCCCAGCGTCTATGCTCTAGTATTTTGCGCCATTGCAATAGCGACATATTCAGGCGACAATCTCCTTTACTTTTGTACCCCCACACAAAAAAAATGGAAAAAACAGCGTGAAAATCACACTCACCGCGGCTTTTTCCCCTCAAAACTTGCTCATTCAGTGAAGAATGCGTAACTTTGCACACGAATTTGTCCTCCATAGATCTAAAAAGATCACTGTGTGATGGCGAATTATTCAAATCATATTGTTTAATTCAGAGTAACACAACCCAAACTCATGAAGTCAATCTCTATTACTGGTACTAAGCGTACCAGGAACTCCAATTCCACGCTGTAAAAGACAACGTGCTCCACGTTGACTTCTACGAAGTAACGCCCACCAAACCCATCGTTATGGGTGTGCCCATCGCTCCTACTGGTCTTGCAGAAGGTGTGCGCGCTGGTGGTAAGCTCGTTACTATGGTTCGTAAACTCAAGGTTCGTGCCACTGTTGACGCTATCCCCGAAAAGCTCACCATCGACGTGACTAGCCTCGGTCTTGGTAAGTCTATCAAGTGCGGTGAACTCTCTTACGAAGGTCTCGAACTCGTAACTCCTAAGGAAGTAGTTGTTGTAACAGTGAAGATGACCCGTGCTGCTATGGGTGCTGCTGCTGCCGCTGCCGCTGCTGCCAAGAAGTAATAGCGCATCCTTGCGCAATCCCCTATGTGCCAGTTCCCTTTGGGGAGCTGGCATTTTTTTATCACGCATTCCCCGTTCCACGCTCTGCCCTTCCGCAAGGAGCATCTCCTAGCGTAGTCCAAGCGTAGTCCCCTGCAACCCACAGGACACAGAACTATACGCATACCCAATTCTCACCTCAAGAGCAGAGCAAAGCAACGGGATTTATTTCACAAACTATGACGCATCTCATCGTTGGACTCGGCAACATCGGCGCAGAATACGCTGGTACGCGCCACAACATTGGTTTCGACGTGGTAGACAAACTCGCTGCCGACGCAGGAGCCACCTGGGAAGACCGCCGATATGGAGCAGTATGCACCATTCGTGTAAAAAATCAAGTACTCGTGCTCCTCAAACCCTCCACCTATATGAATCTTTCGGGAGACGCCGTGCGCTACTGGATGAAGGAGAAAAATGTGGACATAGCACAAATGCTCGTTGTGGTCGATGATTTGGCACTCCCCTTCGGACAACTCCGTATGAAAGGTAGTGGTAGCGAAGCCGGACACAACGGACTCCGCCACATCACACAAGTCCTCGGCACACAAGCCTACAACCGTCTGCGTTTTGGCATCGGCAACGACTTCCCTCGCGGCGGACAAGTGGACTTTGTGCTCGGACATTTCGACGGCGAAGACTTGGAAAAGAAACCCGAAGCTTTGGCACGTGCTGCTGAAGCGGTGAAAAGTTTTGCGCTGCAAGGACTTGCTCGCACGATGAATCAATTCAACCGATAAACTCCCGCACCGACTCACACCTCAGCCACCGCTGTCCACACTAATCTCCGGCACAACCATTCTCCCAGAATTTTCTCCAACTCCCCCTACCCTCTTTTCACCTCACATTTCATTGTTTCATTTATGCCAACAGAAGCTCGCATAGACAAATGGCTTTGGGCAGCACGCATCTACAAAACGCGTACGCTCGCTGCCGACGCCTGCAAAAACAACCGCATCACCATCAACGGAGCTGCGGTCAAACCCTCACGGTCTGTCAAAGCGGGAGACGAAGTCGGGGTGAAAAAAGCACCCGTCACCTACACCTTCCGCGTGCTTCAAGCCATAGAAAAACGCGTGGGAGCAAAACTCATTCCCGAAATACTAGAAAACATCACCGCTCCCGAACAATACGAATTGCTGGAAATGAGTCGCATCAGCGGATTTATCGACCGCGCACGCGGCACAGGACGTCCCACGAAGAAAGATCGTCGTGCCCTCGATGACTTTGCAGACGTTCCCCTCTTCTTGGACGAGGATTTCGATTTAGAAGAAGACGACTAACGAAGAGGCATTTTCACACATTCAGAGATAAAAACAGAAGACACTACCTAGTTTGAGAAAGGCTCAAGGAATTTCATTGGGGTTTAACTCCAAATCTTTTTTCCTTCCACTCTGTTCTCTTCTCCCCCAACTATTGGCTGAACTGCAATTGCAGTTTGGCCTTTTTCATACCACCACACATTGAAATCCACTTGAAAACTTATATACATCAAAACTAAATCTCTCCACACTAACTCGTTGAAGCATTCCGTAAATCCCCCAAAACTATCTAACAAAATATATTAAATTACCCAATACTCTTCTGTATTTTATCGGAAATTGGTATAGTATGCAGCGAAGCATACTATATGCTCACACTTTTTTGGTAAAAAGAGGCGTTATGCCCTATTCTTGTATGTACGAAGCCTGAGAAACTTCCCAACAATGTGACAAGAAAGGTCGTAATAGTCTCCACGCATAACGCGTGGGGCTGTTATTCCCACATCTGTCACAAATGGTTTTCTCAGGGCCAGTACATTAGGACGTGGAGCATACAGTTCCACGCTTTTTGTTTCAGTACACTAACACCCAATAGGAACTGTAAGGGAATAACAGTTGCACCCGACACAAATAAGGGGTTTAATATGATTGCAGATGTAATTCTGAAAAATGGTTGGTATCAATCATTAAACGAATCTGGCAAAAAGATTCAAGAAAGGAGTGCGAGCTCAATGGGTGAACTCATGGGATTCACCGACAAATTTATGGTTTTCTACAAAAATGGATGGTTTCAAACATTTGACGAAACATTCCATAAGATTTCAGAGAAATCAGACAGTAGCGTTGGTATGTTCAAAAATGCAGTTGGAACATCAATGATTTTTGTCAAAAATGGCTGGGCAGTTACCTATGATATGCACTTCAAGAAAATAAGCGAACGACGCATCTAAAACATTTTAAACCAGCAGAGTTATCCATGCATAGCTCTGCTGATTTCTATTTATTTTATGGAAGCACTGACCAACATCGCTGCAATGCTCTCAGGAAAGAGTATTGTCGTTCCAAACTATCAACGCGCTTATTCATGGGAAACAGACTTGACAGACAAAAGTCAGAAACAAGTAAATACGTTCCTAACAGATTTGCAGAACTATGTCAATAGCAAATCTTCAAGTCCTTATTATTTGGGACATTTCCTTCTCGAAGAAAGAAACACATTTGAATATGGAATTATTGATGGACAACAACGTCTAACTACATCCGTGATTTTCATTTCCGCATTGTATAGACGTTTGAAAGAAATCAAAAAAACAGAAAGCATCAAAGATTTTGATGATGATTTATACGTTGCTTATTGCAACACAATCAAGCAAGGTTCATCATACAGATTTTCCACTGTGGAATATGATAATCAAATGTTCCGAGATTATGTAATAGATCAAACTCTTCATGATCGAAATGAGCTAGATACAATTTCAAAGGAAAGAATAGCAAATGCCTTTGATTTCTTCTGCAAAAAGCTAGCTGACAAAAGTGAGGACGAACTCTTACCATTCCTAGAAGCTATTAGTAAGGCGTCTTGCACAACTCACGTGGTAAAGGATGAGATTGAAGCTGTCCAAATGTTTATTTTCCAAAACAACCGTGGCAAAAAACCCACAAAGTTGGAAATCATCAAAGCGCAGTTTATGTATCACATACATTTACATGCTCCATTTGAAGAAAGAAACACTATACTGTCTGAAATTACAACAAGGTTTGAACACATCTATAAGTCAATTACACAAATAGAAGACTATATTGATGAAGACAACATCCTAAACTACACAGTGAAGGTGTATAGAAACAATTTGGATGACATCAGTTCCTCAAACTTCGTCAATGAAAACTTAGCTAAAGCTGATAGCATTTCTTTTGTACGTGACTTTACACGATTTTTGGCTTCTTGCTTTTCGCAAGCGGCTACATTTCTCCACCAAGAAAAGGAAAATACAGCTTATCATGCTCTGCTCGTTTCGGCAGACAAAGCTATCATGTTTCCCTTCATTATCAAAGCCATGCGCAATGGAATGCAACAAGATGAACTTAACCTACTAGCAAAATCTTTGGAACAAGTGTTCTTGCGCAATCGCATTATCGGAACTCGGGCTAATTTGCTTTGGCGACTCAATAAATGCTACCAGGAAACGCAGTCTGACGCGATGACTGTTTTCAATCATATTAACTGGATGAAAACACGAAATGATTGGTGGGGGTTCTGGAATAATGAAGAACTAGCTCGCTGCCTCAATGCAGGAATAAATCATCAAACAGCCAAAATACTCTTATGGAAATACGAAAACCATCTGATTCTGAATGGTAAATCCGGCTATACTCCTATAAGGTATGACAGTATTGAAACCCCTCACCTTGAGCACATCGCACCACAGACCCAAAATACAGAAATAAACAATGGTTATTGTCCTTATGATGAGGAATTCTATAACCGCTATTTAGAATGTTTGGGCAACTATCTTCTGCTATCTGGCCCTCATAACATATCGCTGAGTAATAGCAGATTTCAGATAAAGCGTGAAAGCTATACACACCTACAGCAACAGTTGGAGGTGCAGAGAATGACAGAACATGATCTACACTGGAATAAAGAGAAAATTCAACAGCGTCACTCAAAGATCGTTGATTTTTTAATGCAAATTCTTTAGGAATGACACTATGAGTAATAAATTAGAAAAGGCGATTGAATGGTGCATCTTTCAAAGTAGATGGCTTCAAGTTCCTGTATATATTGCTATGTGCCTAATTATGGGAATGTATTCATTCGTTTTTTGTAAAGAAGTAGCCCACTGCTTGATAAACATAGCGTCTTTTACAGAAAAGACAATGCTTATGCTAGCCATCGGCATTGTTGATGTGGCAATGGTTTTGAATTTAATCCTTGTGTGTGTAATTGGAGGATACTGGTCATTTGTCAGCAGACTAGAAATCATAGAAAACGACAAAGACTGTCATCAGTTTAGTTATCTTGGTAAGATAACACCAAATGCGTTAAAGCACAAATTGATGACGTCTCTAATTAGTATTTCTGCCGTTCATTTATTGGAAACATTTGTATCCGATAATATTGATACCCAGCAGACTATAATGCAAATTAGTATTCATATTGTATTTCTTTTATCTGCATTGGGGATGACATATATAGACAAAATCGGACATTCGAAAGACTAAATAGACAAAACTGCGTTTGCCCTGTACTTTTATCAAAGCACAAGGCTTGTCGCTCCCTTCTTCAACGACAATAAACAATAGACTGAATCGCTAGACGGTTCAGTCTTTTTATTGCCTTTCCCAAAAAATCAGAGAAACTTTTTCGACAAAACAACACAACGGACATCCCTAAACGACGGCTCGTTTTCATAAAAGCGACGGCTTGTTTTCACAAAAACGACGGCTCGTTTTCATAAAAACGACGGCTCGTTTTCACAAAAACGACAGCTTGTTTTCACAAAAACGACGGCTTGTTTTCATAAAAGCGATAGGTTCTTTTTTATCACCCCTTCGGAAGGAGCAACTGAACATAGAGAGCCCAAAACAAGAGATGGAGATTTTAGGATTGTGAAAATACCTATAATCACCCTTCTCGCGCGTACGCGTACACGCGCGTTACAGGGAGTTTTATTGTTTTTGCTGTCACAAGTGTCACACATTTTCTCGTAAAACACTCTATTACAACCTTTTGCAGGTATACCCAAAACATAATTTAATATTTTGTCGATTCAGTTCCTCGAAACACGCAATACACAACAAGGAAAAACACGTTTTTCATCACTTTCTCCAGTAATTTTTTTTCAGCCTTTTTTCCACGAGTTTCGTCCTCGTGTGACACTTGTGACAGCAAAAAAAACAACATCACTGTTGGAATGCGCGCGCCACGCGTGCGTGAGAGAGCCGCTTCCAAACTTCCCACTCTTTTTTCCTTCTTAGTGTTTACTTTTTGGGTAGCATTTCCGCAACGTTCTAAAATACTGTTTCTGTAAATCATACATAGCAAGATAGGACATATCCACAAAAACTTCTTCACTTTTTGGCGATTTTTACTCTCTTTGGGGCTACATCCACCCATATACTTATAGGGGCGCATCGAAATAGCCCGCACACATTTCTCATTGTCTTTCACGGCACAAGCCACCTCAAAATAGAGTAACTATGACGCTTACAACTTCACTTTCTAACTTATTGCAATGGGCAGCACGATTTATCGCAATGTTGCTGAAAGTACTGTTTTCCCCCTCAGTTTTCGGAGAGGAGCAAACGCAAAAGGCACTCACCTTTGGGAGAGCAAAAGCGAGTACCTTAATCTCATCGACGATGAAGACTAGCGACCAATGCGCTGAAACGTCAGTTGCAAACCATCTACCAACAAAAGACTATCGGACAACTGCGTGGGCAATTGCAGCAGATATTTCACAGCTTCTGTGGCAGCAAGTGCCCCCAAAAGAGCTGGCGTGGTGGTCATCACCGGAATGGGTTCGACGGCAGCAGAAGGAGAGGACGAGTTGGCTTTGACAGTCGCAGGAAACAAATGGCCGTAAGCAAGATGATGTCCATCGAAAAGTGCGATTTGTCCTTGCCAACCTTCCACTGAGATGTAGAGCCACGGTGCGGAATGTGCTTGGGCATAGCGATCGAGCAAGCGTCGGGTGGACTCATTGTCGGTGGCATCGATGATTAAGTCGCAGTTATCTAGAAATTGATGCGCATTTTCTTCCACCAATCGCTCGGTGTAGACCTTAATGTCGCAATCGGGATTGCTAGCGCGCAGATGTTCTGCAGCAAGTTGCGCTTTACTTTGGCCTATTTGCGACACGGTGTAGAGCGTTTGTCGAGGGAGATTACTGAGCGAAACGACATCGTTATCGCAAATCACAAGATGACCCACTCCACTTCCCACCAAGAGGGGCAAGAGGGTACAACCCAGTCCGCCAGCCCCCACCACGACAACGCGCTTTTGAGCGAGGAGGAGTTGACCTTTTTCTCCCACTTCGGGTAGGAGCAACTGACGCTGATAGCGTTCTCTAAAATCATTTGACATCATAAAAAGGGGCGGTTTTAGCATCCAAGTTAATCAGTAGATTCTGAACAGATTCTACTTTGATGAAGGCGCTGTGTGTAACATAGATTTCTTAGCCTTTGTAGGGTGCATTACAAGATGTCTCACAACCACCCATCCCAGTCTTTCCACACAGGTTCATAACCCACAGAGCGAAGGTATTGCGCAAATACTTCGGGACTGCGACTGTCGTTGATAGTGAATTGCTCCAACTCCTCGTGCTCCTCCGCATATCCTCCTGGTTCGGTGTGGCTGCCAGCACTCATACTGGTGATGCCTAAGGTGAGCACATTGTTGCGAAAGGCTTCCGACTCACGAGTGGAGAGGGAGATTTCGAGGTGCTGATCGAGGAGACGAAAAGCCAAAATGAGTTGAAGCATCCCCTTGTCATCGATGGGGCAAGCAGGATTGTAGCCTCCCACAGCAGGACGCAGGCGCGGAAGGGAAACGGAATAGCGCGCTTGTCGATAGCGGCGTTTGAGATAGTTGAGATGCAATGCCGTAAATGCACTGTCTGCGCGCCAATCTTCGAGACCGAGTAGTGCACCAATACCAATCTTCTCGATGCCGGCTTGTGCGATGCGGTCGGGTGTTTCGAGTCGATAGCGGAAATCGGACTTTTTGCCGGCAGGATGATATTGTGGATAACGCGCTTCGTGGTAAGTTTCTTGGTAAACACAGACATTGCTGATGCCGGCTGTTCCAAGAGCTGCATATTGTTCGGTGTCGAGCGGTTGCACCTCGAGCGAAAGTTGCGCGAAATGTGGTCGCAAATGTTTGACCACTTCGAGATAATACTCCCACGAACGCCGGCTATGATCTTCTCCACTCACCAACAGAAGATGGCGAAAACCAAGTTGCCGAATGGCTTCTACTTCGCAATCAATTTCTGCCAGTGTCAATCGTCGACGATGAATTTTGTATTCCTTGCTGAAGCCACAATACACGCAACTGTTGGAACAGATGTTGGAAAGATAGAGCGGAAGATAGAGTTGCATGGTGCGACCAAAGCGTTCGAGGGTAAGTCGGTGGGCTTCTTGCGCCATCGGTTCGAGATAAGATTCCGCAGCAGGCGAAATGAGTGCAAAGAAATCTTCGACATCGCGGTGTTCATTGCTCAACGCGCGCTCCACATCGGCAGATGTTTGCGCATAAATGTTGCATCTTACCTCTTCAAAATCGAATTGACGTAAGAAATCATAAGCCGTGTTGTAGTTCATCAGAGTATGATTTTAGTCGAAAAGAAAAGCGGTGAGGGGTGAAGAGGCTTCGGCTTCTGCACGTTGAGGAGCAAGTTTAGCGAGATAGGCTTCGCGTCCGGCTTCTACACCAAGACGGAAGGCGCGCGCCATTCTCTCTGGATCGCGCGCCACAGCAATGGCGGTGTTCACCAACACAGCGTCGGCTCCCATCTCCTTACACTCCGCAGCGTGACTTGGACTTCCCAATCCTGCATCGACCACCACGGGAATGTTGCTTTCGGCGATGATGATGCGGAGCATAGCGCGCGTGTCGAGTCCGCGGTTGCTGCCAATGGGGGCGGCAAGTGGCATGACAGTGGCGCAACCCACCTCTTCAAGACGCTTGCAGAGCACGGGATCGGCTTGCACATAAGGCAACACCGCAAAACCACGCTTCACCAAGGCTTCAGCGGCTTTGAGTGTCTCAATGGGGTCGGGCATGAGATAGCGCGGATCGGGATGAACTTCGAGTTTCAACCAGTTTGTTTGCAAGGCTTCTCTACTCAATTCTGCGGCAAGGATGGCTTCTTCTGCCGTGCGCGCGCCACTGGTGTTGGGCAAGAGATTGAGGTTTTGTTTTAGCAAGGGTGCAATCATGTCGTCAGCGGTGCTGGCGGAAAGTTCTACGCGCTTGAGCGCTACGGTCACTAACTCTGAGCCCGAGGCTTTGGCGGCAGCTGCCATAAGAGAAGAGGAGGAGAATTTTCCCGTACCGAGGAAAAGACGAGAAGTGAAGGTTTTGTCGGCAATGGTCAACATAGTTTTGAGATTTACAGAAGTGTGGAAGAGGAGAAGGGAAGAGAGGATGACAAGGAGGGGGTGTTTGCAGAAGAAATGGCACGAATTAACGCTCCACTCATGGCAATGCCGTAGATACCTAACGCATCAAACAGTGGGGCTTCGTCGGGACGAATGCCACCAATGGCATAGGCAGGCAGGGGATAGTCCGCTAATTGCAAATCGCGATAGCCTTCGATGCCGAGGATGGGGGCTAAACGCTCCTTGGTCTGTGTGAAACGATAGGGACCTACGCCCACATAGTCAATGGGCTGCATCAGTGCTGCGCGCAAATCTTCGCGCGTATTGCAGGTGCGACCAATCAAGACGGCATCACCTAAGAGTTGTCGGGCTAAGGTGGGCGACATATCTTCTTTGCCAAGATGCACTCCATCGGCACCGATGTCGCGTGCCACTTCAACATTGTCGTTGATGATGAGGGGCACGCCATAGTGGCGACAAAGTACTTGAATTTCTCGAGCGGTGGAGAGTAACAAGGACTTGGGCGCGTTTTTCATGCGGAGTTGCACAATGTCGGCGCGCCCTTGTGACAACACGGCTTCAGTCTGTTGCAACACTTCGGCTGTGGTGGGCGCATGAGTGATAAACATGCGGTGCCCGAGAGGAGCTTTGCGTTTTTCCACAGGAGGTAACTGACCGTTGCGATAGTGCGCCACAGCACGCTGCGCAGCACTCATGGCATAAGACAAAGATGCGCCATAAGCGAGATGAAAAGCTAAGGTGGTGCCATAAAGACAACCAGTGCCGTGTTGGTCGTTGCCCACTATCGGGAATTGACTCTCCACGACTTCTCCATTGAGGAGATAGGCTCTGTCGGCGATGGTGTCGGCGGTGTGCGCAACACCTTTGCAGACGATGGTAGTGTTCCAACGGCGGGCTGCGATTTCAGGAGATAAATCTCCCAAAATCTGAATTTGCTCGTAGCGATTAGGCAACAAGAGGTCTACTCGCGCTGCGGCTTGTTGCAGGGATTCGCAATCTGCATCGGGCAATAAATCATAGCCAGAACTTGTGCGCAAAATGGGGTCCCAAATGATGATGCAATGGGGATAGTGTTCGCGCACCTGCGCACAGATGTCGTGCAGTTGCTGCAAAGAGGTAACTAGTCCTATCTTGACGACATCAGGAGCGGACTGTGATTGGAGAGCGATAAATTGTTGGGTGATTTGCTCGTGGCTCACAGCGGTCAGTCCCAAAAACTCTACTGCGTTTTGCTGGGTGATGGCGGTGGGAACGACTGAACAATGCGCGCCTAAACGCTCTGCATGGCGCACATCGGCGGTGATGCCGGCTTGACAGGTGGAGTCTATGCCACCACACAGCAGCAAACGTGGACTGCACATTTGGTGCACTGCGCCTTCGAGTTGATGGATGCTGAGTCCCTGCCAATGCCCTAAACTGGCGACTGCGGTAAAGCCTAAGTGCAGAAAGTGATTGGCATTGGAGGGTTGGATTCCTCCTAAAGCAACAAGGGGGCAGGGGGATTGGGCGCATATATGCTGCAACTCGGCAGTTGTCCAGGTGTTATGGCCATATCCTGGTTTACTCAGACTCTCGGCTATGGGACTGAGGTAGGCGTAGTCAGGCAGGAAAGGAAGTTTTTGGAGTTCTTCGACACTGTGACAACTCACACTTAGGGTTTGGTCGTCGGAGAGTTCGGGACGATGGGTGAGAGATTGCCAACTTTTGACGGAAAGATGCAAACCTCCAAGATGATACTGGCGGACAAGGTCGCTGTGTTCCGACAAGATGCAGCGATGGCGCAGCGTTCGGGGGATGTTTTCCAACAAACGTGCGATTTCGTCTGCCGCGGCTTGGGGTTTGCGAATATGCACCTTCCCAATGCCTAACCGCAACAACGCGCTGATCCATTGCCCCTCGGCAGGAACATTTAGTTCGGGGGCTGTGATGACGATATGATGTTTGGGGTGCATGGTGTTATGCTGATTCGTGTGACTGAAGGGCTTTGCGGAACTTACGGTTGGCACGCATAGAACAGAAATGTTCTCCACACATGGAACAGAAATGTTTCTCTTTTTAAGATTCTTCGGGCAGGGTTTGGTCGTGAAATTCTTGAGCGCGCTCGGGATCTAACGAGAGATGAAATTGGTCGCGCCAACGGAATTCAAATCTTGCCTTGCTCATGGCATAATCGCGCACGAAGGCTGCGGGATGCCCCTTGGCTAGGTCGGCGGCGTGGGCGGCTAATTTGTAGGTGACGACTCCTTGTCGCACATCATCGCGTTCGGGCAAACCGAGATGTTCTTTTTGTGTGACATAGCAGAGCATGGCAGTGCCGAGATGCCCAATGATGGAGGCTCCAATGGCGCCTGTGATGTGGTCGTAGCCTGCTCCGATGTCGGAAACTAATGGTCCGAGGGTGTAGAAGGGAGCTTCATCGCAGTCCAACAATTCGCGCGTCATATTTTCAGGAATCATGTGCATGGGGATGTGGCCTGGGCCTTCTATCATGACTTGCACATGATAGCGCGCAGCAATGCGATTGAGTTCTCCTAAGGTTTTCAATTCTGCCATCTGCGCTGCATCGTTGGCATCGTGGATGCAGCCGGGACGAAGTCCGTCACCCAGAGAAAGGGCTACGTCATAGCGCGCTGAGATTTCACAGATTTCTTCAAAATGCTCATAGAGAAAACTTTCTTGGTTCTTTGCGGTGCACCACCCTGCCATAATGGCTCCTCCACGACTGACAATGCCGGTGAGACGGCGCAGAGTGAGTGGGATGTGCTGCTTGCGAAGCCCTGCGTGGATGGTGAAATAGTCTACTCCTTGCTCTGCTTGTTCGATGAGGGTGTCGCGATAGATTTCCCAAGTGAGGGATTCTACACGACCATTCACTTTCTCCAAAGCTTGATAGAGGGGAACAGTGCCAATGGGTACAGGACTGTTGCGGATGATCCACTCGCGAGTTTCGTGAATGTGCTTACCCGTGGATAAGTCCATCACGGTGTCGGCTCCCCAACGTGTTGCCCAAACGGCTTTTTCTACTTCTTCTGCAATGCAACTGGTGGTGGCGGAATTTCCGATATTCGCATTTACCTTACAGAGAAAGTTGCGACCGATAATCATAGGTTCGCTCTCGGGGTGATTGATGTTGGCTGGGATGATGGCGCGACCTGCAGCTATTTCATCGCGAACAAATTCGGCTGTCACCACGGTGGGAAGCACGGCTCCTTGCGGATCTCCACCTAAAATATGACGCTCAGTGACGGTTTCGAGCATCTGATTTTCACGCATAGCGACATATTCCATTTCTTCGGTGATGATGCCGCGGACTGCATAATAGCGTTGGGTTACGCACTTGTCTTTGGCACGTAGGGGATGGGTTTGAATGTTAGGATAACGCAAATGTTGTAGCGTTTCATCGGATAGACGCTCTCGAGAATAACTGCTGTCTAAACCGGCTTGCTGTTCGGTGTCTTGACGACTGTCTATCCAGGGAGCACGGAGTTTGGGGAGTCCTTGTTCGAGATTGACTTCATAGGCTGCATCTGTGTAGGGGCCGCCGGTGTCGTACACTATTACGTCTGGATTGGGAGTGTAAGTGCCATCGTCGTTACGCGTGGCTGTCAATGGGATGCGACGCATTCCAACACGAACGTGTGGAAAACGTGGACTGGTGGCAAAGATTTTCTCTGAACCGAGGAGGGAACCATGGGTGACGATATCTTGAATTTGCATAAGGATTGAGTTTTTCAGAAAAAAAGGACTGGTGATAAATCAACTAATGGAATTAGATGTTGAGCATTAGTACGCATACCACTGAATGATAAAGCATTTCGAAATGGCTAAATCAACAGATTGGAATGAAAAGGAAGGGGCTAGCGCACTATTATGTCATCATTAGTAACACGAAAGCGGGTTTGAAATGACATAACAATGCTTATCCACCAAAAGTAGGATGGATAAGCAATAATTCATCTCCTTCATTCAAAGGAGTATGAGTAAATTTATCACGAGAAATGACTTGGGCATTGACGGCAACTGCACAATGGGTTGCTAAGTCAATACGGAGTTGTTGAAAAACTTCAGCAAGCGTGCAAGATGATGCTACCTGCTGAACTTCACCATTTAGAAAGATCTTCATAACGGTCACATTTAGAGTATAAATTGTTAGTCTATAGATGAATGCGACTCTAAGAGCTAAGCACTTTTCATTCTCTCTCGAATAAATTGTTTCGATGAAACTAAAAGCTCAATAGAAGATCATAGTGGAGGTTGGACTTCGTGCGAGTATGTGGTTCGCACTTCGCCGCACTCTTTGCCTACGCCAGTATTATCTGGATCAGGTCTTTGGGTATAATCTCAGCTCAGTAATAATATTGCTGTACCTTTTTTTATAAGACTCTCTGCTCAACTAATGAAACAGCAGTCTTTGAAGGATGAGCGTGTTTACTGGCACCCCTAGAGTTGCTACTTGCAAAGATAACACTTATTCTCGAAAAAGCAAGAATACAAAGTAAGAAATAACTAAATTCATAGATTCAAACACTAAAAATCAGATAAAATGAACTATAGTAGATGAACACCAGTGTTTGTCAATCAAGTACTTGCGAATATAGCAAAAAAGCCCTGAGTTCATTGTGAACTCAGGGCTTTCGTAAAATGGCGGCGACCTACTCTCCCGCGGGTGTGCAGTACCATCGGCGCGGTCGGGCTTAACTTCTCTGTTCGGAATGGGAA
>QWCC01000322.1_pt1 | contig 15859 bp, 29 predicted proteins | sample 1972491 | NCBI WGS metagenome assembly QWCC01 (sample SAMN09866718, study PRJNA288562) | Human oral metagenome isolate term5_saliva, whole genome shotgun sequencing... | isolation source: mouth | host: Homo sapiens | place: USA: California
TTATCGAACTGTTCTCGACTGTGTAGGCTAGATGTTAGGATTTGAGCCTCGTTGAGAATCATTCTTTGAGTTACATTTAAGTCTGGGAAGTTCTCTTCAGACACCTCTGGGACGAGTTCAAAGTAGTTATCTTGACTACCCACCAAAGGACGACACAACCTAATGTACTCATAAGACTGACTAGCCTTACGTGCCCAGTTGATCGCCTTTTCTAAGTCCTGCAAACCACCCTTGTGTTTGTAACGGATTACATACTCGACTACTGTTGAGATAGTATGAGGGAAAAGCGATTGCAAAGTGAAGTCCCAAGACTCAATTTTGTTTTGCATGTAACGTTCTGGGTGAAGTAATTCTTCGTTTTTTACATATTTTTCTGACATATCTTTTATAAACTCCAAGCAAACATAAAGGCTACAACTAGAATGATTACTAAAAGTACAACATCTAGAAAAGCTGTAGCGAAGTTGAATTCCTTGTTGGTACGTTCCTTACCGTGGAATAGGTAATAGGCAATCACACAACTAAGCGTGTGAATAAGTACCCATAAGCCAAAGACATCCCAAGGGAAAGAAAACTTATCACCAAACAAAGCCTGTTGAAAACCAAAACCGATAACTGTAGAGATAAAACGAATTACAATTACGATAAAGAAAGCGTTAATGATATTTCGTAACCACAATCCTTTCTTGGTTTTGACGTTTTTCTTAATTAACATTATACCCTTCTACCACTAAGTGTTGCGACACACTTCCTCAATTAGCTGGCTCATTACCTTTGCTTTAAACTTCTCAGCACAGTAAAGTTCGTATTGACGCGGCATGGTGTACTTCAAGAAACGTTTAAAGCCTACATTAGTGCTGGGGAAGTCACTTCTACGAAGATACTCACCACAAGACCAAAAAGGAAACCTACCTGAGTTACGGAAACGAGCAAACTCTTGAATGATTTTTAACCATAGTAGGTAAACTTGCTCAGTTTGAGCGTCTACCTCTATAACAGAACCGTCGTATTTAGTGTAATTAGACATGGAATACCCTTTCTTGATTGGATTGAACACAGAAATCTTTCTTGTCAACTCTTTCGACATACATGCTATAAAGGAAGTAAGAACGAGCGTATTTTTCTGTAAATTCGTTAAGAGTTTGATACAAAAATTTGCCTAGTTGTAAGGAAGTATTAGATGTAACTGAACCAGTAACTACAAGAGAGTATAAAAACTCGTTTTTCCTGTAACCTTGTTGAGTTTTAGCATTAGCACCGAGGATAGGAATCAATGAAACCGAAATATGTTCGTCTGAATACCCACCCTCCACAACTAACCTAGTTTTAAAGGTACTGGCTAGAAAACTACAATCAATTAGTTTTGGAAAACTAACATTAGCTAACAAACTTACGTGAAAGTTGTGCATAAAATACTCCTTTACTTAATATCTGTATATTTGACGATAATCATCTCTTTATCAGTTCCGATAGTTACACCGTCGAAACCCATTTTTCTGATGATACCCTCAGTATATCCGTTAGATGCAAACCAGTCAGATCCATATCTTCTCTGCAATTCGTGACCAAATTCATTGAACCACATGTCCGACTTAAAGCGTAAGGGTTTAAAGGGCAACTCCTCTACCCCAACTTTTCGTACCTTGCCAAACTTACTTGCGTAAGAACGGTTGGTGGTAGAATAGATACCCTTACCATAGGTAGCCATATTAGTTCCTGAGTGACTAGACTCTCCTCTATAGGCAACTAACTTTATACGAGAAAGAGAACGAAAAACCAATCCGTTCATAATCATCTGATTGCTGAAATAGCCTTGTGGTAAATCTGCTTTTCTCATGCGATACCCTTTCCTTGACTTATTTCCAAATAGGTGGGGTCATAGCTTCAAGTAATACCCCTTGATAAGTTAAGACCAAGTAAATTAAAACTACTAAACCGATAGTGTTATAAGTAGATAACCAAGTCCTAAATTTTTATCGAAACTCTCAGATAAGGATGAATAAGACTGAAAGTAAACTGCGATAAAGTACCAAGTGACAAACCACACTGCAAAGACAGGGAGTAACACATACTCCATACCAAAGATACCCGTTACTATCATACCCACAAGAATCCAAGTAGGTAAAGATAAGATAGGACTCCAACAAGAGTATAAATCTAGTAAAGATTTAAGTCTTTTAGTCATGGTAGATACCCCTAGTTACCCATAGAAATCACGATCAGATACATACTCAAGACGTCGCTCACGTTGGTTATAATGGTAGTAACTACCCAACCTAACGGTACTGTGTTTTGAGTACTTGTTTTCGGAGATAGATGAGAAGATTACAAGATTTGCAAAAGACTGAGTAAGGACTTCGCTAAGTGCTTTGTGAACTAACTTATCTACTTCTTTGTCGGAGAAAGCGTCTGCATGAGCCATAATCGACAAATGATAAGATAAAGTAGAGCGTTCTTCATCGTCATCACGAAGAACGAACCCTAAGTCTCTTGCTTTCTTCAAAGATACTGAGAACTCACTAGGTAAGAATACACATGGAGAAGAGAATAATCTCTTCTCTAAAGCAACTCTAAACTTGTGAGCGTCTTTAGACAAAGATTCTTTACTAGAATTAGGGAATGATAGTACCCCTGTTAATGAGAAACGTACATACTGACTCATAAGATCTCCTACTTCTTTTTAAATATACATACACACTTCGTGTCAAACGGAACTGAGTCTAATTTAAAATATTTCCGTAGATATACCAAGTAACTATCATCTTTAGATGTGTAGCTACCCTGTAACTCTAAGCAGTCCTTCCAAGGAAAAAGAATCCACTTATTAAGTGCACTAGTTATGTTATACTGTTCTTTTGACTCACGACTTAACGAACCAAGTCCCCAAACTGTATGAAAGATAAGCTCATAAGCATCTTTTACGCTAGTTACGAGATAGCCGTCTTCGTTTATACCAACATTACCAATGATTGAGTTTCTTTGGAGTTCGTGAACCCAAGTAAATATCTCTTCTTTAGCTTGAGTTGATACAGGCTGGAGAGTAAAATACTCCGACAGGCTATCTGGATTTGCCCAGTCACGAATAACCAAAGAGCCACCATGCCTTAAAGCACCGACAAGCATTGAGATAGTCTCTGTACGCTCTTGACGATTGAGGTAACTCATAATCTCGTGGAAAACACTAGAGAGGTAGATAACGTCAAACTGAATGGTTTGGTTTAGTAAGTCACTCTTAGTTAGAACCGATACCCCTATTCGAGATAACTCTGTTTGGACGGTCAAAGAAATGTCGTATGCATAATAATTAGCACCAGTTGAAACTACCTCGGATATAAACTCAGGTGAGATACCTGAGCCAAAATCAAGGATATTAACACCCTTACCTAAGAATGGTTTAACTACTTCAAACTTTGAATCAGCTGTTTTGTTCATTCTTTGTAGGTAAGTACTACCATCATTTAAATAATTATCCATAAATACCCCCTTAGTTTGCTTCATTATTGCAAATATCATTTGCTAGATTTCCATTTTTGAAGAACTCGGATAACTTGCTCTACTTCCGACTCATTTAGCCAATATGCACCATAGTCATAAGAACCACCCTCATATGAATCCTTACGTTGACAAGTAACAAAGACCTTATCATCTTCAGTTGTTACCGAGAAAACTCCCTTATCGTCCTCAAATTCTAAATCTGGAACATACATATTTAAGTACCCCCATTTAAATTATGTACCTTGCAGGACTCGAACCTGCGGTCACTCGGTTATGAGCCGAGAGCTTTAACCATCTAAGCTAAAGGTACTTAAGTTTGTCAACTATTATTAGATTTCCATTTTTGAAGAAATTGGATAACTTGGTCTACTTCTGACTTAGTTAAGTATTATGTGCCCCAGTCATACGAGCCTTTAGTTTGGCAAGTTATTGATACCTCGTTATCATACCCCTCAATTGTTAAGTCTCCATCACTATTTTCAAAATCTATTTGACTCATAATTACACCTCTATTTTACTCTTTAACGCACCCTACTGGAATCGAACCAGTATCAGAGGATTAGAAGTCCACTGTCATATCCATTAGACCAAGGGTGCTTCGAGGGGCATGCCCTACCCCTACTGTGTTATATAGTCCATAGGTTACTACTCTACGAAATAACCTATACTAATAGTTTACCAAACTTTTAGTTTAGTTGCAAGCTCTATTAAAGCAAGAAATACAACTAGGACAAACACCTAGTTGTATATAATGAACTACTCGGAACGGAACTCTCTCATTCGAGGTACTGACTTAGCTAAATTGTAGAAATCATTACCTAAAGCAGTTAGCTGTTCTTTTGTTGAGTAAGACTTAGACATTATTTTGCCTAGATAGAAAGCTGGTTTGCGAGTGCATTCTTCGTAGTGTAGTTGATTTAGAAAAGTCGTAGGTAATAGATACGATACTATGTAACCTGACTTATACCCATCTACAAAGACATCAACTATATACTTAGAGAACTGAATTTCAGAAATCACAAACTTAAATTCATGAGCCATAGAAAGTACCCCTCGCTTGAACGAGATGGAATTCCTAACACCAGTCATTAGTTGAGCCATTATACGAGAAATAGACTTACTACTAACGTAAGCATAATAAGTGTAAAAGTCCTTGGCTTTTATATGTTGGTTTGTTGTACTAAATATACTAGACTGAATACATAGGTTTAAAGTACCCTGCGGTAGTAAGACTACATAAGGACTATCGAAGTCGTTGTACTTACCAATCTCGATTAGGTCTTCTAGTTTTTGGAAAAACTTAGTTCTAGGGTGGTAGGTTACATGGTTAGACATCATTTACCCTTTCTAGGAAACTGTGCAACAAGCTTAGGACTGTAAGACTTACTATTGATGTAAGTTTCACCGTAAACTCCACAGAATCGACAGATTTCTGAAGATACAGACCAACTATGTAAGTCCCCTATATACTTAGTTACGTTACTATATTTACCTATACTAAAAAATATATTTATGTTTTCTACTACAACTTGACGCTCTTCGCTTGTTAAAGCTAACCTAATGCCTCTAGGAATAGAGTAGATTATCTCTTTACCATGCAGTTTTAGTAGATTTGTACCCCTTACTGATACAGAAATCTCACCCTTGATATTTTCACTAGGGTCATGACTAAACACCAAACCCTCAGACTCAAGTTCTGGGTGTTGAGTGTAGAAACCGCTCTCGTTTAAGATACCCTTGAGTAGTTTATCTAGACGAGAGTAGGCTTCTTCTTTGTATTTTGGATATTTTGATACTTTTCCCATATCATTACTCCTTTAATTTATAATGGAAGTACAACTCAGTACCTACCCACTGTACTGTTCCGACAATTGCCCCTACTGCGAAAATAGACTCAAAACTAAATTGTAAGCGATGTAAGAACAACCACAGTAATATAGGTGTCAAGATTGCAGTAGGGATTGCATAAATAAGCTGAGCAACACCATTCAAATCATGACGATAGGAACGACTTATTGAAAGCCACATATAATATCTTAACTTAGTAATAACCTCAATGGGTAAGAATACCCATAATATTGGAGATATAATTCCTTGATAGATAGAATTTGGTAGCCAATTTAGACCGAAATATGCAATAAGATATAGTAATACAATTGATGATAATGCCCCAATAACAGACTTCCAAAATACAAATTTGTTGTCCTTATATGGTACCTCTTCATCTAAACCAACGTTCCTAGATACATGACTATTTAGCAATCCTGCCATAGAATCTACCCAACCTTCAGGTAACATCATTAAGTTTGAAATCCAATACTTGATAGCTGCATAAATAGGATTTACTGTAATTGTAAGACCAACCCCAACGATGGCAGATACCCTAGGCGCAAGACGTCTAACTAATTCCCATTTTACGATTCTCCAGTACGTTCTGATTTCTTTCCAAGAAAATTCAAATCCTTTAGAAAAGAATTGTGGGATTGGTTGTTTCCATAAGAACCAATAAAGTGGAATAGCATTAGTTACCATGTTTACAACTAAGGCTGTATTTATACCTAAATGTAAGATATGAGTTGTGAAGAAAATACCGATTAGCATAGACCATGCATTAGCGTGGTCTAAAACCGTAGCTTCCTTACTTCTACCTCTAGTTCTTAGATATGATGGTATAAGTACTGACCAAGGTGCTGCAATTAAAATAGATAAGATTGATAGCTGGAAGTAAGGTATATAGAATGGTAAATCTAATGGTGATACCCCAAGGATAAGCAAGAGTTTGGGCAAAAACATGAAACTACCAACTGCTGAGGGTAAGAGCATAAGGTAGAACATGTATATATGATTTTTAACTACTTTAGACTCTATACTCAACCCTTGTTTTTCAATCAGTTTAGGTAGAGTTGCAGTCATTGAGGTTCTAGCAGTGTAGTATGTAGAGGAAAGAACAACCCAGAAAGCGTCGTTTACCCCAAATAAGACTGTTATTCTTTCTACTAAATTTTTATCTGCTAAAAGACTGAAGCACAACACCCAACCTATTTCAATAACATTATCCGCTAATGAACCTATAAATGCGTGGTAAAGCATTTGTGTTAGTTTTTGACGGGTCCAAGGTTTATTTGTGGGCATTAGACACCTCAACTAAACTTCGTAAACCTCTGAAGTAGTTTAGTACCTCATTCAGCTTTTCAACGTAAGGATTATCTAAATCTTGTACTTCTTTAGATAAGCTACTAAAAGGAATCATAGATTTGTGTATATCAGCATCATCTTTATTATACCTTGTCACTGCCCAAGCATCGTGAACCATTTCAGCTGTAATGTTAACATTTAATGACAAAGCAGTTAAAACAAGTTGGGTATAGAATGGTACAAATATATTGGACAATGATGAATACTCTGTTCTAAATTCAGCACCAATCTTTTCAGAAACTTTATGGATATAAGTACCCCCAAGTCTAGTAGATTGTTTTAGAATTACACCTGAAAATACTAGATACTCACTAAGATAGTAAGGCTTGTCGAAAATTGTAACCTTAATATCTTTCCTATCTTTGTGTAATTCAAGTGTCTTGTTGTAATAACCTCTTAGATTTGTCCAGTATTGAGAGTTATTTCCTCTTTGTTGACTACGCTCTTTATAGATAGACTCATAATCTCCAACATCAACAACAACTATCTCTATAGGATACCCCTTGTTAACCATGTAGTTAAGACAGTCTTCTTGTAGCCAACCTGTTACAACATCATACTGATTTGAGTCAATAACCTTACACCAGTCTTCCATATACCGTTCAAACCAACCTTCATTGATTTTGCGATTTGGAAGTCCCTTAAACTCTTCATTAGATAGATGTTCAAAACCTGTTCTGTCATACTTATAATCTAACGTGTGCTTGTCAAAGTCATAAACGTTTGAGTAAGTTTTGTCGAGATATGTTTTACCAACACATCCAACTGTTAAAATGATTCTTGTTTGCATGAAATATCACCACTGAAGTTTCTCAGACCGTAGTTTAGAATAAAGAGTAGGAGTAAAGTATTTACCTAATTGTTCGCACAATGCAATTAATTCCTTATCTCCATTATAAGTTTTAAGTAATAATGTATAAATGATATCCAAAGCCTTTAAAGTACCATCTGCATAACTATTATCTATACCAAGAGCCTTGTACCCTAGTTGGTCGATACCCATATACTCTAAGTTTACGAAAGCGTAAAATTCATCGTCGGCAAGCAATTTATAAGTTATAGTATTGTTACCCGCTCTTACATATTCTAAGGTAATTTTATATTTGGCAGATAAAGTACCTTTAGGATAAGTAACCTTAGATTTAGAAGTTACTACAAGATCTTGTATAAGAACAACTAGACTAGTCTCCTTCATAGACCCAGTGTTTAAACCTAAAGTTGAGTATGTGTCAAACTTTACACGATACCCCCATGAGTCTGTTACAGTTAAAGATAGTAGTTTAGTGTCTCTTGTTATAGGGTCTAACCTAAACACATAATACATCGGTACTGGACATTTGTAGTTATTGATTTCTATTAATGTAGGTAATCGTTTTAACCCTACTAAACGTCTTTTAATTTTTATATTTTCTGGTGTCTTCATAAATTTTAACCTTTCATATTATTTTGATTGTTTACGAGTTAAGACTTTTAATGTCCACTACCCATATGTCTAGTAACTTGTCAAAAGCCATTAGTTGCGTGTCTTTAGATACGACTTGTAACAGTAACTCAAAACAACTGTTGTTCAATGTATCTACATCTAAACTAACTTCTAGAAAGCGGTCTTTCTTTCCTCGTTTATAGGGATAGCTTTGGATATACCAACTATTCTTCTTTAGTCTGTAGGAATATCCATATCTGATAAAGATGGAATAAACAAGAGTTCTAGATTTCTTAGTCCTTAGACTAATAGAAAGACTACCATCTCTTATAGAAATACCACAACGATACGAGCCATACTCTTTATCTGCAGTGGAAGAGAAAGGAGTTACAACACTAGAAACTAAATAAATAAGGTTAGAACATAGATTAGATACTACTTGTCTTCTTTCTGTAGTGTTCACTGTGAACCTCCTTAAACTTCTTACTACGCTGTAAAGATACCCCTTACCTATTTTCTAACCCAATATACACGAGTATCTCCTCCACCACCCCCTGGGAAAGGATTATAACGTGCTATCTCCTTTTCTGAAGCCTTTACGACATAAGAGATTAAGAAGTCATTAGGTTCGTCTTCTGTGAGTTTACCTAAGTTAATTGTTGCATCTCTAAGTGCTTTAAACTCTTGGAAAGTTAGAGGAGCTTTCTTTTTCTCTATTCCTCTAGCCGATTCACTTACTCTGCCGTAGTAGTTATAGTAAGCATTACCATTTTCGTAAGTTATATCACCAAGAGAACCACCATCACGAGAGATGAATAGTTTCTTGAAACTATCTAAGGTGTAGTTAATCTCGAAAACAAAGTCTTTAGGCAAGAAATTTAGGGGCTTACCGTTATTCCATACCCTAGATGCAACACCTTCTACTGCTTTGACGAGGTTTGTGAAAGCTTCTTGTTTGTACTTATAGTAAGGTTTTACTATTTTCTTTTTTTCGGATGTGTTTTTAGTCATGTTAGATACCCCCTAAGAGCCTTTATTAACATAAGTCGCACCATTTACGGTACTAAAGTGACACTCATCTTTACTTAAGCGCCAATAAGTGATAGCTGAGCCTAGCTTTTTAACTACAGTAGAGTTGGAACCTGTTTTAAAACAAGCTATTACGTTTTTTGATATAATCTGAGACTCCTCTAAAGTCAACTTAATTCTACCTTCTAGGAAAGATACCTTACGAATGCAGAAGTTTGGCTCCAAAGTGAACACCCATATTCGATTGTCCCAACCGTTTCGGTCAAAGCAGAAACTAACTGTACCACTACGGCTGGAAGAGTCGTTATAAATGACGAGGTCATCGTTAGCATATTCTGGACACTGTTCGTAGAAACCGAACTCCTTTAAAAGTTCCTTACCGAGTTGATTTAGGTTGCTGTAGGCTTCTCGTTTATATTTGTAGTAAGGTTTAACAATATTTAAGTTACTCATCGTGCTAAACTCCTTTTCTCTTTGTATGTGTTGCCCCACTTACCTTCAAATTTCATCATGTTGTAGTCAATAGAATAACGTTGGATAGGTCCAATCTTCATTTGAATCGTACTGTAGGAACTACCTGCAAATTTGTGTAGGATTTCTAGGTTTTTATAAATTGTATTGTACTCTTCTTCAGTTAGTTGTCTTCTTTGGTAAGAGAGTGAAGTAGAGTAAATTATGTCTTTACCCTTTATAGTAAAGCAACGTCTTCCCCAAAACAGAACATTGAACCCCTCAACCATACCTCCGTTAGCAAGACTGAACTCTTCTTCAAAGTATAACTTATCATAACTTAGGAAAAATTTATTGAGATAACCAAAAGTTTGAGGAAATCTTCTAAAGAAGTCTGTTTCTCTTAGGATACCCATGAGTACATTTGTAATTCTGTCAAGGGCTTGTTGTTTGTAGTTTGGATAGGCTCTTATATAATTTTTAGACATTTGTTTACCTACCATTAAATTTCTAGGATTTTGTCGAAAACTTAAGACTTGCTTCCCCATCTTGATAAACAGAGTAGCAGAGAGAATCATGAAGAATAGTGACTGCACCATAATACATCTTAAGTTTATTAGCTTCAGCTGGTAATTTAGAGAAGGTTTTTAGAAACTCTTCTAGTAAGGATGCAGTTTTTGAATCTAAGACAAGTATTTCTACTTCCGTATTATTAGATTTGAACTTGCAAAGAACCCAACTTAAACTACCATTTGATAATCTTTCCTTCCGTAACGTAGCTACTGGGAACATCGATAACAATACATCTACCGTTGGAGTAAACCCATACCGTAAGTTAACCGTAAATCCAAGAGAAGTATTGGGATTTAAACTATCTGAGAAAGGAGTTGACATACCCCTATTACGCAACAGGAAGTTTACTAGTGCCGTATTAAACTTGTAGTAAGCTCCTTGTTTGTATTTTGGGTAGGTTATTACGGAAGTCTTAATCATTTACTTCACCTTTAGTCTATTGATGTCTTGAACTCTAACTTCGTGTCATCAGACTGGAAGATAGTATAGTTAAGATAATCATGCCAAACAGTTATTGCTACATAAGTCAAATCAACCTTACGAGCCTTAGTAGGTAGTTTACAGAAAGCCTTTAAGAACTCCGAAAGTGCTTCTTCAGTAGCTTGGTCTAGTAAAAGTTTACTGTCTCTAGAATTATCTGTAACGTTAGGGTTAATAAAAACCCACCTTAAACTACCGTTAGATAACTTTACTTGGTTCAAGTAACCTACTGGAACTAATGATTGCCTTACTTCTACTTGTGATAGACTACCATTCTTCAAATAAATCTCAAACTCAAACCTAGTTGTATTATCTACTCTACCACCGAAAGGGTGTGACATACCCCCATTGTGATGGATTAGGTTGGCTAAAGCGTTATTGAATTTCCAAAATGCCTGCTGTTTATATTTGTAGTAGGGGATGATTTCTAGTTTGTTTGTCTTTATTGTTTACCTTTTAATAATTTAGCTAAAGTGTCTACCCATAAGTCTGATACGATTGTACAAAAACTCTTTGCTACTTAGTTTTTAAGATTCTGTACCTCAGATGCAAAATCACGTCTTTTATACCTATCGTTACCGTAGTTATAGGGGTCGTTGTCAATACTTAAGTTATTCGCATCGCAACGGAAGTTTACTTTCATTCTTTGGTCTTCTATACCTGAAATAGTTCTAAGACAACTCTCTACAGTTTTATCTAAACCATCTATAGCGTCTAGACCTGCCTCAGTATACTCTACCCACTTATTACCACTATCTGGTAGGATATAAGCAATATTAGGATACCCTGGCACATATCTGAAGTTAGCAACCTTTAGGTTTTTAAAGTACAAGGTAAATAGAGAAGAAAAACCAAAGATAGTGTCAACACTAGCCTCAATACTGTAATGGCTAAGACCGTCTTTAGGGACAATAGTTCGATACCCCAGAGCTTTCTTTACCATATACTTGTCAAGATAGTTTAACAGTTTGTTAAAAGCTTGTTGTCTTGCCCTAGAGTAAGTTGTTTGTTGCATTGCCATAATGAACCTCCTTAAATTTTTTCATACCGAGTAACACCATCTGAACAGATGTACTTACTCTTTAGTTGTTTATAACTACCAGTGAAGTCCCAAGAGATAAGAGATTCAGATACATCGTCATACTTCTGTAGAACTTCTATACACTCCATTATAGGGGAACTATAATACCCCTCTAACCAAGTATTTACTACTGGAACTTGGACTAAAGGAAAATCTACACTCTTCACAAACCCATACTCTAAACGTAATTTAAGGAAATTCTGACGTCTGTAGAAAACATCTAATAGAAGATTGCCTCGAGAATCATGACTTGCCTTAATTTTATACCCTCTTCTATTGTTAGGTAAACGAAAACCACAACTTCTGGGAATATCTTTTAGTACCTCTAGTAAATCCAAGTAAGCTCTGTACTTAACGTGAGTAACAGGATTAGTAAGTTTTTTGTACAATCTATCGTTTTGATAGCGTAGCTTATATTCTAGCTTCTTTAGTGTTTGTTTCATATTCTCTTCTACCGTATTTCCTTAACTTCCAAGGAAAGATTTCTATTACTAGCAAAAATACGCTGAGCCTGAGATTCAGCATAAGAACGATTAGACCAAATCTTAAGTTCTGATATTTTGTTAGTAAACTTAACTAAATACTGCCTATTAGAGCGGTCATAAGATACACTAGACACATAAGTACCACTTGATGGGTGATATAAAACAAACCTTCTCATAAAAACTACCTTTCTAACGGTCTGGACTACCCCAAATGAACTCGAATTGTGCAGAGTTCTTTAGGAGGTAACAATAGTGGATACCCCATCGCGTTGCTTTGAGGTACTGATTAAAGATATAACCTTCTTCCTTGTCAGTTACTTTAGACATTTCACGAAGTTGTTTGGAAATAAGGTCTGCTTGCTCATCATCTAAGTAAATACCACTGTAGTTGTGAGCATTATAGTCTTCATAGATAATAAACGTAGGTTTTTGAAAATGTGATAGACTGAACCTAGCAACCATACTACCCTTAAAGTAAACCTTAACGTCGGCTAGTTGAGGTCCATTACCCTTACACTCAAAGGTTAGTAAACCTGCGTTTACACGATTTTTAGTAATCTCTGACCAAGCTTTGTGCTCTAATAAAAGGTCAAAAGTAATTGATGCCAACTTAGAGAAAGCCTCATACCGATATTTTGCATATTTACCACGTTTAGTTACTACTGCCATAACTAGATACCCCAACTCAACTAATGTTTAATATTCACCACGCTTAACAAGCTCAGAATAAACTAACTCAGAGAGCTTATAAGTGTCGTCATCAACATCTGGGCAGAAAGTGACACAGTACTCGCATTCGATTTCACAACCTGAACGTAGGTCGGATTCGTTATTCTCTCCGCATTCTTCACAATACCAAGAATAAGCAGAAAAAGAATTTTCCATTGAAAGAAGTTCTGAAGTTGTTACATTTGCTGAGAGCTCCTGAGATTCAAGAACCTCAATAGCCTCTCGTTGAGTTTTAGTGCTAATTTCAATATGTTCCATTATAATTACCTCTTCTATATTCCGATACCCACGTTTTAAGCCTAGACCTAGTTAAAACCCCTAAGTCTATAAAACCACTAAACCAAGTAGTAGTATCCCTAAATATACACTAATTTTAACAGAGTTTACGGTGAAAATCAAGTGCCTTTAAATAAGAAAAAATAGGCAATGTAATTACCTATTTTAGATATTGATGTTTTCAAGGGTACTTTTGAAGTCCTCTAAAATCTCGTAACTCTCGATACGCTGAGCGTACAGAATAGAGTTACCTTGAGCGATAATGATGTAAGGAACGTGAATGTCTTCAAAAGTTTCGCTACCGAAGTAGTCTATTAAGTAGGCTGGAACACCACCTTCGACATTGACTACTGAGTAAGTGCTGGAATCCCTACCCCTAAGTACGTCTGAGATAGGATTTCCAAACTCCTTGCAGACAGGACAGCTAGGTTTGTAGAGAACGTAAACGTGAATGTTTGATGAGTTACGGTTGATGAACTGTTCAGCAGTATAAGTTTGAGCGATGGATAGTTCACTTAGACCGCTGGTTCGTCCTTCTTGGATACCCCATACTCCGAGCCAACCTAGTAAGGCTACCACAACTGCTAAGGCGAAGAGGTACTTGAATTTGAAGTATTCCCGCATTAGACTACCCCTCTAGCGACCGAGTAAGGTACGAGGGAGTAATTCTTGTGGTTGAGCATACGATAGAGTTTTCGAGCAACAACTGAATTACCTTTGATTATTGTACCGTTAATGACTAGTTTAACCTTATCACGAACAACTGTTAGATATCTGCTGTCACTAACAAAACCACCTTCAGCTAAGAAATACTTAGGACATAACCCCATAACACCATCCTTACGCATGCGAGTTAGGAACTCTTCAACTTCTACCATTGTAACTTCTTCTACCATTTGTTGTTCCTCCTAGTCTTTATTTACGCTTCATGATACCCAAGCCATGGAACTCGTCTTGCAAGAGGTAAAGCTTGCTAAGGTAGTTCCTGTTATTTTTGAGAATATCTGGTCCCATACCCACTGCTTTGACGAAAGATGGTAGCATTGATGTAAGCAACTCTAAAGGCTGGTCAGGTGCTACATTCAACTTAGACAGGACATCTATTGTATGTTTTAGTGGAATTTGGTTGTGTTCAAAACCTTCTTGTAGATAGTAGTGAGCCAAAGTCTTCGATGAAATAAATTGAGACTTACCATTGTTTGGAGCATAGGTGCTTAGGCTAACAAGACCGTACATATCGGCTTTTATGCCGACAGTGTTTCTAGCAGAACCCATTAAGATTAAGTTAAACACAAACTCGAAACCGTCTTGCCTAGTGATGTGTATAAGTTTTGCGCCACCACGAGTGTTTAAAACTATTTTAGGGAAGAGTTTAGTACCCTTATCATCCATAATAAAGGTAAGACCACTACCCAAGTCGCTCAAGATACCCAGTAGGACACCAGTATCTACAATGTTTTTAGATTTCTTATCTAAGTTATCGTAAGTTCCCATGTTATTTTTACTCCTTTACAACACAGACCATTTGCCGTTACTTTGTACGTTATACATCAATGTATATTCTTGTTTAGCATTACCGAAAGCCGATACCCCACCTAGGGAAGATTTGAAGAAATCTTCGACAGAAGAGAGTACATAGTTGAGAAGAACTGGAGACTCTTTATAGATTTTGAAACAGATAGTATCAGCAAACCTAAAATGTACGTCAATACCAAACTGATGAATTTCCTCTAAACGCACACTCAATATGTTAGTAGGATTCTCAACATAGTAGGAATGCAGGTAGTTAAGTTTGAAGTGTATATCTCCGTTAGGGATTACTATTCTTACTAAACCAAACTCTAGTACATGACCGTATTCGTCAGTGTGACTTACTTTGACTAAGTTTTTGTCACGTTTTACCGAAACGCTAGTTACCTTCGGATTGGAGATACCCTTTTCAGCTAGTTGAAAGATTGATTTAAGCAAGACACCTACATCTACTTTACTGCTTTGGTAAAATCTTAGTTCTTTATACTTTATCATCTACCGACCTTCCAATCTTGAATGTTGAAAGTTGGAGTACCTTTTTCAAGAGAATGTTCGTTTACAGTACGTGTGATACAGTCAGCCAAAGATTGCTTCATATTACCTTGCTTGTCCTCGTAAGGGAAGTATGAGCGAACGTACTGTACTTCAGTCACTACTAGGTAACAGTAGAGAGGTAAAATACCACTAGACTGTAGGAAGTTAATAGCTTGTTCCAAATCTGATTTAGACTTGATAACGATAGAAGATTCAGACATCTCAATAGTTGGAAACCCATTTAAACGTGGAGAAACTTTACCGTAATAAACGGTTGGCACACTGTTTGCCATTCCGAACTGCTTAGTTGGCTGAGAGCGAAGAGTGTAACCCTTCTTTTGCCTTGGATACTCATAATTTCTATTACTCATGTAATTTTATTCTCCTTTAAGTCTCGTAATCTTTGCATTAGGCGATACCCCCTACTTCGACTCTTTTCTAGGATGCTTACGTCTCCAAGCATCTACAAAGAGTTGAGCGTAAGCTTCTTGTTGACTCATACCTTTGTCCATGTGTTTTGTAACTTCTTTAGTGAAATCCATCATCTTATACCCCCATATTAGACTATAACTTAACGTT
>QWCC01000444.1_pt1 | contig 15814 bp, 18 predicted proteins | sample 1972491 | NCBI WGS metagenome assembly QWCC01 (sample SAMN09866718, study PRJNA288562) | Human oral metagenome isolate term5_saliva, whole genome shotgun sequencing... | isolation source: mouth | host: Homo sapiens | place: USA: California
ACAAAAATATTTATCAAAATATGTTTTTTTGCCAAAATTCTTTCAAAAAACTCTTAGCGCAAAAAACAACAATTCTAATTGCACTTAGTAAGAAAGTTTTTAAAAATAAAAATTACATTAAAATTGCAATTATTGGCGAAGAAGATTCGACCGTAAAAAAATTCAATAAAGAAAAGTTCCAGATGCTTTTTCCTGAATCGGATTTCTATATCTTGAAGAATAGTGGTCATCTTTCACCAATGGAAAAACCACAGGAAATCGCCAAAATTATTTTTGAAAATATAAAATAACTCCGTACAAAACGGAGTTTATTTTTTACATTTTTTCAATTTCGGAAAGCGATTTTTTTAATCGTTTCAAGCTTTCATTTTTACCAATCACACGCAAAGTTTGATTCAAAGCTGGCGAAAATGACGCCCAAGTTAGCGAAATTCGAATAATCTGGAAAAGAATTACTGGCTTTTGACCAGTTTCTTCTAACAGTTGATTTAATACATTTTGAATTTCGTCATCATTCCAGTTTTCGAGCATTTCGAATTTAGTTATTCCCAAACTCAAAAGTTCCAAAATTTGTGATTTTTCAAGTTTTTTAAGTTGCTTATTTTTCGAAATCATTTCAAGATCAGATTTTTGTTCTGCAAAGAAATATTCACTAGCGAGCGGTAAATCTTTAAGTGTTTTTAATCGGTCAAAAACCAAACTTAGAACCTCTTTTTTATATTCTTCGCTGGCGTTCTGTGCGTTTTTACCCCAAAAATCTTGGACACGTTCAAACAGATCGTCTAATGAAATTCGTCGGATCCACTGACCGTTAAGCCATAAAAGTCGCTGCTCATCGAATCTTGCACCAGACTTCTGGACACGATCAAGAGAGAATTTTTCAATCAATTCCTCTTTAGTGAAAATTTCTTGCTCAGTGCCGTCATTCCAGCCAAGTTGAGCTAAAAAATTTAACATTGCTTCAGGTAAAATTCCATCAGCACGATATTCACTAACACTTTTTGCCCCATCCCTTTTACCGAGTTTTTTATTTCCTTCCGGAGCTAAAATATGTGGTAAATGTGCTAAAATTGGCGGCTCAATCTCGAGCGCTTCATATAGTGAAAGATATTTCGGTGTACTCGCAACATATTCCGAACCACGAATCACATGTGTGACCTTCATTTCGAAATCATCAACAATATGTGCAAAATTGTAAGTTGGTAAACCATCTGCCTTAATTAAAATAAAATCGTCCAAAGCTTCTGGCCCAGCTGAAAGTTCACCCATCACCGCATCATGCCAAGTGTAGCGTTTAATTTCTGGCGTTTTGAAGCGTAGAGGCATCCCAATTTTCCACTCTGGTGGATTTTTTGGGCGATGTTCACGATATAAAAAAGCCCGTTTTTCAGCTTTAGCCTTATTTCTAAATTCCTCAACTTCCTCTGGCGAGTACGGATCGGCATATGCTAAACCTTTTTCGATTAATTTCCTCGCCCAATCGAGATAAATTTCACGACGATCGGTTTGATGATAAGGACCAAAACCACCACTTTCTTGGCCTTTTCTACCATAAATTGGACCTTCATTCCAGTCTAAGCTGAGCCATTTGAGGGTGTCAAGAATTAAATCTTCAGCACCTTCAACAAATCGAGCTTGATCGGTGTCTTCAATTCGCAAAATAAAATCTCCGCCAGTTTGTTTAGCGATTAAATATGGATATAGCGCACTTCGAACATTTCCAACATGAATATATCCAGTTGGACTCGGCGCAAAACGAGTTCTTGCTTTCATAGTTATATATTATACTTCAATTTGTTTTTTTTCTCAACCTAAAACCACCAAAATAAAAAGCGGCCAAAGCCACCTTTTATGCGTTTAAACTTGTCGCAATTTTTCGAATTTCATCATCCGAAATTTTATCCGAAGCCTCAACTTTGTAAAGCTTTCCGTTATTCACCCAAACAGATTCACCACGATGATTCGAATAGATTGTTAAGCCATTACTGTAAGTTGTTGAATAATCTTCGCTCCATTTTTGATTGACATAATTCTGCAAAAGCGCCGAACTATCCCAATCACTTTGTGTTTGTTGAATTTTATAGTTAGAATTATTCTTTTTATATTCAAAATTCACATTTTTTCCATCAAAATAAGCCAAGCCTTTCGGTGAATATCCGTCCGCAATATATGATGGCGTTTCAACCGTCATTCCAGATTGAATTTCCGAAATCCAACTCGAAATCTCTGGTAAATTAGTATAAGTTAAATAACCTACACCAAAGATAGCTACAGCAAAACTAAGCGAGAAACTTAAAAATTTTTTATTTGCAAAAAATCCTTTTTGCTTAGATTTTTTAGCTTTTTTGCTCTCTTGACGAGATTTTTCAATCGCCTGACTAATTGCAAAAGCCTTCACTTCTTGATTCGAAATTTTCTGTTTTTGTGCTTTTTTTGCGCGTAATTCTTCATTTGCTTTTTTTGCAAGTGGATGTTCTTCAAAAGGAGCGATTTTCTCTAATTCTTCGCTCTGATTTTTCGAAATTGGGGAAATCACTTTATGATCACTTGAAAAACGCGAGATTAAAAATTCATCTTCACGAGTCGCTTTTGATTCGCGCGCACGCAAAATTGCCTCTTGGTAATCATGACGACGCTTAAATTGACTAATCATCTCCTCTTGGTGAAGAGAAATACCCTGCCGCTTCGGAACAGAAACATATTTTCGGTTCAAGGTGCTTGATCGCTGTAGATTATTATGAATTTTCGAAATATCATTTTTAACATCTTTACGATTATTTTTTGGCACACTCAAAAGTTTGCCCGTAATTGCATCGTATTTTTTTCCATTTATAATAATTTCGTCTCTCATTCTCTTCCCTATTTAGCTTATGTATATTTTACTTCATTTCTAATATTTTTTCAAGGTTTTTCGAAAAGAAAATAATAAAAAACAGCTCATCGAAAAGCTGTCCTTTATTTGATACCACGATATCAACTTGAAGTATTGATTGAACAAATTTTTAATCTCAACGACAGATAAAAATTATTTTTCAATCAACTTTTGGAAAATTCTTATTCTTTCCAAATCTACCTAAATTATAGCAAAAATAAACAGATTTGTCAATATTTTTTGAAAAGATTATGTCTATTTTTCATACTACCTCTGTTTTTCAAATTGATCTTGATGTATCCAATAAATCGAATACTTGTTGTAAATTCCTTGTTTTTTGAGCCTTGCATAAGTTTCTGGTAACGAATTTTGCAAGTTGTGAATATAAGTTTCAGTTGTGCGATAAGAATTGTGGCAAAGTAAATTATAATCTACTTTATATTCTTTCAACATTTTTTGAATTGGCGTTCCGTTAATTTTTAAAAATGTATTGATTGCCATATATTCCTTTCTGTTTTCTGTTGAATCTCCGAAAAGAAAAACCCGCCGAAAATTCAACGGGTTTGTATAGCTATATTATAGCAGAATTACAGATTTTTAGCAAAATATGATCTATTACTACTTCTCTTTTGATTCCTTAACTTCTTCTTTTGCCTTATTTTCTTTTGTTTTATTGTTAAATAAACCACTAATGAAAGCACAAATCATAAGGGCGACCGAAGCAATAACCAATAAATAAAGCCCAAAGTCAATATGTGCTGATGAAGTTGCCAATTGGCTAAAAGGATTATTATTATTCCCCATAGCTTTTGACGCGCTTTCTATTTTTTCATTAAAATTTGAAATCATGTAGAATCCCATTACTGCAACAAAAGCTCCAATTAATCCAGAAGCAACTCTTGACTTTTTATCAAGAGCTTTTGTTTTATCTCCCAAAAATGCAATCAAGATAGGCACTAATAGCATTCCAGCATAAATCCAACCATCACCTTTTGCTCCACTGATACTTCCAACAATAGGCAATGACGCCCATGGTAGAAAGCAAGCCAAAATACCTACACCAGAAGCTATTCCAATAGCCACTCGCTGTGCATCAATCTTTGATTCTTTTTTCGACATTTCATTTCTCCTATCCCGACCAAATAAAAACGAGTCGGTATTAAATTGTTAGTGTGTTCAAGACTACAATTAAAGGTTTCACCTTCGAAATACCGACTCGTATTTACGGTGAAACACGCCAAAAACGGCGTCCTTAATTGTAATCTTGAACAATTCTATTATGCTCTTTTTTTCAAAAAAAATCAAGAAAAATCGCCCAAACTGGGCGAAATTCCTAAATATCAATCACGTTACCATTTCGCAAAAACGAATTTTGATTAATCCCATCAACTAACTTGTCAATCAATCTATCTTCTCCAATCTTCACAATAATTTATTGTGGCTTCGAGAGCTGGTTTCATCTGTATCGAATTCGATACCTTTGGACTTACTTATTTTGGTTTAAATTTCGAATAGTCTCAACTAATTTATCGTTATTTACTTTTGTATTAGCTTCGCCTTGTTTCATTCCAAAGTAGAAAGCTAAACCTGTAATTATAGCAGTGTAAATTACAATTGTTTTAGTTGTTTCAATTAATTTCTTGTAGTTAAATTTCTTAATATTTTTCATTTTATTTTCTCCTTGTTTTTGTTTTGTTGGTTTGAGTTCAATTTTCGAGTTCTTGATTTTTTCAAGCTCTTTTTCGAACTCGGTTTCATTAATATTTTTCATAAAAATCTTTCTTCATTAGCTCAGCTAGGCCGATAGTAAAAGGTGGGCAACCTATCAGCCCGACAGAGCTAATGAAATTATTCCACTATTCATTGAACTATTGGCTCGCAATCTTTAATCTTTACTATTTTTACGGTTTTCGTTCGGTGAGAGTGAAAAATTATATCTTATATTCATACTTTTTACCAAATTGTTAAGGTTTAAATTGATTAGTAGAGTTTTTCTTATCTCTATGAGACTTTGCTATATGGGCAACGCCTCAATTGAAATAACAAAAGGAGCACCCCTTGCAGTAGGTGCCCCTTAAAACAAAAGAAAAAAACTACTGCAAGGTAGTCCTTACAGTAGTATAATTAGCAATTTCTGGTGCGGGTTAGGAGACTCTAACTCCTGGCCTCTTCCATGGCAAGGAAGCGCTCTAACCCGCAGCATTATTGCCGAACTACAGTTCGGACTTAGTTTATGGTTTTTTATGTACTATTCAATTATGTTTTCATTATATCACACATTTTTCAAAAAGTCAATATCTAAGCATAAGTTTTAAATATTTGCTTTCTCATAAACTTCTCTAAGTTTATTATTTGAGTAGTGAGTGTAGATTTTTGTAGTATCCAAACTTTGATGACCCATAAAATCCTGTATATAAACAATATCTACTCCTCGATCAAGCATACTGGTTGCAAAACAGTGTCGTAAAGTGTGTGGATGCACCTTTTCAAATTTACCGTTCGAATTTTCGCAAACTCTCTGAAAAATCCTTTGAATATTAGACTCAGTTATTCTCTTTCCATTCTGGTTAGAGATAAAAAGTGCAGGCTCAATATCGTTTCGAGCGCTTAAATACTCATAAATAGCAAGTTCAGTATCTCGATTAATAAAGCACAATCTCGGTTCTAAACTTTTACCTACAATCGTCATTTGTCTATTTTTGATAGAATTTTTATTTAATTTACAAACTTCCCCAACTCTTAATCCAGAACAGTAAATTAACTTAGCTATTGCGATATTTCTGAGACGATTAACTTCACTGTATCCACGTTTCTTTTCGCCGATGGCGTTTATGAAGTTGATAACTTCCTCATTTGTCAATATATCAATTTTTCTTTTTTCCCTCCTTGGAACTTTTATATTTTCGGCAGAAATTTCCATATCAAACCTTCGCTCACAATATCTAATAAATTTCCTAAGGCAAATCACATAACCCCTAACTGTATCTGGCGATTGATATTTAGCAAGATATTCTCTCCATTCTCTAACTTTTCTATCATCCAGCCTTGATATTTCTATGTCACCAAAAAATTTAGTGATTAATCTCGAAAAAACTATATATCTTTCTTCTGTTTTTCTACTATACCCAATAGAAATTATTTCATCATATAAAAAACTATCAAATATTTCTAAAAACATATACTCCTTTCTGAGCTCTAATTAAAAATTAAGAAGAAATCAAAAAGAATTCTAATTAGAACCTGAAAACTTAAATTTTTATCATTTTTCACTCATTAAAAATAAAATAATTCATTGCTAAATAGTAAATAATATTGTATAGTATTTTACATTTATTTATTTTATTCTCCTATATTTTACAAATATTAGATAATATTATATAATAATTTAGCTAAAACGCAATAAACAACAGTTTTAGAAACTGTTTTTATAGTTTTGTCAAATTGTGAATTAACTTAAATTAAAATTATGTTTCATTGCTTGAAATTTTAGATGACCCGAGTTATTGAAGCTTTTCGAGAGTATTTCATCGCGTTCATTTTGTTTTTTCTGCTCGCGTTTTTCGGATAGTTTTGAAATTTGACGATTTAAAAATTCTCGCACAATTTTTAACGTCTTATTAATATTTTCTTTTTTCCAAATCTTAGCAAAATAATGACTAGCATTCTTGATTTTACCCGCTTTTTTCATTGATTTAACCATTTTAACAGACTGATTAAATTCTTTTTCGTAATTTATTTGGCGATTTCTAAAAACGCCTAAAAATTGATCGCTATCTATTAAATCGCAAGCTTTGCCGAGCCGCTCACGCATAGTTGCTATTCGACGGCCGCATAAAATAAAACTTTTTTCCATTTTCCCTCCAAAAAGTCTTGACAAGATTTTTAGTAAAATGGAGCGGTTGGTTTTCGGCTGTCTCATTTTTCCAAGAAAGCAAAACGCCCCTACACCGATTTTCATCGGCGTGAGGCGTTTTTGTTGCTCCATATAGCTTCTTAATTATATCAAACTAATTAATTAAAGTCAACCTTTTCTATATTATCATCAAATGTTATTATAGATAAGGTAAAATAAATGGAGTTAAGAAATGAATTTTAATGAATACCAAAATCAAGCAATCCAAACAGATGTTGCACATAACGCTACTACAGACTCTGCTCGCTACAACGGTTATATGGAAAAAGCTCTTGGGCTGGCTGGTGAAACTGGCGAAGTCTTAGAAATAATCAAGAAAATGATTCGAGATAAAGGTGGAGTTTTCGAAACTATACCAGAAGACCGCGAGAAGCTTAAGAAAGAACTTGGCGATGTGTTATGGTATATTTCCGCCCTAGCCTTTTATAATGATATTAAACTTGAAGATATCGCAAAAACTAACCTTGAGAAATTAGCTAGCCGGCAACGGCGAGATAAGATTCATGGCAGCGGAGATAATAGGTAGTCTGTAAGAAAGACAATTACTGAGCAACAGGGTTCTTTTATTTCGTATTTTCTGGTATAATAAAAAGAAAAAAGAGGTGGTTGCTATGGAAATAGGACTATTAATGTGCTATGACAAAGTCTACGGATTTTTTCATGAAGATGATGAAACTAAGCCAGTTGTACTGATTTATTCAGGAGATCGGACGGCAGAGTTTAGCACTTTCAGTTATTTAGTTGATGGAGTAAAAGGAGCAGAAAAACATTACAAGTTCCTTCCGAATGATATTCAGCTAAGCCCTTACAAAGACGGCTGGATCAAAGCCGTAGAATAAAACCACTCGTCATGAGCGGTTTTTTATTGTGCTTTTATTCTCTAGGCCAATTCCCCTGTTGCAATCACCGAAACAGTAACATCAAGCTCCTGATTAATTCTTGCTATAGATACCATCTTAAACTCCACATAAGTCGTAGTTGCCACTGTATTAAACACGGTCAGCGGAATTATTCCCGTGTTCAAAATCTGAACCGCCACAGCTGGCGGATTTTTAAATGCTTTAGGAAACTCAATTCTTGTTTTTTCATTTCTTTGGCGGAAGAAGTTAGCATTCCAATATTCCTGATCAAACCACTGCGTGTGAACTTGCTGCGTTTTATTCTGAGTAGCCAAATTACCAGATTGAATAATCTGAACGTTAGATTGTTTGAGTTTAATTGGATCGATCGAGCCAACTTTTATTCCACTGCCATCATGCAAAGATTCAAGATTATTAGCTATCTTATTCATTTTAGCTGCAGTTAAAGTTTCTCCTGGCGTAAATGTTAAATTTTCGTAAGCCATTATTTTTTAGCTCCCAGTTTGAAAATAGGCTTTAATCCTGCAAATGCAGTAGCGATCGCTCCACTAATCGCCAAAATCTCTTTCGTATAATTTGGAATTAGAATCACGCAAATTGTGGCGATAAGCATATTCGTTAGAATCCCAAGGTCAGCGATGAAATACACCGTCGTTTTAGCTTTCTCACTAATTCGTGGCTCATACTCCGTGTTAGCAATATTTTCATTTGTTGTTTTCTGTAAATCTTCCAACATTTTTAACTCCTCTTCTGTTAGTGGTCTTGCATTAATTTGAATTAACTGCTTTTTCTCTACTTTTTTAGAATTTTCAGCATTTCCGCTATTTTCTAAATTGTGCGACATATATTTTTTCTCCTCTTCTTGAACTGTTAATCCTTGGTTTTCAGCTGGTTTTTCTTCTGGTTTAGGATCATCTTCGACCATTTTGCTGACATCAGCAATATGGTTTTCCACAGGGTTTTCTACAACTGGCTCAGCTGGTTTCAGTTCTTCAACTGGTTGTGGTCGATAATCTGTAATAGTTCCTCTATCACTAGCTGGAACTTCGGTTACGGGCGTTAATTCCATCCAAACATCAACACCATCACGTTTCACTAGTGCAAACCACATTCCGTCATTTTGAACCACTTCCTGAGCGACAAAAGCTCCTTGGAGTTTAACCAAATCACCAACGTTAATTTCGCCATCGATTTTATATCCATCACCATCAACTTTAACCGCCCAATCCGCTGGAATGCCATTTTCCGCCCAGGTGAAACCTCGTGGACAAAGCTCATCAATTTTTAGTTCTCTTCGATCTTCATGAATATTAACTTCCGCCACTCGCATTGATTTAGCAATCTTAAAGTATGAACCGATATTGATTACATCATCAATTGCTTCATTCTGTGGTGCTGGTGCGGGTGCATTTTGCGGTTTGCCTGTATAACGGAAGATTGTCAAATCTTGAACCCCGTTAATTCCTGCGAGCCAGTCGTGATTGTCCGTGTGAATACCATTATAGCCGTATGAACAATGAATAATATTATCACTATCAAGGTAAATTCCAGTGTGTCCACCTGCTCCACTAGTTTGTCCTTGTTTGCCCCAAATGAATATATCACCTCTTTGGGTTGGAATATATCCATTTGCGTCCGCCTCAATTCGCTGGAATCCGAATTTTGGCAAGTCTATAAACATTGTTTCGGTATCACCAATACGTAAACCTTGTGGTAAAATTCCAGCATAAATTAGGGCGTGATAAATTGAACTTGAGCAGTCATAAGAGTTCGGGCCATTTCTATAGTCCATCGAATAGCTAACTCTGCCCTGCCTTTGCTGAAACCATTCAATTACTTTATCCATTATTTTTCTCCTTTCTTTTAAGTCTTTCTTTAATTAAATCTCTTTCATATTCTTCTCGCCAAGCCTCGATTAAACTATCCACATAGCCATTGCCTCCTAATGTTTTATATTCTTCAAACGCTCGCTCGATTTCATCGACTTTTTCAGGTTGAGTGTTTATCATCAGTAAAATCTCGTTCCGTTTGCCATTTCTAGCATTATTATGTCCAATATCACGAATTTCGCTAACATCTTTTTTAATTTCTGCTATCTGGTCATTAACACCTTGAAACTCCCCTTTAAGCATTTCTTTCAATCCATTTTTAGCGTATTTAATAAGCGTGATAATTCCACCAATTAGTCCACCCAAGAAAGCTACTATTCCACCAATTTCACTAATTGTTATATGCTCCACATTATTTATCCTTTTCCATAATTAATCTTAGCACTCAAAAGAAAAACGGCCTCTTTCGAGTGCCGTTTATTATATTTTCATTATAACACATTTTTTATCTCTAACCAAGAATTTCTCCAGAATCCAAGCGCGAAGAGTCAAGAATAAATAGCTTCACATTTGGCAATACTTGCAGATACAAGCCCTGTCTAAAATTTGCATCCACTCCGCCTTCAAGACTAACACCTAATATTGCACAATCATATTGTTCACCTAAATCGCGAATTTCTAGTTCCACGCTATCAGCTAACTGCAAGTGTGGCGCCATAAAGTTTTTAATAGTAAATTGCATATTTGGTTCACTCATATTTCGCAAAATTCCATCACCTATTTTCGCCATCGCACCGCCAATACCTCTTTCAGCAAGCTGAGGATTATCACCGCATCTATCACTTATTTTTATTTCATAATCCATATAATTTCCAGCAAGTCCTGTATTTTCTTCAGGGTTAAGCCCATATTTTTCGATACTCGGAATATTCTGAACAACAACTGGTGATTCATTGATCTCTTGAATAATTCGCCCAGGAATTATAAAATCATGTAAGTAAGCGCGTGTTTTTAATGGATTCTCAACTTCAAGCTTATATTTCGTACCAAAGCTATAACCGGTTACTTTTAAGCCATTTAAAATCTCCCCATTTTCATCTTTTGAATTTTTAAAAACAACTGTCGGCTCAACGTTTTTTCCAATTAATCCATATTTTGCTTTTTCGATTAAGTTTAGCCAAAAGGTCGCTTTCGATTTAGCACCAACTGAATTTTCTTCGCCTTCAAGTTTGAAAGGCGTGCCAAAACCAACTTCTTTTAAATACGAACTTTTAACTTTTACAGAGTTAATAATTTTCGAATCAGCAATTTCCAAATCTGTCATATTTGAATAGCTAAAATTCCAAGATGAAACTTTATTTTTAGCAAGTTTTTCGCTTGGTAAAAAGTTTAGAATACCATTCTCATCGGCATAAATCAAAGCGTTTTCATTTTGAGCAACTTCTTTAAAAAGTTCACCCATTGTTTTTTTGCTAGTTAACAAAAACGGATAAACTCTATTTAAACTATCATCAATCCTAAATTGTTTTTCACTAAAGCCTCGGCCAATTAAAACTTCTTTTAAAATATCTTTAATTTTCTGATTCTCAAAATAGCTTTGTTGAATTTCTTGAGTTTCAAAATAACTCATCGCATCAAACGCTTCAATCTCCACTGTCGATGAAACAATATTTACTTTTGGCCGGCCAATAAAACCAGTAAACACACAAACCATCTCACCATTGTAGCCAACAAATATTTTCACTGGTCGGCCAGCTTTAAAATTAGCCCCAATTTCCGAACCATTCGGCAAAAAACGCCCAGTTTTATTATTTAAAGTAATCTTTGCATTTGCAGAAATTACGCCCCAAGCATATTGTGAAATTTTCCTGGAAATAGAAAAATTCTTAACAAATTTCGATTCATCGCTATATTTAAAAGTGTCAAATAGTGTAATAATATCTTCTGAGCCTTTTAAAAAATTATTATCTAATTTACTTGAATCCAACACAAAGAAACCTGCATCTTCTCGAATTTCCTTACTCCAGCCAATCTTAACCACAAATTCAGTTCGTTTTTGAGGCTGTTTGAGAGTTTTAATAAAATTATCACTTACATTTTGACTCATCTAAAACTCCCGAATCGTTACGTCTAGCCCAGTCAATAAATCACCACCCCTTCGATATTCACTAACACTAAAATCGGTGATTAGTCCCGTAAATTTCAACACACCCCAAATACTTTCATTATTTTCAAAAGTAATTTGAGTTTGGTTTTCCAGCTCTTTAAAATACCTCACCAATTCTGGAGTTGCGCGATCATAGCTAAGTCTCACGCGCTTTTTGTCAGGGTATTTCTGTCGCTCAATTGTGCCGTCAATCGCAAAACTATCTGTTTTAATAGTTTCAGGATCGTCATTATAGCTAGTTGGTTGTTTTAAAATCTCAATTCCATTTATTTTTATCATCGCAAAGCTCCCATCTGGTCAAAACTCAAACCTTGGCTTTTAAGAGCGATATTAATCTTTTTAGCAATATTAATAGCATCTGCTTCTTCAAAATTTCCACCTTTAGTTTCAACGTTCACGCTAATATTCACAGTGTTTCCGCCACCAGCTCCACCACGTTCAGCAAGTTGTCCAGCCAAATTAGTAATCCAACCGGTATTATTTTCAAGCGGCATCACCGCCTCTTTACCAGATTCACCGATAATTGCCATTGTAGCACTATCTACCACACCACCTTTAGCGAGCATTGGGATTGTCGGAAAATTAGGATGAGCGCCACCCAATCCCGGCACCCAGTCTGGTACTTTAATACTATTCAATCCTCGAATTACGGTATTAACACCTCCGATAATAGCATTAATCGGTGCTTTAATAATCCCCACTATCGAACTAAAGACATTTTTAATACCAGCCGCCAACCCACTTACTCCTTGAACAATCCCATTCCATAGCCCTGAGAAAAAGCGTGAAACAGGTTGGATAATATTAGAATTTATCCAGTTAGCTATTGGTAAAATTACATTCATTACGCCCTGAATAAACCCAGTCACTCCCTGCACGATCCCATTCCATAATCCTGAAAAGAAATTAGCAATCGGCTGAATAATATTATCATTTATCCAGTTAACAATCGGCGAAGTAACTGCCATAATAGTATTTACTATCGCCGAGATAATTGCATTCATAGTATTTATATAAGCAGTAACCACTCCAATAATCATATTCCAAATTGTTGAAACGAAACCGCAAATATTATTCCACACTGTTTGCCAATTCTGAAATAGCCAAATAAAAGGCTGGGCAATACTTTCAATAGCGGTCGCCACTGCAGCAACAATTAAAATAAATATGCTTGAAACAATTTGCCAAAGAGTATTAAAGATTGGTGAAACGATTGCCAAAAAATTCTGAAAAGGCACTATAATTGCATTAGCTACTGTTGAGATAACGCTAACAATATTTTCAAAAACTCCACTCACAAATTTAGCAAATTCCCCAAAAATTTGTTTACCAATCTCCGTTTGAGTAAAAAACCAAACCAATCCGGCAACAACCGCAGCAATTGCCAAAACAATTAAACCAATTGGGTTTGCCGCCATTGCTACGTTAAACGCTGTTTGCGCCACAGTTGCAATATTTGTTGCTGCAGTTTGAAGTCCTACTGCTACCGCATGAGCTTTCGCACTAACCGAGCTTGCAATTTGCGCTTTATTCAAGTTTTGATACCAAGTCACTGCTTTGCTTATACCGCTAACCATTTTACCAACCGCATCATTAACTTTCGTTATAGCATCAACAATTTGGCTAGTAATCACGATCGCCTTAAAGCTTGCCCACAAAGCTGTGAGTGTAATTATTGCTGGCTGAATATTATTGATAATAATTTGAGTGATCTCTTTAATTTTTCCCTTATTCTCTTCAAGCCATTTTGTCGCTTTTTCAACTTTTTCACTCATTTGAGCAAAAATTCCATTTGGATCAATTTCACCTGTCGCTTTATTAACGCCAATTAGTTCCAAACCAACATTGCTGATCGTTTCTTGCAGGTTACTCATTCGCCCATCAAAAGTTTGAGCTTGTTTTGTTGCACCATTAAAAGCAAAGCCACCTTCACTTGCAGCAGTTTTTAAAGCTGTTTCCAAAATCTCCGCCGAAACTTTACCTTTCGACATAGCAGTCATAATATCACCAAGACCACGCTTATTTAATTCATTTTGAAGAACTTCACGCACTTTTCCAGCGCCACTGTTCAAAATTTGGTAAAAGTCTTGAGTATCTAGCTTACCCTTAGCTAAAGCTTGTGACACTGGCAAAACTAGCTGGCCAAGATTTGCTCCAGTTGCTCCGGCAATATCTCCAAGCCATTTCATTCGTGAGCCAAGTTTGTCAACACTAACACCAGCACCAAGCAAAGTTCGAGCTGCCGCATTAATATCATCAGCACTAAAAGCCGTCTCTAGACTAAATTTATTAAGCTGAGCCATTACTTTTCGAGCACCTTCGGCCGATCCGGTCAAACTTTCAAAACTAGCCCGTACCGATTGTAAGGTTGAGGCTTCTTTCACAAAAGCATTCAAGCCAAAACTTCCACCAACTAAAGTAGCGCCCAGTAGTTTCATCGCACCCTGAACTTTTCCGGCCATATTATTCGCACTGTTTGCGATATTTTCCAAGCTTCGTTTGTTTCTCCTAGAAAAATCATCAACAGTTTTACCGGCGCTTTTCATAAGAGTTTCAAACTGTTTAGTATCTGCTCGAACCGTTAGCGTAATCGTATTGCTCATTATCTAGTCTTCCTTTTCATTTCTTCAATTTGTTTAGCCTCAAAATTGGCTTCAATATTTAGTTTAATTCTAATTGTATCAATAAACTCGGCTGGCTGGTTTTGATATTCCCACCAAGTCCAGCCGAATTTTTCACATATTATAGCAATCATGAACATCTCGGGCACTTCGCCCCTACCAGCATTTACGCTTCGTTCGTAGGTTCTGGCATCTCGGGCGAGTTTGCTAAATTTTGGCTATTTCGCTCAAAAACTTCACTACAAGCTTTCGAGATAACTTCAAAGTCTTCGGCAAATTCACTATCCATCAGTTTGTCGAAAGCACCTTCAGTTGTACCATCATAATCAACCAACAAAATTTCAGTAGCAAGCTCTTGTGCTTCAACCATCTGGTCACCCTCTAACTCAAATTTAATTTCGACACCCCGAACGTTCTCGGATGTAATTTTTTGGCGTGAAAGCAATGCTTTTTGGTATTTATTGCGATCTCGAACTCGCAAAAAATTTCTAATTACAGCATATCGGCCGTTTTCTAATTCAATTTGTCGATCTCGCATAATCCCTCCTAATAATCAAAGCTATTGATCAATTCAGCTTCAATAGTTTTTCCAGTTTTAATATCATTCAACACTTCAAAGTTGATTGTTTCAGTCGCTAAATCACTCAAACCATAGCTTGGGTCATAACTTGAAATTCCAATTTTAGCCGCACGAATTTTCAAGCTTGTTGGTGTTTTCACTCCAGCCTTGTTGCGGTCGTCAATCAAGCCAAATTCCAAAGCATAACTTTTTCCATTCACGGTTGCATCTTGATATTTCGTATTTTGGATTTTTTGCTCAAAACTTCCGCTCGCCTCAAAGTCCATGTTGAAAATCTCACTCACATCACCTTTGTAAAAATCTGTGTTCAAGTTCTTTTTAAATTCCAAACTAAAGTTTGTTGGTTTTACATCTGGAGCGGTTGCAAGCCCAGCTAGATCATCAGCAAGTTTCAAATAAAAGTCTTTTGGTAAAAATTCAGGCTCATCAATATATCCTGCAATAATAGAGTTTTTAGCCACTCGCTCGCCTTTTTTTGAGACAAAGTTCATCTCAATCTTTGGATAATCGTCAGCTTGCCAAGAAATTTTAAAGCTATCAAGCATTGCAAAAGTATATTTTTTCGCCTCAATGTCATTTTTAATAGCTAAAGTTGCTGAGCTGTGACTGTTCGAATTGCTCAAAGCAAAGTCATATTTTTTAGCTTTATTATCACCATCAATAGCACCTTTTGTAGGTTTTTGACCAAACGCCAATGCTAAAAAGTAATAAAGCCCCTTGATAAACATTTTTCCACCAATCGAGCCTTCACCTTTAACACTCATTACATCGATTGAGTTATTTTTTACAATTGAGCCATATGCAGACTCGTTGTTTTTAGTTTCAATTGTATCTTTAAAGCTAAAATCAAGTTGTGGGTAGAAATAGCTTGGGTCTTTTGCAGTTCCCCTCGTATCTTCTAGATTAATTCCAATAGCTATTTTTCGACCAACGATTGCGCCTTCATTCATCTTCTTCTCCTTTTAAAATTAA